>Ga0207430_10291_pt1 | contig 12346 bp, 9 predicted proteins | sample YelNatsi3bottle8_FD_187544 | JGI IMG/M metagenome (GOLD analysis project Ga0207430, IMG submission 187544) | Hot spring thermophilic microbial communities from Obsidian Pool, Yellowstone National Park, USA - site 3 bottle 8 (SPAdes) (version 2) | ecosystem: Environmental > Aquatic > Thermal springs...
TTCAAACTCTTTCATAAAATTATATCACAAAAAAGAAAAAAGCGCTTTTATTTTTGCTCTTCTTCTTTGAACTTCCTTGGAGAAAATCCTGTGTATTTTTTGAATATCATTGAAAAATATTTATAGTCGCTAAACCCAACCTTTTCGGCAACCTCATAAGATTTTAGGTTTGTTGAAAGTAGAAGCTCTTTTGCTTTGTTTACCCTCAGCTCATTCAAAAAGTCCACAAAACTTTTACCAGTTTCTTCTTTAAATATTTTACAAAAATAATTTGGAGAAATTCCGCATACCTCAGCAATATCAGAAAGTAATATTTGGTTTGCATAGTTTTTTTCAATGTAAGTTATAGCATCTTTTATGATTTTTTTGTGCCTGCTTTCTTTTACATTCTGAATCTTGTCAATGCAAAAGAGGACAAAATCTGTTAGGCTCTTTTTCATATTTTTACTTTCTTGCATATTAAGAAAAAAGGCTGCGCTTTTGACAAACTCATTTTTTAAAACAGGGCAGATTTCTTTTGCCTTTGTCAAAATAAGGTCAGAAAGCTTCTTGTAACTGTTTTCCAAAGAGTTTTTATCACCTTGATCTTCCAGTTTTTCAAAAATCTTATTTACCAGCAAGGTTGTCTTTTCCTTATCAAGAGTCATAAAAGCATTTAAAAGCTCGACCTCGTCTTCAGTCAGCTGAGATGGAAGAAACTTACTATCTGTTGCACTTTTTAAAGATAGATGCAGCTCCTTTTTGCTTGAGACAACAATTCCTTTTGAAAATGAAATTTTAACGTTAAGATATTTCTTGGCATTAGATTTTATTTGATTTAGAAGCTTTTCATCTATCTCTTTTGGTTCACTCAAGTTTACTATCAAAATCAAGGTATTGTCACCAAAATTGCCGTAGAATACAAATCCACGATACTTTTCCTGGATGTCCTCTTCAATTAGGTTTGAAAGTAAATTTAACACAAACTCTTTGTTCTTGTTCACAGAAGATTCCATTAACATAAAAATCTCTTCAACCACAACCAAAATTACCTGAAAGTAAGGACCTTCTAATGGGATTTTCAAAAGCCTTTCTTTCACAGGGTCAAGTACTATTTCGGGGTTTGCAAACAGACTTTTTAAAAACGAGGACCTCAAAACATATATGTTCTCTTCCACGATGTTTTTGTACAGCAAAGTCTCGAAAGACTTTTTCTGCTCCTCAATAATAGATTCTTTTAACCCAACAACTACCTTGATCAGCTCATCTGCGCTTACAGGCTTTAGAAGATAATCAGATGCACGAACTTTTAGGGCGGTCTTTAAATAGTCCACATCGTCATAACCTGTAAGAAACACAATCTTTATATTCGGCAGGCTCTGCTTTATAATCTTTGCAGCCTCAAGTCCGTCTAAAATGGGCATTCTAATGTCCAAAAGGACTATGTCTGGCTGTTTTGAAAAGCAAAGCTGTGCTGCCTCCTGACCATTTGATGCTTCTCCTACTATTTCAATTCCGTATGATGTCCAGTCAATTGAAGATATTATTCCTTTTCGGATTACTCTTTCATCATCAGCAACAAGCATTTTAATCATCTCAAATCACCTTCTTTTAAAGCTGGCTGTACAACAGTCACCTTTGTTCCAAGCCCTGGTGTGCTTTCAATTTCCATGCCATATTCATTCCCAAACGCAAGTTTTATTCTGTCATTGACATTTTTAAGTCCTATCTTACCATTTGGACTGTCATTCTTCAGGGCACTTTCAAACACCTCTTTTGGAGCACCAGCTCCTGTGTCGGACACGATAAAATATAGCTTTTCATCTTTTGTAAACACTTCAATGCTGATTTTTCCCTTCTTCCCGCTTTTTTCTATACCATGATAGATTGCATTTTCTACAATTGGTTGCAAAACAAGCTTTACTGTTTTATAGCATAGAGCTTGACTTTGAACGTTTAACGAAAATTCTATCAAGTCCTGGTACCTGACCTTTTGTATTAGTATGTAACTGCTAAGATGTTCTATCTCTTCTTTTACAGTTATGATGTTGCTTTTGTTTGCCAAAATGGACCTGAAAAGTTTTGAGAGTGCCTCAACAAGGATGCAAGCATTTTTTGCACCTTCAAGTCGGGCTGTCCAGTATATTGTATCAAGTGTGTTGTAAAGAAAGTGGGGATTGATTCTTTCTTGCAGGGCTTTTAACTCTGCCTCTTTTTGCTTTATTGTTGCAATGTAAACCTGGTTCATAAGCTCATTGAGTTTTGCAGACATACTGTTGAATGCTTGAATTAGCTTTGACACCTCGTCATTTCCTCTTGGCTGCATATACACATCGAAGTTCTGGTTTGAAATGTGATCAATAAGAATTCTTAACTGTTTGAGCGGATAGAGGATAGTGTTTTGAAAGAAAACAAGAAAAATAAATGCAGCAAAAAGGGCAAGAAGGATAGTAATAAAAAGATAGCTTTGTATAGCTCTGTTTTCAGCAACAAGCCTGTCCTTTTCTACAAAGCTTACAACCTTCCATCCAAGAGGTTTTATGGTAGAGTATGTAATAAGAAAGGTTTTGCCAGACAATTTTGTGTAAAAAAAGCCCTGCTCAAAATTTTCCATGGGTTTTGTAGAAATCATCTTGGCAAGATTCTTTCCGATTAAAGTCTTTTCTGTTGAACTTAGAATAAAATAGTTCTGGTTACAGATAACAAAGTTTTCAGAAAAATTTGAACTAAGGCTTATTACCTGCTCAAACAAGCTTTTTTCATCAATGTTTATCTCTAAATACCCAATCAGGTTTTTGAAGTTGTTGATATCTCTTATAGGACGAACAAGGGAAATTACATACGTTAATATTCCTGACCTGCTTGTTATGACATTAGGAAACCATTCAAAGCTCTGGACGTTGATATTAGAAAGATTTAAAGTCTGATCTTTGATTCCATATGTGTCAAATATGGTATTATTTTTCCCCATTATGTAGATGGAATGAATATATGGTTTTTCGCCCACAAGGTATGTTAAAAAATCATTTACATGTACTCTTGCCTTTTCAAGCTCTTGTAGGTTGGTTTCAAGGTTAGATTTCAAAAGCTGTCTCAAATCACCGCTCTGAATAAAGTAAAGCGACGCTTCCCTTATATCGTTTGTAATAAGCTCAAGAGAGCTTGCAATCTGTTTTACAGTGTGAAGATGTGAAAATGCAAATTTGCTTTCCACTATTTTGACAGATTTTATATATGAAGCTATTCCAATCGGGAAGCTTGAAAGAATAATCAGAAAGATTGTACATACCATAATCTTAAACTGAAGACTACTTGATATCTTTTTCACTTTACCGATTCCTTTCTAATATAAAAATCTTTTAAGATTAAAATAGCACAGAAAATACTTAAATAACAAGGGCAAAAGATTCCGAAAAGATAAAAATTTATAATTTTCGAATATTTGTTTGGAGACAATCTTAAACGAATAATAAAACAGCAAATGTGTTAAAATAATAGAAGTTTTAATAAGATTGTTACCTACAAATTGCATAATCAAATTTGTATAATTGACAGTAGAAATAAAAATCAAGAAAAAGAAGGAGGTAAATTGTGTGAAAAGCTCAAGATTTATGAAAAGAATTTTAGCTATTTTAGTGGTTTTTGGACTTGTGCTTTCGCTTGCTGCCTGCAAGAAAAAGACAACTGAGCAGCCACAGCAGAGCAGCCAGAACAAAAACATAGAAGAAAAAATTACTTTAACGTTTACTCACATGTTTACAAACGATGGCAGTGCAATAAGTACTGGTTTTTACAATGCACTAAATGAGTACAAAAAAGCACATCCAAACGTGACAATAAAACAGGAAGCTTTGTCGCATGACACTTATGAGACAAAGATAAAGACACTGGCTGCCGGTGGGGAACTTCCAGATGTGTTTGTTATAAAAGGTTCAATGGTTGACCCGTTTTACAACAACGGTCAAATTGCGCCTTTAAATGATGCCCTTGACAAAGACATGGCATGGAAAAATAGCTTTGTTGAAGGTGCGTTTGACGATTTCAAAAGAGGGGACAAAATCTTAGGAATACCAATCCAGGTTCAGCCAACCTCCCTAATTTTCTATAACAAGCAGATTTTTAAAGAAGCAGGCATAAATGAATTTCCAAAAGATTGGAATGAGTTTAAAGATGCTATCAAAAAACTCAGAGCAAAAGGGTATATTCCAATCACTGCAGGAAACAAAGGAAAATGGCTTGTTGAGTCGTGTATTCTAAGCACTCTTGGTGACAGGTTCACAGGGACAGACTGGTTTGTGTCAATAAGAGACCGCAAAGGTGCAAAGTTTACAGACCCTAAATTTGTGGCAGCACTCAGGGCAATTGATGAGCTTGTTAAGATGAAGGCTTTCAACAGCGACATCAATTCACTTGACAACAACCAGCAAAGAAGTCTTTACTATACCAAAAAAGCTGCAATGTTCTTTGAAGGCGGCTGGGCAATTTCGCTTGTGACAAACGAAGCTCCAAAGGATGTTTTGGATGCAACAGAGCTTGCTATAATTCCGCCTGTGCCAGGTGGTAAGGGCAAACCTAATACAGTTTCAGGCGGTGCTGGCTGGGCGTTTCAAATAAATGCAAAGCTTGATGGGAGCAGAAAAAATGCTGCAATTGAACTCTTAAAAGCGCTTTCGAGCGATGCATATTCAAGACCAATGCTTGAAAAAGGTGGTTTCCCAGCAACAAAGGTTACAAATTATGACGAAAGTAAGCTTTCTACTCTTGCGAAAAAGTATCAACAGCTTGCAAAGAATATAAAATATGTTCCTGTTTATGATGTTCAGCTGTCACCCGGTGTGATCGAGGTGATGAACAGCGATCTTCAGGACATGATAATAGGAACACTTACACCTGAAAAACTTGCTCAAAAGATTCAGCAGGAGTATGAAAGAGAAGCAAAGTAAAAAAGAACTTTGCAAAAGAAAAAGAGGGGGAAAGTCTTTTTAACTCCCCCTCTTTTGTCTACCAATATAATTTTTACATAAATTTGAATTCGAAAGAGGGGAGATTTTCAGCATGGAAAGACAGCTATTTAAACCAAGGTCAAGGATATTTATTGCTTATCTTTCACTACCTGTTTTATGGTATTTGTTTGTTGTAGTAGTGCCACTTGTGCTGGCAATAAGGTACAGCCTTTATGAGTGGTCTGGTGGGCCAAAGATGAGGTTTGTCGGGCTTTCTAACTACATCCAGCTTATACATGACTATGACTTTTGGTTTTCTTTTAAAAACAACCTCATAATAACCCTGCTTTGTATAATAGGTCAGATTGGGATTGCCTTTATTCTGGCAGCGCTGATGACAACACGGGCTTTAAAGTTCAAAGAGTTTCACAGAACAGTTATATTCTTACCTGTTGTGCTCTCACCTGTTGTAATAGGCTTTATTTGGATGCTGATGTACAACCAGCAGATAGGCATTTTGAACTGGGTGTTAAGAGCGATTGGCTTGGGCACACTTGTGAAGCCATGGCTTGATGATCCAAAGCTTGTCATATACTCTGTTTCTGTGCCACTTATTTGGCAGTATATAGGTTTTTATCTTGTTATACTTATGGCATCGCTTCAATCAATTCCTAAGGAGATATTTGAGGCTGCAGAAATTGACGGTGCAGATGGATTTAAAAGAACCATCTATGTTATATTGCCGCTTCTGTCAGATACGTTAAAGGTTTCAATTATGCTTTGTATTGCAGGAAATATGAAGGTGTTTGACCATATATACGTCATGACAGGTGGTGGGCCAGGCAAAAGTTCAATGGTAATGGCCCAGTATGCTTACAATAATTCGTTTATAATGTTCAAGCTTGGTTATGGTTCTACAATCTCTGTGGGAATACTAGTACTTAGCCTTGTAATAATTCTGCTTTCGCGAAAACTTATGGGAGGAAGTGAAAAATGAATATAAAAAAGATTGCTTTCAAAATTGGGGCGCTAATTCTCAACATATTGGTTATGATACTTTCTCTTTCAGCTATATTTCCAATTGTGTGGCTTATTTACTCATCACTTAAAACTGAAAGAGAGTTTGCTTTGAGTATTGCTTCGCTACCTGCACACCCTACATTTGAAAATTATGTAAATGCGATAAAGACAGCAAAAATGCATATATACTTTTTCAACAGCCTATTCACAACAGTTATCTCTGTTATCCTGATTGTAATATTTAGCTTTATTGTGGGGTATTTTTTTGCAAGGTATCAATTTAAAGGAAGAACACTCCTATATACAATGTTTTTGGCAGGAATGCTAATCCCTATTCATGCGCTTTTGGTGCCATTGTTTGTCCAGTTTAAAGTCTTTGGACTTTTGGACAGAAGAATTACACTAATTTTTCCTTATGTTGGTTTGGGTCTTCCAATGGCAATATTTTTGATGGAAAACTTCATAAGAGATATTCCGCATGAGATAGAAGAAGCAGCTTATATCGATGGTGCGACTTTGACTCAGACTTTGTTTAGAATAATTCTTCCTATTTGCAAGCCTATAATCTCAACAGTTGTAATTTTAAGCGCTTTGTCCACTTGGAATGAGTTTTCATTTGCTCTTGTTCTGATAAAAAGCGATGCGTTAAAGACACTGCCTGTGGGACTTACAAACTTTTCATCCCAGTACACTGTAAAATACACTCAGCTCATGGCAGCAATCACAATTGCAATACTTCCGGTTATCATAACATACCTTGTCTTTAACAAAAAGGTCATACAAGGGCTTGTCGCTGGTGCTGTTAAGGGGTGATAAACTTTCACCTTTTTTATTTTCTAAAATTATGAGATAAAGAGTTAAAATAAAGATAGATAGATTAAACGTGTAAAGTATTATAATATAATCTTAGACAAAACATATTGCTAAAAAAGAAAAACAGGGGGAGTTTACGTTGAGGATAAGTCTTGACGGAAAATGGAAATTTAGAGAAATGAGTAGCCTTGAATACTTGGATGGCACAGTTCCCGGCTGTGTTCAACTTGATTTAATCAACCTTGGCAAGCTTCCAGACCCGTTTTATGGAGTAAATGAGGTTTTGTTCTACTCTTTGGAAGAAAAAGACTTTGAATATGTAAAAGAGTTTTATGTTGAAAATCTTGACTATCAGGTCAAAAGGCTGGTGTTTGAAGGCATTGACACAATTGCTGATATCTATTTGAACGACTTTTACTTGGGCAGGACAGATAACATGTTTTTGAAATATGAATTTGATGTATCAACCATTTTGCAAGAAGGAAAGAACACTTTAAAAGTTATTCTTTACTCTCCAATCAAAGAGGCAGAAAGGTTAAAGAAAATTTACCAATCAAAATATGAGTATCCGCAAAGAAGCTGGATAAGAAAGTCTCAATATTCATATGGCTGGGACTGGGGCCCGAGGATTCTTCAAATAGGTATCTGGAAGAGTGTGTATTTAGATCTAAACAACGGTCTTGAGATAACAGATGAGTTTGTCAAAACAGAACACTTATCAGAAGATTTGGCAGTGGTCAAAGTTTTCGCAAAGATAAATTCATTTGAAAAACCAAGAAGTGTTGAAATAGAAATCTCTGATGGGGAATATGTTAAAAAAGTTATACCAGATGTCTACAAGTCAAAAGAGGGCTATTTTATTGAAGAGAGGATTGAAATAGAAAACCCAAAACTGTGGTTTCCTAACGGCTATGGTGACCCAAATTTATATACATTCAAGATTTTAGCAAAAACATCAAATGAAGAGGTAGAAAAAGTAGTCACAACAGGCCTCAGGACTGTTAGGATTATAAAAGAAAAGGATAGATATGGAGAGAGCTTTATATTTGAAATAAACAGCATTAAAGTGTTTGCAAAAGGAGCAAACTGGATACCTGCAGACTCAATTCTTCCAAGACTCACAGAGGATGATTACAAACAGCTCATAAGGATGGCAAAAGATGCGAACATGAACATGCTCAGGGTCTGGGGCGGCGGAATTTATGAGTATGACTGGTTCTATAGCGAGTGTGACAAAAACGGTATAATGGTGTGGCAGGATTTCATGTTTGCATGCTCAATCTATCCTGATGAGTTTGACTTTTTTGTTGAGAATTTCAAAAAAGAGGCAGAATATCAGATAAAACGCCTAAGAAACCATCCGTGTATTGTGCTTTGGTGTGGTAATAATGAAAACAACTGGGGCTTTAGAGACTGGTGGCACATTGGCGACCCCGAATTTTTGGGGAATAGAATCTACAAGAAGGTTTTGCCACAGATTCTATCAGAGCTTGACCCAACAAGACCGTACCACATCTCAAGCCCGTATGGAGGTGATCATCCAAACAGCGAAAAAGCTGGCGACAAACACACATGGGATATCTGGGCTGGCTGGAAAGACTACATTTACTACAAACACGACAATGCAAGGTTTGTGAGCGAGTTTGGTTTTCAGGCAGCTGCACACCTTGACACAATGAAAAAATACATTCCTCTTAAAGACCAGACAATCTTTTCAAAGACTTTGAGAATGCACGAAAAACAAGAAGAAGGCTTGGAAAGATTAATAAGGTATATGGCAGGTTCAGTTGGTCTTCCAAAAGACTTTGAATCGTTTGTTTATCTTTCACAGTTTGTTCAAAAAGAGGCTATAAAGCTTGCGGTTGAGCACTACAGGAAAAATAAATTTAAAACAGCAGGAGCTCTTTACTGGCAGCTGAATGACTGCTGGCCTGTCATCTCATGGTCCTCAATTGACTATCTAAAAAGAAGAAAGGCGCTTTATTATGAGTCAAAAAGATTATTTGCAAAGTTTTTGCCAGTTGTTGAGTATGAGGATGGAAAACTAAAGGTGTATGTTGTTAGTGATGAGCTTGTGTCCAAGCGGGGACAGTTAAATATTGCTATCTGGGACTTTGATGGACAAAAGTTATACGAGAAAAACCTTGCTGTAGAAATTCCTGAAAATGGTGTGGTTGAAGCATTTTCTGAAGAAGTAGAAAACTTAAATATTTTAAAAGGCAAGTTTACTTATATTCCCAAGCAGTTTGAAACAGCTGTTGTAGGGAAAAAAGTTGATGAAAGCCTTTTGGAGAGTATAGTTTTTGTAAGTCTTTTTGTTGATGGAGTTGAATATGAAAACTACTTTGTATTTGAAAAACCAGTAAACCTTGAACTAAAACCCTGTCAGTTTGAGTACGAAATAAAAGATGGCTATATTATAATAAAACCCAAAACTCCTGCAGTTTGCCTTATAATTGAAGCTGATAGAGATGTAGAAGACAACTTCATCTCTGCAAGACCTGATAAGGAGTACAAGATTAATCTAAATGGAGCCCAGGTCAGAAAGGTTTGTGATTTGTTAGATTTGATTGAGCGATGAAAAATAAAGCTACTAAAAAAAACTCTAAGGTAAAATTCCTCTCTGGCATTACAATAAACTTTGCCGGAGAGGATTTTTTATTTTTGGCGCAGAAGGGGGAAAATAAAATTAGTAAAATTGCTGAATGCACAACAAGTCAGATATTTGATATAATATGGTTACTGCAAATGTTTGCGCAACAATTTGTATATGGGAAAGAGGGATCATATGAGAAAGCCGCACGTAGTAGAAGCTATAATAGGGAATACAAAGGTGTTAGGTCAACTTGATTCAAATGGCATATTGCAAAGGTTTTATTGGCCTGCAGTAGATTATTATCAGCAAATAAAACTCTTTTTGGCAGCGGTTTTTCTGGATGGGCTTGTATTTTTCGAGGATGAAAATTTCAAGATAAAAAGTGGATTTGTGGATGACTTTGCGTATTTTTTTGAGTATAAAATTGCAGACAAAACAATTTTCCAGCTTGATTTTGTTGACTTTGACACAGACAGCTTGGTTCGTTTTTGGGAGACTGACTTTGAAGATTTTTATGTCTTTTTAGAACCTATGATAAATTCCTCAAGTCTTTTTAATGCTGCAAAGGTTGATAAGGAAAATGAAATAATCTATGCGTATTTTAAAGGCACATATATAGGACTTGCTTTTGAAGACAAAGTAAAAAGCTTTACAGTAAAAAACGGAATTGATGATGCAAACGATAATCAATTAGAAGGATGGCTTGAAGCAACAAACCCGCAAATTGCTGTAAAACTTAAAAACACAGGGAGGGTTGTATGTTTTCTTGCTTTTGGAAACTCAAAAGATGAAGTCTATCAAAAACTTTCTTATTTAAAGCAAAAGGGGTATGACCAAATTTACAGGCAAAACAAAGCCTTCTGGGAAAAGAAATTCTCAAAAGTAAAGCTCATTTGCACACAAGACCCCAAAGATATGCAGCTTCAGAAAAGAAGTGCATATGTATTTTATGTACTGCAGAACTCCAAAACAGGTGGAATTTTAGCTGCATCAGAGGTTGATGAGAAATTTTTCCACTGTGGCGGTTATGGTTTTGTTTGGGGAAGAGACGCAGCATTTATAACAGCAGCAATGGATGCAATGGGACTTTCAGCTGAGGTTGAAAAGTTTTTTGGGTTTAAATTTTCTTGTCAGGAAAAGGAAGGATTCTGGGACCAGAGGTATTATACAGATGGAACTTTGGCACCAAGCTGGGGAATACAGATTGATGAGACTGCTTCTGTTATATGGGGCTTTTTAGAACATTGCGAGAAGCAAAATTCTCTTCATTTGATTGATTTGTATAAAGATAAGCTCAAAAAAGCACTGCTGTTTTTGATAGCTGCAGTAGACAGCGAAAAAGGGGTTATCTTTAGAAGTTTTGATCTGTGGGAGGAAAGAGAAGGAATTCATCTTTACTCAAATGCAAGCATATATGCAGCGCTGAAAAAAGCCAAAAAATATTTTCCTGAGCTTGAAAGTGAAATTGAAAAGAAATTAAAAGCAATAAAAAATCAAATAGCTACAGCATTTTACAGTCCTAAACTTTCACGGTATGTAAGGTCAACAGATGTTAGAATTTCACATGAGGAATTTTTAAAGCTTCCTGAAGAGAACAGGTATGCAGAAAAGGACGAAAAATATGAGATAACCTATTATTTCAAAAAACAAGATGAGATTGTTGACATTTCAATGCTTGGTGTTTACTATCCGTTTAAAATGATAGATTCGGAGGATAAAGCCTTTAAAACTACCGTTTTGGCTATTGAAAAAGAGTGTCAAAATACAATTGTAAGTGGCTACAAAAGATATTCTGATGACAGATACATTGGTGGGAATCCATGGATACTGACAACACTCTGGCTGGCAATTTACTACAAAAAAACAGGGCAGATGGACAGGGCAGAAAAACTTTTTGAGTGGGCAAAAGAACATAGCCTTTCAAATGGACTTTTTCCAGAACAGGTTGACAGGCTTACTGGCAAGCCTGCGTGGGTTGTGCCTCTTGCATGGTCTCATGCGATGTATGTGTTATATCTTTATGAATAAATAAGTTGATAAAAATAAAGACCAGCTTGTTTGCTCTTTAAAACAGCTGGTCTTTTAGTTTTATATATTACATAGGATTGTAAGGTGAATATTTCTCCAATCTCATTTTTGAAGGTTGATATCTAAAGGTTGTTTTTCCAATCATTTCGCCATCAATAAATTTTATTTCAACGTCGTATGTTGCTTCCTCTAGTTGAGAAAAGTCAAGAATGATATGTTCTGCATATTTTATTAAGTAATTATTGTTTTCTTCTCCTGGTGGAATATTAGCTAAGGAGAAATAACATTTTTCAGAATTCTTTTTTATCTCGATAATAATAGGGCATGTATCAACAGGGTTAATTAGTTCAATATATACTACAAACTTTTTATCATTGCCAAAAAGAACATAAGTTTCATGCAATAATTTTAAAAATCCATCTCCAGTTTTGAAGGTTTCCAAACCAATTTTTACTTTTTCTATTTTCAACTCTTCTTTTAATCTTTTTAGTTTTTTAGTAGTTGTAGAAAATATTAATTGTTCATTACACACAATAATAAAAGGTTCATTTTCTTTTAAGAAAGTTGAAATATTGATGAAATCGCTGTTTCTCTTGCATTCAATGACATTGTTTCCTGTTATGATTTTTATTTCTTGAAATGTGTCTAAAGGAAGATAAAGATTCATTAGCATTTACCTCGCACTTTATAATTATTTCAAAAGTCAATATAGTCACCAAGCGTTTTTTGTACTGATTTATTTCAATACCATATTTAGTATTTCAAAAAAAACGATACCAGCGACACATATTGCAATATACAAACCAATACCTTCTAAAGATGGAATGAATATTACAAAGAATATTATTGCCGCAAGTATAAAGAAAACCACTATTTTGCCAAAATTCTTATATTTACAAAATTTAACTTTTTCTAAATGAAAAAAGCGAATAGTAAAAAATGAAAACAAAAATTCAAATATTATTAG
>Ga0207430_10293_pt1 | contig 12283 bp, 10 predicted proteins | sample YelNatsi3bottle8_FD_187544 | JGI IMG/M metagenome (GOLD analysis project Ga0207430, IMG submission 187544) | Hot spring thermophilic microbial communities from Obsidian Pool, Yellowstone National Park, USA - site 3 bottle 8 (SPAdes) (version 2) | ecosystem: Environmental > Aquatic > Thermal...
GCTGCCTTACAACGCCTTACCAGAATGCGCTACCACCTTGTTCATAATCTAACTCGTGAAAAAAACAGAGCTCTCAATCTCATATACCTTAAATTCTCTACTTATTCTCAAGACTGCCCATTTTCTGATATCTTCGGTAAGGCATCTGTTGCTATCATCGAAAACTTTACACCTGACGACATTGCCTCCATGCCTTTAGAAGATTTAATTAAGTTCGTATCCGATAACGGCAACAATAGACTCTCAGATGTCAACAAAATCGCTGAAATACTTAAAACCGAGGCTCAAGCGTTCATACAGATTACATCCTCTGTTGGCTGAGACAAATGACTTAGCTTTGTCTATGACTCTTGAAAATATTAGATTTATGCAAGAACAACTCAAAAAACTCGACAAAGAAATCTCAAAACTTCTTAAAGCTTTCTCTCAAACCTTGACCACCATTCCTGGCATAGGAGATGTTCTTGCAGCCGGCATCATCGCTGAAATCGGTGATATCAAGCGCTTCAAAAATGAAGCTGCTTTGGCTAAATACTCCGGCCTGGTCTGGACTCAATATCAATCAGGCGACTTCAATGCCCAAGATGTCTCATTAGCTAAGTGTGGTAACCAATATCTGAGATACTATCTTGTTGAGGCTGCTAACTGTGGGCTGTAGCACACAGTACGTTACAAAGCTTTCTACAACAAGAAGTTCTCAGAGGTTACCAAACACCAGCATAAACGTGCCCTCGTCCTAACCGCAAGACGCTTAATTCCTCTGATCTTTGCAATGCTCAGCAAAGGTCAAATCTATGAAGAAAGAGGTGATGTTTACAATACTTAGTTAGTCCCTCTTTTTTAATTTGATAATCTTTCCAAACAAGCTGCCAGTTAAATTTTTCCTTGCTGAGCGGCTCGGTATTCTATTGCCTTTTTTACCCTAATTATCTAAAAAAATTTTTTTAAAAACCCCTTTGACATTATACCATTTGTTTTTTCAATTTTCTTGATAAAAATATTTTCTTTCTTTTTTATTGTTCAGTTCGAATAGACAGTTCAACTTTTAGTATATAAATTCAAATATAGCAATAATCTCCAACAACATCTTTTGTTTCTATATCGGTTTAAATACATTTTGCTTTTTATGTTCTTTTAGTTCTTTCATGAGATTTGTAGCATTATATCCAAAGTAGTTATAAAGTTCTCTGTATTCCCTGTAGAGCTTTTTGTATATCTCATGATTCCGTGGATTTGGCTTGTAAGAATAGTCCTTTAGCTTTGCCATCTTGTTTGCAGCCTCGAAAATACTGTCATATCCTCCTCTTTCTTTTCCTGCAGCAACAGCACCAAACATTGCAGAGCCTAAAGCAGGTGTTTGAGGTGAAGCTGACACTTTTATCTTAAGCCCTGTCACATCAGCATAAATCTGCATCAAAAGTTCATCCTTTTCAGCAATTCCGCCACATGCATAAAGCTCTCTTACTTCAACGCCATGCTCATTGAAGTTGTCTATTATTATCTTTGTACCGTACACTGTTGCCTCAATCAGTGCCCTGTACATCTCCTCTGGCTTTGTTGTAAGTGTCATGCCAAGCATCATACCTGTCAGGTCTGCATCAACTAAGATTGACCTGTTGCCATTCCACCAGTCAAGCGCCAAAAGACCACTCTGCCCAGGCTTTAAAGCCTTTGCTTTTTCTTTAAGTAGCTGATATATGTTAAGCCCTTTTTGCTTTGCTTCATCATAGTATGTTGGTGGCACGCAGTTTTCAACAAACCACTCAAAAAGATCTCCAACACAGCTCTGACCTGCCTCATACCCATAAAAACCAGGTAAAATTCCATCCTCAACGTACCCGCAAATACCAGGCACCATTTTCTCTTCGTTCCATAAAAGCATATGGGCTGTGGATGTTCCGATTATCATTAGCATCTTGCCAATATCAGTAATCCCAACAGCTGGTACAGACACGTGACCATCCACATTTGCAATTGCAACAGCAGTTCCAGGATTTAAGCCCATCAGTTTTGCCATTTCCTCTGTGAGCTCTCCTGCTTTCTGACCAATAGGATATATGTCGCGTGACAGCTTCTCATCAACAACATTTTCAAGCCTTGGATGAAGCGCTTTGAAAAACTCTTTTGACGGATATCCTTCTCTCTTGCTCCAGATAGCTTTGTATCCTGCTGTGCAAGAGTTTCTCTTCTCAACCCCTGTCATCTTAAACACAATCCAGTCAGCAGCCTCTATAAACTTGTCTGCCTCTTCATACACTTCAGGTGCTTCTTCTAAAATCTGCATAATCTTAGGGAATAGCCATTCAGACGAAATCTTTCCGCCATATCTTTGTAAAAACTTCTCGCCTCTTTCTTGTGCTATTTGATTTAACCTGTTTGCATACTTTTGAGCAGCATGGTGCTTCCACAGCTTGACATAGGCATGTGGATTTGATTTGAACTTGTCAAGTATGCAAAGAGGAGTACCATCTTTTTTAATGGGAAGCATTGTGCAGGCTGTAAAGTCAATTCCTATTCCAATTACATCGTCTTTTGAAACTCCTGCTTTTTTTAAGACATCTGGAACAGTTGTTGCTAAGACTTCTATATAATCCTGTGGATGTTGAAGTGCCCAGTCATGAGGAAGCTTTGTACCATCTGGGAGGCTTTCGTCCATAACACCATGAGTGTATTCTTTCACACTTGTTGCAACCTCTTCACCCGTTTCCACATTTACCAACACTGCCCTTCCTGACTGGGTCCCAAAGTCAATTCCAATGCTAAACTTTGCCATTTCATTTTTCACCACCCTACTTTAAAGCCAGCTACTTATCAAAAAGGGTTTTATATTTACTTTCATTAATTCTTCTGCTTAATTTTAACTTCATCAAGTAACTTCTTCCCAACTGCTCCCCCTGGATGGATAAGTAAAAATTGCTCCTTTGAGAAATTTTTTAGTTTCATTATAGTAATTGTTATTATATCAAAAAGCGATATATACATTAATGTACTAGAAGTGGCTAGCATATTAAACGGATCTGCTTCCTTTTCTACATCAATTTTTATAAAAATATGACTCTTTTTTGCTAATTTGGAATTTTCATTTTCTGATATACAGACCATTTTTATGTGTTTTTCTATAATTATGGGTAACAACTTTTCCATTTCCTCTGTTTTCCCACCTTTTGAGAGCACAATAACTATATCATCTTTTTTTAACACTCCTGCCCTTCCATGTAGACAATCTTGGGGAGATAAATAAAAAGCTGGAATTTCTATACATGACAAGGTATGAGCTATCTTTTTCGCAGCTGCACCAGATGTACCTACTCCGGTTATAAAAATATTTCCTTCACACTTCCATATAAGTTCTACTAGCTCAAGCAGATTATCAATATTTATCTTTTTCAAATTTTCTATACTTTTGGTTTCTATGGTAATTGTACTTTCTAAAACTTCTCTCAATATTGAAATGCTCATTTTGTTTTTTCTCCCTTTCTGTAAATGTAGAGTAAATTTTTAGATTTCGTTCTTTATAAGGCCCACTTTAAGCTTTTTATTCTTATCTTTTATAATTTTTTCAATGATAGTCGGTAAAGTTCCTTTACTCGATGGTAAAGTTCTGTATATAACTTGTAGGTTTCCTCATATATCTTTACATTACTGCTTTTAGGAATTTCCTTCTTTTCCTTCTTTATTATTGCATCACATGCCTCTTCCACTGTAGAATACACTTTTGCCCCTACACTTGCTAATATTGCTGCTCCAAACGAAGGTCCTTCAGCCGAATTTGTAACCCATATTTCTTTTTTAAAAATATCTGCCTGAATTTGTCTCCATAAATTGCTCTTGGAACCTCCCCCTGAAACTCTTACTTCTTTTATTTCTACACTCATTTCTTCCAAAACATCCATACAGCTTTTTAGTGAAAATACAACACCTTCCATGACAGCTCTAATGAACTCTCTTCGAGTATGCTTTGCTGTTATTCCAAAGAAAACTCCTTTTGCATACGGGTCTAATATAGGACTTCTCTCGCCCATCAAATATGGCAAGAAAACAAGTCCGTCTGCGCCTGGGTTTGCAAGTTCTGCCTCCTGGTCCATCAAAATGTAAGGGTCCTTGTCAATAAACTCAAAGGCTGCCTTTTCGATGTGAGCAAAGTTGTCTCTAAACCACTTGAGAGAAAGTCCGGCACCTTGTGTTACTCCCATCACATGCCACTTTCCTGGCACTGCATGACAAAATGTGTGAACCCTTCCCTGCGGGTCAATCTTAAACTCGTCAAGATGAGCAAACACAACGCCAGACGAACCGATGGTAGATGAAATCACTCCCGTCTTTACTATGCCATTGCCAACTGCACCTGCTGCCTGGTCTCCTCCACCTGCAACAACCAGCGTGCCTTCACAAAGACCTGTAATTTCACTTGCAGCTTTATTTATTTTACCAGTAACCTCTGGTGATTCGTAAACCTTGCCCAACAAATTCTTGTCTATCTCAAGCTTTTCAAGTACCTCATCAGACCAGCACCTGTTTTTAATATCTAAAAGCTGCATACCAGATGCATCCGACACATCTGTTGCAAACTCGCCTGTAAGCTTAAATCTTATATAGTCCTTTGGAAGCAAAATCTTGTAGACCTTCTCATAGTTTTGGGGCTCGTTGTTTCTCACCCACAGAATCTTTGACGCTGTAAAACCCGTCAGTGCAGGGTTTGCTGTAATTTCAATAAGTCTTTCCTTGCCAACCTTTTCTGTTATTTCATCACATTCTTTTGCCGTTCTCTGGTCACACCAAATGATGGAAGGTCTTATAACATTGTAGTTTTTGTCAAGCATCACAAGTCCATGCATCTGGCCGGTAAGGCCTACAGCTTTGACTTCCTTGGGATCTACCTTTGACTTTTCAAGTACGCTTCTGATTCCTTTAACGCTTGCATCCCACCAATCTTCCGGGTTCTGTTCAGCCCAGCCAATCTGAGGCTGATAAAGAGGATATTCAAACGTTGCAGAAGCAACAACTTTCCCATAAGCATCAATTAGAAGAGTTTTTGTACCTGAAGTTCCAACATCTATCCCAATAAAAAACATAATACTTTCTCCCCCTTTCTTTTTGATCTTCGTATTTTACGCAGGAAATGCTATCAGAAGATTGATTCTTCTGATAGCATTTCCTGATTCAATTTCTATTACTTCTTACTGTTTATCAGTTTACTTTTACTAATACTTTTAAATCATCCGCTGGTTTCTTTATCTTTATATATTCAACAAACTCCTCTAATGTAATTATTTTGGTGACTATATCTCTTACATTGATTTCTCCAAATTTTAAAAAGTTTATTGCTTGGTTAAAAGTATACTGTAATGCCATAGTACCTATATATATTATATCTTTATGATAAATATCAAATGGATTAATTGAAACTTTTGAATCTTTCGGTGCACAGCCAAATTGCAATACTTTTCCTTTTGGCCCTACAAACTGAAACATAGTCTCTATTACTGTTAGATTCCCTGTAGCATCTACTACTACATCAAAACCTTTTGGATTATAATTCTTTATCTCTTTGACATCAGTAAAAATTCTATTTGCTCCCATCTTTCTTGCATATTCTAATTTTTTTTCTTCTATATCTACAACTACGACTTCCGAAGCTCCACCTCTCTTTAATGCCTGTAGAAGCAATAAACCCATTGGCCCACTTCCAAAAAGAAGTACTCTACTGCCATACTCCATCTTAAGTCTTTTCATTGCATATACAACACATGCAAGAGGTTCCACAAGCGCACCTTCTTCTAAGGAAACATTTTCAGGTAATCTGTACACGTTCTTTGCTGGAACAGCTACATATTCTGCAAAAGCCCCATTTGTTGTATCACCAATTGCTCCCCAATTCTCACACATATTCTCATAATTTTGTCTACAAAAATAACAAGTTCCACAGTACAAAGATGGATCTACACATACCTTCTCTCCTACTTCTAAATCTGTAACGTTTTCTCCTTTTTCGTCAATTATTCCACTAAATTCGTGTCCTGGAATTAAGGGGTAAGGAGAAATATATTCACCATTGAAAATTCTATAATCAGTTCCACATATACCACAAAAGGCTACTTTTATTACAACTTCATCCTTTTTAGGTACTGGCCGAGGAACATCTTTTAATTGAATTTTACCAGGTCCCTCTATTACCGCAGCTTTCATTTTTGTCTTCCTCCCTTTGCCTTAAAATGTTATTATTCCCTTTTATTTTAGTATCTGAGTAATCTATATATGCTTCTTTTTTGGAAGAAACATGGAATATTATTATATTCTAGATAGTAATAATTACCTTTATACTCTTGTCTTTATTGTTTCTCACAAATTCAAACGCTTGTGCACTTTCTTCAAGTTTAAACCTATGCGTAATCAGTTCCTTAGCTTTCTCTATATTTTTAGATAATACTTCAATTGCTTTTTCATAGGTATTAGCATATCTAAATACTCCATATATTGTATATTCATTGTCAACAATTGCATTTACATTTAAAGGTATTTTGTCTTCTGCTAACAATCCTATAGTAACTATTCTTCCTCCTCGTTTAGTAACTTCAAAAGCAACTTCATAAGTAGTTTTTGACCCTGCGGTCTCAAACGTTACATCAGGTCCTTCCCCATTTGTAAAATCTAATATTTTTTGTCTTATTGCTTCATCTTTCCCGTTTAACACATAAGTTGCTCCTATCTTTTTCGCTGCCTCAAGCCTTATGGTTTCTATGTCAACGGCAATAATCTTCGATGCCCCATATGACTTTGCTGCTAATATAGATAATAATCCCACTGGTCCTAATCCTAAAATCAATACTGTATCACCCATTTTTATATTACTTCGTTGAGCAGCATGAATCCCGACTGATAATGGTTCAGCTAACGTAGCAATTTCAAAACTCATTTCGTTTGGAATTCTAAAAAGATAATCTTCAGGAACAACTACATATTCGCATAAAGCTCCATCAATTGGAGGTGTTGCGAAAAATTTTACTTCCGGGCACAGATTATATCGTCCTTCTTTACAATATTTACATTTTCCACACGTATGTCCTGGTTCAATAGCTACTCGATCACCTACTTTTACTTTTCTTACCTTTTCTCCTATTGCAACTACTTCTCCACTGGTTTCATGTCCTAACACAAGAGGATTTTGAACTATATATCTCCCAATTTTCCCTTGTTCATAATAATGAACATCAGAACCACATATTCCAACAGCTTTAATTGCAACAAGGGCTTCATTTTCATTAATTTTGGGGATTTCCCTTTCAATAATCTTTAAGTTTTTTATTCCCTCCAATACTACTGCTTTCATTCTTTGCTTGGTCATAATTCTCCTCTCCTTTCAACTTATAATTTATATTTTATTTTTATGGATCTACTCTTTGTTCAAGTTATCATACAGTCCATATTACATCGCACCTCCAATTTAAAAAACTGTGTGTACGCCATATGCATTACTTCAATGCTCCCATTGTAAGTCCTCGGACTAAATATCTTCTTGAAATTAAACCGAGGATAAGCATAGGAATTACTATAATTGTCCCTATTGCCATAGCTTGACCCCATTGAATTCCTGTTTGACTAACCAGTAATGATGCTGCAATAGGTATCGTTTGAGTATCTGGACTTGTAAAAACCGACGCAAACGCAAAATCATTCCATGCAAACATAAATGCTAAAATCCCACTCGAAACAAAACCTGGAAGTACCTGAGGCAAGACTATCTTATAGAATGTTTGCCATTTAGTAGCCCCGTCTACAAAAGCTGATTCTTCAATATCTACTGGTAAATCAGCAAAAAACGACATCATTATCCATAAACAAAACGGCAAATCGAATGTTGTATAAGCAAATATTAGCGAAAATAAACTTCCTATTAAATGTAATTTAGAAAACATTAGATACAACGGAACAATTGCTGCTGCTATAGGCATCATTCGAGTACTTATTACCCAAAAAGCTATGTCTTTTTGCCTTTTATATTTTCCTCTTGCTAAAGCGTATCCTCCTAAAGTCCCTAATATCAATGATAAAAATGTTGTAACTACAGCTGCAATTAAACTATTGCGCAAATAAAGTAAAAACCCACCCTCTGTAAACATATAAATATATGTACCCAACGTAGGCCTGAAAAATATTACTGGCGGCATTGAAAACATATTCGCTTCAACTTTTAATGAAGATAGAATCATCCAAACAATAGGCGTCAAAGACCATATTATAGCTACTGTAAGAATAGAATAGCAAATTATTAATCCTCTTTTCCTAAGCACTATATTCGCCACCTCCACTATACCATAACTTTACAAAAATTCTTCCTAACAAAGTTGTTACAATCAACATACTAATACCAATTACTGCAGCATACCCAATATCTCCAAATCTAAATGCAACTTCATAAAGACGTAAACCTATAATTTTTGTGGTATCCGCAGGTCCACCTGCTGTACTCATAAAAATTGCGTCAAAGAATCTCATTACATCCATTGCTCGAATAAGAAGAGCAACAGAGATACTTCTTGAGGCTAATGGTAACATTACATACCATACTTTTTGTAAATATGTTGCTCCTTCTACCTCTGCACTTTCAAGAGGGGCTGTTGGCATTGCTTCTAGTCCTGCTAACACTACAATCGTTATCAAAGGAGTCCATTCCCATACATCCATCAAAATTACACATAATAATGCTGAACCTGTTGAACCCAACAGATCTCGCTTTATTCCTATTAGATTTAAGAGATAAGCATACAACCCATAACTAGAATTTAGCATAAATCTTCCTAATAAACCAGTAACGATAGGAGCCACAAAAATCGGTAGCATCCACAAAGTGAGAAATATGTTTCTGGCTTTTGGAATAGTGTAAAGAAGTACAGCTATTCCTACTCCTATAATAGTTTCTAACGTCAGTGATACAAAAGCATAAATAAGAGTAACTTTCCACGAATTAAATACTTCCATATCTTTAAAAATTTTTACCCAATTTTCTAACCCTATGTAGACTGGTTTATCTACACTTCCCATATAATTGAAAAATGTAGCATATAGCAAGTAAATAGTTGGAAAGATACTCACCGCTATTAAAACTATTATAGAAGGAGCAAGCATAATATCTTCTGTTCTTATTCTTATTTTTTGGTCTTTTCCGTTTTTCATTCTTCTAATTCTGTCTCCTTTCTTCGAGAAGATTCCTTTAATTAATTTGTACTTCATTATCTTACAAATAATTTAATTGTATGTAGAGGGAAAGAAGAGGAGGAAAATTAGATCCTCCCACTCCCTTCCCTTACTTTTTATAGTTTACTTATTTTGTTTTGTAACAACATCTACTGCCCTCTTTATATCATTCATTGCTTGTTCTGGTGTCTTTACCCCTGCAAGCATTTTAGATAACTCAGTAAATACTATGGTATCAACCTGAGTCCATTGAGGAATTTTAGGCCTCATGTATACATTTTCCTTTTCCCACGCCTGTAGTGTAGCCTTCATTGCAATTAAATTAGGCATTTTTTTAGCTTCTGGAGAAGTTGGATCCTCCATCGCTTTTTTCACAGTTGGATAATTGTATACAGATTTTCTGGTAGGAGTTTCACCACCAACTGGTGACTGTAAAATCATTAACTGAGACTGTGGTGAAGTTGCCCAAATCAAGAACAACCATGCTGCTTTCTGTTCCTTTTCGCTTGCATGAGCATTTATTCCGACTCCTGTTCCGCCATAAATATTAGCGCTTCTTACCGGTCCTTTAGGCAATACACTCCATCCTACCTTCCCTACAACCTTTGACTTTTGTGGATTTTCAAACATTGAAGCAAACTCATGCCATTCAGGAGCAAGTGCTATTTCCCCTGCTGCAAACGCTTCAGCCAATCCATTCCAATCCCATGATTTGCTGCCTGGATGTGCTATATCAAGCAATTTTTTGTAGAATTTTGCCGCTTCAATTCCTTGTTTGCTATTAATTATACATTTACCAGGATTTGAGCTTCCTATATATCCCAAATCTTTTTTCTCAAAATAATCTCCACCCCATGCTGCTAAAATATTTGAAAAATCACACATTAATGAATCATATTGTTTTGCTTGGTGTCCTGTACCATATTTTACTCCTAATTCTTTCGCATGTTCATTTATATATTTTGCTACTTCATAATACTGTTCCCATGTCATATTAGGTCCTGGAGTAGGATCAAATCCTTTCTCTTTTATGAAATCATTTTTGATTTTTGCAATAATGTCTTTCCTATATGCTAAAACCATGGTTGGACAATCATATGGCAATGCATATAATTTAGAGGTGTTGCCCATATATCCACATGCTTGAAGTTGGCTCGGAATAAAATCTGATAGCCCACCTGGAACATGAGGTAGATTAGGATCTTTATTGAATTTATTTAAATCTACAAAATGTTGATAATGAGGTGCTAAAACCTGGTAAGGATCTGCATATATCACTTGAAACCTTCCTGATTTAGCTACAAAATCCAGTGTAACTTTTTGAACTAAACTTCCTAAATCCATTTGTTGAATATTAACTTTTATACCAGTTGCCTTTTCAAACTCTTTAATATTTGCTGCTAATGCAGAACTAGGTGGTGTATTTTCTGAGATGAAATTTAATGTAACACCTGCATATTGTCGCCAATTAAAATTAGCTGGTCCTGTAATTGGCGGTAAGCCACTTACGGGTTTAAAAGGTCCTATTTTTTCCCCTTTCGATTGACTTGCCTCAACTTTAGGTAAATTTCCATTTGATGTTATATAACCTATCATTACTACAGAAATTATTAGACTCATAATCGTAAACCACACTATTATTCTTTTTTTATTCATTTTTCTCCCTCCTATTAATTTTAATTACAAGTTTGGAACTGAACTTTCTTTTTTTCAATAAATCCTTTTTCTTTTGTCTTACGTAAATGGTTTCGTTTTGTACATGTTTGTTCACCCTCCCTTTTTTTTCTTTAACAACTTGCTATGTTAATCGGCTTTTTACCGCCGACTAACTTCTTTGTTTATTACCTTTACCTTATTTAAGTTATTGAACAAATTTCATAACTTCTTTATATAAAGGAATTGCTGGAATTGCTCCTTTTTTAGTCGCACAAAGAGCACCTGCTATATTTGCCTTTCTTACTATCTGTACCATTTCATTTTCTGACACCTGTTCAATCGGCAAAGACTTTGATATCTCATATAAAACCATGCCAACAAAACAGTCTCCACATCCTGTGGTGTCAACTACATCAACCTTTATTGTATCAACAAAATATGACTTTCCCTTAAAGAAAATCATGCTACCTTTCTCACCAAATGTTACAAGAAATATTTTTACCTTGTCTTTTATTCTACTATAAAAGTTATCTGCACTCTTTTCATATAACAAAACCTCTTCCTCAGACATCTTTAAAATATCAACAAAACCATTTTCAACAGGTTCGATCATAGTATCTAAAGCCTTTTTTTGGCTTTCCCACAGACTACTTCTGTAATTTGGGTCATATGAGATTACGCTGCCACCTTGCCTTGCAATCTTTAAAAGCTCTAAGGTGGTTCTTTTGTTTTGTTCATATGTCATTGAAAGTGAACCAAAGTGAAATATATCAGCTGACTTTACGATATTCATATCAATATCTTCCACTCTCAGGTAAACATCTGCACCATATTTTCTTGAGAACGAAAAAGACCTCTCACCCCTGCTATCAAGCTTTACAAACGCAAGTGTTGTAAAATACTCATCTGTCATTTTAACATTTGAAATATCAACACCACAGGCAGAAAGGCTATCTATAATCATTTTCCCAAACATATCATTTCCTACCTGTGAGATAAGAAAGGATTTTCCTTCAAACTTTGCAATTGCTGCTGCCACATTCGCAGGTGCCCCGCCCGGGTTTGCTTCAAACAGGTTTTCTTTTACGTTTAAAAAATCTATCAAAACCTCGCCGTAACAGACGACTCTTTTTTTTCCCTTTTCCATGGTTTACACCCTTCTTCTTTGTAAGATTTCTTTAGCACGAAAATAGAATGATGATATCAACACTAAAATTAGGTAACTCTATTTTCATCAATGGTTGTGCTTTACTAAGCATGGATGGTTAATGAGTTTTTACTAATAATTTTTTATTTGCAAGCTTTAATAAATACTCTCCCACTTCCTCATCCGTCACCAAGTAATCGATATAACCTCCTTTAATTGCAGCTTCGACTGGTAAGGCTTTATAAATACCGCATGCCACCGCTATCACACATGGAATATGATAGTAAC
>Ga0207430_10294_pt1 | contig 12228 bp, 11 predicted proteins | sample YelNatsi3bottle8_FD_187544 | JGI IMG/M metagenome (GOLD analysis project Ga0207430, IMG submission 187544) | Hot spring thermophilic microbial communities from Obsidian Pool, Yellowstone National Park, USA - site 3 bottle 8 (SPAdes) (version 2) | ecosystem: Environmental > Aquatic > Thermal...
TATATATAATAATTCGACAAATGGGAGGGGAAATCCTACATAAAAGATAAAAAATTCAAGAGTGATAGGAAAAAAGTATGTCTGTAGAATGGCTTAAATTAAGGCTTCTGAATTTTGCACAAGTCTAGAATTATATGAAAAGGAGGTGTAAGTATGTGCTACGATGAAGGAACTCTTCAAGCATATCTAGACAGTGAACTGGATGAAATCACTGCAAAAAATGTAGAAGAACATTTAAAAACTTGCGATGTATGTAGAGAAAAACTTGAACAACTAAAATCCATAAATGAATTCACTTCAAAAGCTTTAAAAGCAAGCAATATAGATTTAAATGAAGCTTGGGCTACTCTAAATGAAAAATTGAGCAAAAATAATAATAAAGGAGGAATGTTTGCCATGTTTACAAAGTACAAAAAGTCAATTGCCGCTGCTTTGATAGTGGCATTTATAGCCGCCTCAGCCTTTTTCACCCCACTTAAAAATGCAGAAGCTAAACTTTTAAACCTTCTAAGGCTTAACAAGATGCAGGTTATAACAATAACACCAGAGGATATGACGCAAATTCAAAATCAGTTCTACAACGCAGGTATAAAAAATATAAACCTTAAAGACTACGGAGAGATTATAAAAGACGGTTCTCGGGAAGGGCATCAAATTTCCCCTGATGAGCTTGACAAAGTAGAATCTGAACTTGGATATAAAATAAAACTTCCAGCAGATGAAAATTTTGAAATAAAGCATGCATACATCTCAAAAAATGAAGGCCTAGAATTTATACTAAAAGTTGACAAAATAAATGAACTCATTAAAACATTTGGCGGTACACACCTTTTCCCCAAAGAACTTGATAGAAAACCCATTATTATAAATTTTGGCAGGGCAATTGATATGAATTTACAGAAAAAAGGCAGTAAAAAAGATACAGTTGCACTTGACATAGTAAAAACTCCAGAAATAGTGGTACCAGAAGGGGTAGATGTAGATAAAGTAATTGACGCTTTATTAAACCTCCCATTTTTACCTGAAAATGTAAAAAAACAAATCGCCGGTGTAACTGACTGGAAAGAGACATTTCCTGTACCACTGTCTACGAGTGACAACACTGAAATTAAAGAAATAACCATTCGAGGAAATAAAGGCATTCTCTTTGTTGAAAAATCTGGGCCTCATTTTGTAGCTTTAGGATGGAGTGAAAATGGAGTAATGTACAACCTCACACTCTGGCCCAACCCAGCAGGAGACAAACAGGATTTCGTTGCAAAAGAAGAGGCAATAAATACATTAATTCAAATTGCAAATTCAATGAGGTGATCAAATGGTTTTAGAGACACAAAATCTCACAAAGCAGTTTAATGGAAAAGGCGGATTTAAAGAAGTCACTCTCTCTGTAGAAAAAGGTCAGGTCTTTGGATTCTTAGGTCCAAATGGTGCAGGAAAAAGCACTTTTGTAAAGACCATGGTGGGGCTTTTACACCCCACCTCTGGTTTTGCATGGATTTTAGGGAAACCCATAGGCACTGTAGAGTCCAGAGAAAAAGTAGGATTTTTACCTGAAAATTTTAGATATCACGACTGGATGACAGGAAAAGAGCTTTTGACCTTCCATGCAGAGCTTTATAAAATAAAAAATCCAGGCAAAAAAATTGATGAACTTTTAGAATTGGTAAAATTAAAAGGTCATGAAAGTAAACTTATAAAAAATTACAGCAAAGGAATGCAGCAAAGAATTGGCATTGCAATAGCCCTTTTAAATGACCCCGAAATAGTGTTTTTAGATGAACCTACTTCAGCTCTTGACCCTGTTGGAAGAATTGAAGTAAGAGAAATCATAAAACAATTAAAATCGCAAGGCAAAACTGTTTTTTTAAACAGCCACCTCTTAAGTGAAGTGGAAATGGTATGCGATGAAGTAGCCATAATAAACCATGGCCGAATAATAGCCGAAGGAAAACTGGAAGAGCTATTAAAAGAACACACCCATGTAGAAATGATTGTATCAGACTATACTTCAGAGTTGATTGAAAAAATTTCTCGCTTATCAAAAGAATTTCAATTTAAAGAAGGTAAGCTCTCTTTTAAAGTAGAAGACAGAGAAAAAATACCAGTTATAGCTAAAATGGTAATAGAAGCCGGTGCCAAGTTATATCAATTAAATACTCAAACTTCTTCATTGGAAGACTTATTCATAAACTTAATTGGAAAGGATGAGGTGTCGTGATAACTATAATAAAATACACCTTTAAAGAAATGCTAAAAAAACGGGCTTTTCTATTAGTCTCCCTTTTGTCCCTCCTCTACCTTTCCATATATACTTTTGGCTTAAGTAAAATATTTGAGCGTCCCAACGATTCTATATATGACATCATCTTTCAATCAGAAATTTTGTCTGCCGGTCTATTTTTCGCAAATTTCATAGTGGCTTTTCTTGTAGTTTTGACATCAGTAAATGCTATATCAGGAGAAATAGAAAATGGCACCATATACGCCGTTTTATCGAAACCTATAAAAAGATATGAACTGGTGTTGGGAAAATTTATAGGCTTAGGCGCTATGATTGTAATATACAGCTCCATCATGTTTTTGTCTGTAGTAGGTTTAAACATCTTTATGGGGTCTAAAATAACCTTTGAAGCAAGCAATATTTTAAGAGGACTTTTTTTCTTCGACTTAGGACCGATTGTATTTTTAGCCCTTATAATAGCTTCCAGCTCAATTTTTTCGACTGTAAACACAGGCATCATAGCTATTATGGCTTATGGAATTGCCCTCGTCGGAGGTGTTCTTGAACAAATTGGAACAGCAATGCAACAAAGTCAAGTCGGTGCCTTTGGCTTAAAAAGCGGAGAAAGCCTTATAAACGCAGGGATAATTACAAGCCTCATCCTTCCTACAGATGTCATATATAGAAAAATGACTGCAGAGCTTTTGACACAAAGTAGTGGGATAAGTTTTATGACACAAGGACTCTTTGGGGGCATGTCTCAACCCAGTATTTACATGTTCATATACATCTTTTTCTACGTGGTATTTCTCCTCTATTACGGTGCAAAGCGCTTTTCACAAAGAGACTTATAAAGGCGGTCACACACCGCCTTTTAACTTTTTAAACCCTTCCAAACAATACCCAAGACTAAACCATTGACAGTTACTGCATATCTTTTCCATTTTTTCTTCAGTCATTTTCTCTTTAATTCTATTTGTGACTTCCCTATAGCTCAATATCTCCCCTGGCCTTATATCTAAAACTTCTAAAACTGCCCTATCTTTTCCTTTTACACTTCCTGGATACTCTTCCTCTGTACATTCTCCATTTACATTGTTTGGACACATGCTGCAAATGTTATCCACACTATCCACAGCTTTTATCAACATATCATGTTCATTATTCAATTTTCTAATAATTTCATCCATATTTTTAACAAATTTTTCATCATAACCAAGCCCTCTAAAGCCCAACACACACAAAAAGTGATGTCCTCTTATCTCCATTTCAATCTCTCCTCATCCCATGATTACAACAATAATTATACTGCTAATTTGAACTGTAACCTAAGAAAAAAAAGAAATTTACATCCCTCAGTTTATCACAATAATAGTCATAATTTCTTCAATTATCGAAAATAATACATTTAAAGGAGTGATTGTATGACTAAAAAACCAAAAAAACCTCACAAAGTGCCAATAGAAAATCATAAGACTGCTTCCTGGGCAAATATACAAAATGTAAAAGAAGAATCAAATGTGCCTATCCCAAGTAAAAATGAGGTAATAAACGCAAAAGAATGGGTAGAAGAAAACAAAAAATAACGATTCCGGGCATACGCCCGGAATCGTTATTCTGCCAGCTTTCTATATCTTTCGTATCTCTCCTTTGCAGTATCTTCTGCCTTCTGATAAAGTTTTTCCGCAATGTGAGGAAATACGTTTTTAAGTGAGGAATATCGTATCTCCCCCTCAATAAATTCTCTGAAAGATTTTGTCGGCTCTTTAGAATCAAGTACAAATGGATTTTTGCCTTCTTTTTTAAGCTCTGGATTAAATCTATAAATGTGCCAGTAACCAGACTCCACTGCTTTTTTCTCCTCCATTATACTTGTCCCCATGCCTGACTTTATGCCATGGTTTATACAAGGAGCGTATGCTATTATAAGTGAAGGCCCTTTGTATTTTTCTGCCTCCACAAAAGCCTTTATCGTCTGGTTCATATTTGCTCCCATTGCAACTTGCGCCACATACACGTATCCATAGCTCATAGCCATCAAACCTAAATCTTTCTTGCTTGTCCTCTTACCTGCTGCCGCAAATTTTGCAACTGCCCCTAATGGCGTAGATTTTGAGGATTGCCCTCCTGTATTAGAATACACCTCTGTGTCAAGCACTAGTACATTTACATCTTCTCCTGATGCTATAACATGGTCAAGCCCTCCAAAGCCAATGTCATACGCCCATCCATCTCCCCCTATTATCCACTGAGATTTTTTTACAAGAAAATCTTTTTTGTCAAGTATCTCTTTTATTATCTCATTCTCTGTATACCCGCCTCTATTTATAATATCCAAAATCTTTTTAGAAGCAATTTTAGATTTATCTCCATCCTCCATCCCATCAATCCACTCTTGGAATGCAGCTTTTAATTCTTCGTCAATAGGCATATTTATAGCTTCTTTCATCAAATCTCTAAGCCTTTCCCTTATCTGCTTATTTGCTAAAAACATGCCGTAACCAAATTCGGCATTGTCTTCAAAAAGTGAGTTAGCCCAAGCAGGCCCTTTTCCCTCTTTATTAGTAGTATAAGGAATAGAGGGTGCACTTGCCCCATAAATAGATGAACAGCCTGTGGCATTTGCTATCATCATCCTATCTCCAAAAAGCTGTGTCAAAAGCTTTATGTAAGGAGTCTCACCACAGCCGGGGCATGCGCCACTGAATTCAAACAGAGGCTTTGCAAATTGACTACCTTTTAAAGTTGTCTTATCCACTAAATTATCTTTGACATCAAGAGTTACAGCATACTCCCAATTTCTCGCTTCTTTTTCTATTTGTTCTTCAGCGGGTTTCATTATAAGAGCTTTTGTAGGTGCTGGACAAACATCTGCACAATTGCCGCATCCTGTACAGTCTAAAGGACTTACCTGTATTCTATACCAAAGCTCTTCTAATCCTCTTCCTATTGCTTTTTTCAGTTTAAAAGTTGGAGGCGCTTTTTTCATTTCTTCCTCCGTTAACAAAAATGGCCGTATTACTGCATGAGGGCAAACATAAGAGCACTGGTTACACTGTATGCAATTGTCTATCTGCCATTCGGGTATCAATACTGCAATTCCTCTCTTTTCATAGGCAGTCGTACCAGTAGGAAATGTGCCATCTTCCATGCCGACAAAAGCACTTACAGGAAGGAGGTCTCCTTCATTTCTTTCCATAGGTCTTTGTATATTTTTAACAAAATCAGGCTCTGGCTTTACAATTTTTTGCCCTTCTTTTGCGTTTTTCCACTCCTCAGGCACTTCTACTTTTACAAGAGCTTCTACGCTTCTGTCAACAGCCTTTAAGTTCATATCCACTATATCCTGACCCTTTTTGCCATAGGCCTTCTGTATAGAATCTTTTAAATACTCAACTGCTTCTTCAAAAGGTATTATATTTATAAGTTTAAAAAACACCGTCTGCATTATCATGTTTATTCTGCCACCCAAACCTACTTCTTGGGCAATTGATATGGCATCTATTGTATAAAAATTGATATTGTTTTTAGCTATATATCTTTTCATTGAAGCAGGTAACTTCTCCTCCAGCTCCTCTTTACTCCAAGGACAATTTAATACAAAAGTCCCACCATGTTTAAGTCCTTTTAAAACATCATAATTGTAAATAAAAGACTTATTGTGACAGGCAATATAATCAGCATGATTTACCAAATAAGAAGATTTAATCGGCTTTTTACCAAACCTCAAATGTGAAATAGTGGTGCCTCCTGATTTTTTGCTGTCATACTGAAAATATGCCTGCACATACAAGTCTGTGTTGTCCCCAATTATTTTAATAGCCGATTTATTCGCCCCAACCGTTCCATCAGAGCCTAATCCCCAAAACTTGCAGCTTACAGTGCCTTCAGGAGTAGTCTCTACAAATTCACCTTCTTCTAATGATGTGTAAGTCACATCGTCTAAAATTCCTATGGTAAAACGGTCTTTGGGGGAGTCCTTTTTTAAATTGTCATAGACTGCAATAATCTGAGAAGGAGTTGTATCTTTTGAGCCCAGACCATATCTACCTCCTACTATGCCGGGCTTTTTATCTTTGTTATAAAATAATTTAGCCACATCAAGGTACAAAGGCTCTCCTATTGAACCCGGCTCTTTTGTCCTGTCTAATACGGCAATCTTTTTAACTGTATCAGGTAAAACCTCAAAAAAGTGTTTTTCAGAAAATGGCCTGTAGAGATGTACTTTAATTAAACCCACTTTTTCTCCTTTTTTTGTTAAATAATCAATCGTCTCTTCTATCGTGTCACAAACAGAACCCATAGCTACAATTATATACTCTGCGTCCTTTGAACCGTAATAGTCAAAAAGGTGATATTCTCTTCCAGTCAGCTCTTTGTACCTCTTCATGTAATCTTCTACTATGTCAGGAACCTTTTCATAAAATTTATTAGCAGCTTCTCTTCCTTGAAAATAAATATCAGGATTTTGTGCAGTACCTCTTACAACAGGATGTTCAGGATTTAACGCTCTGTCCCTAAACTCTTTTGCTGCCCTTAAATCTAAAAGTTTCGCAATTTCCTCATATTCCACCACTTCTATTTTTTGCATCTCGTGAGAAGTCCTAAAGCCATCAAAAAAATGCAAAAATGGTACCCTAGATTTTATAGCAGAAAGATGGGCTATAAATGCCATATCCATGGCTTCCTGTACATTGGCAGAACAAAGAAGTGCAAAACCTGTTTGTCTTACTGCCATTACATCCTGATGGTCGCCAAATATAGAAAGTGCATGAGTAGAAATAGCGCGGGCACTTACATGAAACACCCCTGGCAAAAGCTCTCCTGCAATTTTATACATGTTTGGTATCATTAAAAGAAGCCCCTGTGATGCGGTATATGTGGTTGTCAAAGCGCCTGCAGTTAAAGAACCATGGACAGCACCTGCAGCACCTGCTTCTGACTGCATTTCAACAACCTTCACGGGTTGACCAAATATATTCTTCTTGCCATGGGCAGCCCATTCATCAACATTTTCAGCCATTGGAGAAGAAGGCGTAATAGGGTAAATTGCTGCAACCTCCGTAAAAGCATAAGAGGCATAAGCAGCTGCTGTATTTCCGTCCATTGTAGCCATTTTTCGCATAAAATAATCCTCCTTAACCCTTAACATGGTTTTTCTATCCAGATATATTATTTCATTAATAAAGAATAATCATACATTTAGGCATTGAAGACAATTTTATTATTTGTCTTCAGAGTTTTAATGATAGAACAGGTTTCTTTTTGCCTTTATAAAAAAATATAGTCCATTAAAATTTTTTTGTAATGCAAGAAGGAATTTGTACAAATATATAGAATATATTATGTAGTAAGATGAGTGTACAAGTAAAGGAGATGTCCATTATGGAAGGATATATGACCGCTGTTGTTAAACAACATCCCAAAGAAGGTGCAGATATAATAAAAAGAGAAATACCAAAAATAGGACCTGATGAGGTACTAATAAAAGTCAAAGCCACATCTATTTGCGGCACAGACGTTCACATTTACGTTTGGAATGAATGGGCAAAAAGCCGGATAAAACCGCCTAAGATAATGGGACATGAATTTGTAGGAGAAGTTGTAGAAATAGGAGAAAATGTAACATCTGTAAATGTTGGAGATTTAGTAAGTGCGGAGACTCACATAGTATGCGGAAAATGCAAAGCTTGCAGAACTGGAAATGCTCACATATGTGAAAATACGCTTATACTTGGTGTTGACACAGACGGTGCTTTTGCAGAATACATTAAAGTCCCTGAAAGCAATGTATGGCTAAACGATAAAGACATACCTTTAGAACTTCTCTCCATACAAGAACCCCTTGGAAACGCCGTTCACACAGTATTTTCTGGAGAGATAGTAGGAAAAACTGTCGCTGTAGTAGGTTGCGGTCCTATAGGTATGATGGCAATACCACTTCTTAAAACAACTGGTGCTTCAGCTATATTTGCAATAGAACCTGTCGAATACAGAATGGAACTTGCTCATAAATTAGGTGCAACACGAGTTATAAACCCACTTGAAGAAGACGTTGTCAATATAATAAAAAGTGAAACAGAAGGCTACGGTGCAGATGTAGTATTGGACTTCTCTGGAAGCCCCACTGCAATAAGACAAGGCCTTAAATATATCGCAAAGGGCGGAAGGATGTCTATTTTGGGTCTTCCTGACAATGAAGTTCCTATAGACATAACAAATGACCTCGTTTTTAAAGGCATAACAATAAACGGCATCACAGGAAGGCGAATGTACGATACCTGGTACAAAGTAAAGGGTTTATTGCGCTCTGGCCTTAAAGAAGCATTAAAACCAATAATTACTCATACCTTCCCTCTTTCTGAATATGAAAAGGGCATGGAACTAATGATAAAAGGCCAATGTGGCAAAGTTGTATTATATCCATAAACAAAAGGAGGTAAAAAAGATGCCACTTACAAGATTAAATGAAATTTTACAAAAAGAACTCGATGAGTTAAAGACTGAAGGTCGTGCTAAAGGAAAAGAACTTATCATAGTCGATGTAAAAAAACCAGAGGGTGAAAAAGGTCCACGTTTCTTTTTAAAAGGCTTTGGAGACAAAGAATTTATAAGGATGAACTCTAACTCTTACCTCGGAATGCAATTTAATGAGGAAGTAATAAAAGTAGAAGAGGAGACTGCAAGAAAGTTTGGCATTGGACCTGGAGCAGTGAGGTTTATAAGCGGAACCTATATAACACATAGAGACCTTGAGAAAAAGCTTGCTCAATTCCACGGCAGAGAAGATGCAATGATTTTTAGCTCCGCCTATATGACTGTAGTAGGTATCATCTCCTCTTTAGTGACTCCTGAAACAGTAATAATAAGTGATGAACTAAATCACAACTGTATTATAAACGCTATAAGACTTTCAAGACCCAAAGAAAGATATATTTATAAACACCTAGACTATAAAGATTTAGAAAATGGAATAAAGAGTTTTATTGGTAAAGCTAAACGCGCCATTGTAGTCACTGACGGTGTATTCAGTATGAGAGGAGATTACGCAGATTTAAAGAAAATTCAGGAGATTGCAGACAGATATGACAAAGATTTTGAAGAAAACATAATAACTATAGTTGACGATTCTCACGGTGTTGGCGCTTTTGGCCCAACTGGAAGAGGCACAGAAGAAATAACAGGTGGAAAAGCTGACCTTCTCATCGGTACTATGGGAAAGGCATATGGTGTAAATGGAGGTTATGTAGTATCAAACGAGGTTATAACAACTTACTTGCGAGAAAAAACTATAACTTATATTTACTCAAATCCAGTAACACCATCAGAAGCTGCTTGTGTTTTAAAAGTACTTGAAATACTCGATTGCAAAGAAGGTCAAAAAAGACTTTCACACCTCAAAGAATTAGCAAAACTTTTTAGAGAAGGAATTGTAAAATTAGGATATGAAACTGTAGTAAGCGAGCATCCAATAGTACCACTTTTAGTTAGAGATGCAACAAAAACAATAGATTTAGTAAATTACCTCATAGATAACGGTATTCTTGCAACAGCCATAAACTATCCAGTGGTACCAAGAGGTAGTGAAAGTATCCGGTTTCAAATTAACGCTGACCATACAACTTTTGATATAAATTATGTACTGAATGTATTGGAACGTTACAGAAAAGAAAGGTGGAGCTAAAATAGTTAAATTTTATCTTCTCTTTGCTTTTTAAAAGGTCTCTTAAAGGGGCTTTTTGTTGTAGACAAATAATATTTTGTATGCTATAATTGTAGAGAAAAAGTGAAAAAACCCTTTAATTTAGCCCAGCGAGGCTAAAAAGGAGGAAAATAAAATATCTATATTTGCATCCTCCTTTAGAGGGTTTTTTTGTAAACAAAAAACTCAAAGGAGGTTTTTTTATGTCAAACAAAATATACGGAATCGAAGAAACCCCCCCTATAAAACAAGCAATTCCACTATCTTTTCAGCACGTATTTGCCATGTTTGGTGCAACAATTTTAGTACCTCTTTTAACAGGTCTTGACCCAGCTGTTACCCTCTTCACATCAGGGCTTGGAACTTTAATATTCCACTTGATGACAAAAGGAAAAGTACCTGCGTATCTGGGCTCTTCTTTCGCCTTTATAGCACCTATAATAGCTGCAACTAAGCAATTTGGTGTAAGAGGTGCTTTTACTGGTATGATAGCAGCAGGCCTTGTATATATAGTGGTATTCATAATCATAAGCTTGACAGGCATCGATTGGTTAGAGAAATTGCTTCCCCCCGTTGTAGTAGGCCCTGTAGTTATGATAATAGGCCTAAGCCTTGCTCCTGTAGCAATAGCTCAAGCGCAAAAAGATTTAGCTACAGCTCTGTTTACAGCGGCATTAATAATCATATTCAGCATGTTTGGCAAAGGATTTATAAAAGTCATACCCATACTTTTAGGAACAATTGGCGGATATATATTCGCGATAACAAGAGGCCTTGTAGACTTCGGACCTGTTGCAAAAGCCTCATGGATTGCAATTCCCAAATTCTCCTTCTTAACAGGACATACTCCGGAACTGGCATGGGGTGCTGTCTCTTTGGTTGCGCCGCTGGCCTTAGTCGCTATAATTGAAGACTTAGGGCACGTCCTCGTAATAGGAAATATCGTTGAAAAAGATTTAATAAAAGACCCTGGATTTCATAGAGTAATGCTAGGTAATGGCCTTGCAACATCAATTGCGGCACTTTTTGGCGGACCACCCAGCACAACTTATGGTGAAAACATTGGAGTCCTTGCAATAACAAGAGTCTATAGCTCAAAAGTTATTCAAGGTGCAGCTATAATAGCAATACTTTTAAGCTTTATACAAAAAATAGGCGCTTTGATAGAAGTAATTCCGCAACCTGTTATGGGCGGAGTAACAATAATACTCTTTGGAATGATTGCGGCAGCAGGTATGAGAACACTTGTTGAAAATAAAGTAGATTTTTCTGACAGCAGAAATCTCATAATAGCTTCTGTAATACTGACTTTGGGTGTAGGCGGTATAAAAATAGCCTTTGGAAACTTCGTCTTTGAAGGCATAGGTCCTGCCACCTTAGCAGGAATACTTCTAAACCTTGTCTTGCCCAAAATCAACTTAGCAAAAGCAAAAAAGACGGAAAAAACTTCAACCTCAAAAGAAGCCGTTCACGAAGCATAAAAAAGAGGGGAATAATTTATCTAAACTCAAAAAGAGACAAGTCTAATAAATATAAGGCTTGTCTCTTTGTACACATATAAACACTGTGTAAAATTAAATTACGATTATAGATAGGGTACATAGTACAAATAGAAACTTAAATACCTTTATCGTAATCTTCGCCATATCTACGTACCAAAATACCCTTTAACCGTTGGACTTCTTCCTCTAATTCTTTTATACGCTTGTTTTTTGCAGCGATAAGGACGCTTGCAGGAAAAGGAAATTAGACTCATAGGTGTTGCTACATATGGTAATGCATTAAACCGTCTTGCCGAATTTCTTAATGAATATTATCCTGACGTAACAAGTATTGTAGATATTCCATATGACAAGGCTCTGTTACAATGGTGTTCTTTTCTTGTTGACAAGGGTATGAGTATCAATGATGACGGAGAAATTTCCAATAGACAATACGAGACGGTTTTTAACCAATTATATTCTTTCTTTACCAATCTTTATGATACCCGTGATTGATCAGCGTACATAAACTTAACTTCATTCTTGATTGAAGGGCTAAAGGTTGAAAAGTCAATAGTTTTATTGGATAAACTCCACTTTGCAGGGCGTAAGTCATCAAAAAAGGAATCTCTAATATCCCAAACATCATTACCCCAATAACCATTTAGTAACTCGCTAATTTCCTGTCTTTTTTCTGCTGTTGGTTTAACTTGATATGCAACACTCACTTTTTATCATTCTCCTTGGTTTTATTTTTTAACTTCATACGTTTTTCAGCCTGTTCCCAGTCTTTACGCATTTCTTCTTCGTCTGGATGTGAATAT
>Ga0207430_10295_pt1 | contig 12157 bp, 10 predicted proteins | sample YelNatsi3bottle8_FD_187544 | JGI IMG/M metagenome (GOLD analysis project Ga0207430, IMG submission 187544) | Hot spring thermophilic microbial communities from Obsidian Pool, Yellowstone National Park, USA - site 3 bottle 8 (SPAdes) (version 2) | ecosystem: Environmental > Aquatic > Thermal...
AACACTAAGAGGGATAGAAAAAGTGTCCATGCAAGCGATGCTTGTTTGTGCTTGCTTTAACTTAAAGAAGATGGCAAATTGGATGTGGAAGAAGGGACAAAACGGCCCTGGAAAGGGCAAAAATTTCTTTGTATTTATAAAATATTTATCAAAAATGCTTGTAAAAATACTCAAACCCCACTTTTCGTTTTTTGAAAAGTGGGGTTTGTCGACGGTCTGAAGCAGGCTTTAGCCTGCTTTTAATTTTGTTAAATTTTATATATAATTCTATTTAGATTAGAAATATTTTGGTGGGGGAAAAGTATGTTTCAATATGATTTATCTTTAAAGCAGGAACAGAAATTGTGCTTGAATATGGAGATGAAACTTTCTTTAAATATTCTTCAAATGAATGTTTTGGAACTAGAAAAATTCATTTATGATGAAGTTCAGAACAACTTTTTATTGGATATAGATGAAGAAGATTTTGTAAAAAAGATAGAATATTTTAAAAACGGCAATAAAGATGTATATTATGAATTAAATGATGATGAAAAAACTAATGTAGAAATTGAAGATAATCAAGAAAAATCTCTTTATGATATATTAAAAGAACAGCTTAGGCTTATAAAACTTGATAATAAAAAATACTTAATAGGGAATTATATAATTGATAATATTAATGAATATGGATATTTAGAAATTTCAGTCAAAGAAATAGCAAAACGATTAAATGTAAAAGAAAATGAGGTAGAAGAAGTTGTAAAAATAATTCAAACTTTTGAACCTAGTGGAGTAGGTGCTAGGGATTTAAAGGAATGCTTGAAAATTCAATTAAAAAATTTAAATATTGATGATCCTTTGATTTTTATGATTATAGATAAACATCTTGAAGATGTTGCAAAAAATAACTTTAATAAATTATCTAAATCTTTAAAAGTAGATAAAGATAAATTAATAGAATATGTTAATATAATAAAAAATTTAAATCCTAAACCTGGAGCATCATTTATAAGTAAAAAAAACTATTATGTTGTTCCTGATGTTATAGTGGATTTTAAAGATGGTGAGTTAATATTGGATATATATGAAAAAAATATCCCAAGTTTAAGAATAAATAAATTTTATTTACAACTTCTTAATGAAGGTTCAGAAATTGAAAAACGCTTTATTAAAGATAATATAAAAAAAGCTATGGCAGTAATTAGAGCTATTGATGAAAGAAGAAAGACTTTAGAAAAAATATTTTTTGCTTTAGTAAACCAGCAAAAAGAATACATATTAGGAATGAAGGAAAAAAAACCTTTAACTCTTAAAGATTTAGCATATATGACTGATTTACATGAGTCCACTATAAGTAGAGCTTTAAGCAATAAATTTATTCAAACGCCAAAAGGGATAATTCTTTCTAAGGAACTTTTATCAAAAGGAATAAACATATCTTATGATAATAAAATATCTGTAAGTTATATTAAAAGTCTTATCATAGACATTATAAAAAATGAAGATGTAAATAGACCTTATTCTGATATGGAAATTTCAAAAATACTTAGTCAAAAAGGAATATCCATATCAAGAAGAACGGTTGCAAAATATAGAGAAGAGTTAAATATATTACCTTCAAATTTAAGAAAAAAATATAAAAAATGATATTGAAAAAATATGCTAAAAATGTTATATTTGAAATAGAAAAGAGGGACAGAATTAGTATCATAGGGACAATATATGTCCCAAGGCTTTTGACTTGAGGAGTGATTATTTCTTGAAAGAAATCCTTTTAATACAGCAAAAAATAATTCCTGAAATGATAGAGCTTTTAAAAAAAAGATTTGATATACTAAGCAACATATATTATAACCAACCTATAGGTAGAAGAACTTTATCTCAAGAATTAAATTTAGGTGAAAGGGTTATAAGAACTGAAGTTGAATTTTTAAAAAATCAAGGTTTAATAGAGGTTACTCCAGCAGGAATGATAATAACAAAAGAAGGAGAAAAAATTCTAGGAGATCTTAGAGAATTGATATATGAAATAAATAACTATAAGCACGTAGAGGAGAAGTTAGAACGTTTTCTGAAAATAAAAAAAGTTATTATCGTTTCTGGAGATTCTGAAAAAGATAAAACTGTTTTAAAGGAAATGGGAAGAGTTTGTGCCAATTATGTAAAGGATTTAATTTATGACGGTTCAATAATTTCTATTACAGGTGGAACTTCCGTTGCCCAGGTTGTTGAAAATTTTCCTAAACTAAACACAAAAGGTGTTTTAGTAGTTCCTGCAAGAGGTGGATTTGGCAGAGATGTTGAAACGCAAGCTAATACTTTAACTGCTAATCTTGCTAAGAAGATAAATGCAAATTACAGGCTTTTACATGTTCCTGATAATATAAGCTTAGAAACTTTAGAGACAATAGCTAATGAACCAGAGATAAAGGAAATATTAGATATATTACCTAAAACAAATATTTTGATCTTTGGAATTGGAAGAGCTGATGAAATGTCAAAAAGAAGGGGAATGGCTAAAGAACAAATAGATGAGCTTATTAAAAAAGGAGCTGTTGCTGAAGCTTTTGGATATTATTTTAATAGTGAAGGTGAAGTGGTTTTTAGAACTTCTTCAATTGGTATAAATTTTAGTGATGTGAAAAATATTAAAAATGTAGTTGCGATAGCAGGAGGAAAAAATAAAGCAGAGGCTATAATTGCTACAAAAATAAATAATCCTAATATGGTGCTTGTAACCGATGAGGCAGCAGCTAATGAAATGGTTAACATGTTAAGCAATAAGTAAAAGTTAAAACTTTTACTTATTTAATATATACTTTAGGAGGGATATCATGACAATTAAAGTTGCTATTAATGGTTTTGGAAGAATAGGAAGAAACGTATTTAAGATTGCTCAAACTAGATTAAACAAAGATATTGAAATTGTAGCTATTAATGACTTAACAGATGCTGCAACATTAGCTCATCTTTTAAAGTATGACTCACTTTATGGAAAGTTTGAAGGTAGCGTTGAAGTTAAGGAAAATGCAATAGTTGTTAATGGAAAAGAAATAAAAATATTTGCAGAAAAAGATCCAAAGAATTTACCATGGAAAGAACTTGGTGTTGATATAGTAATTGAATCAACAGGATTATTTACAAAGAGAGAAAAAGCAATAGCTCACATTGAAGCAGGTGCAAAAAAGGTAGTTATAACTGCTCCTGCAACAGATGAAGATATAACAATAGTTATGGGTGTTAATGAAAAGGATTATGATCCTGCAAATCATCATATTATTTCAAATGCATCATGTACAACTAACTGTTTAGCTCCATTTGCAAAGGTTCTTCATGAAAAGTTTGGAATAATAAAAGGATTAATGACAACTGTTCATGCATATACAAATGACCAAAGAATACTTGATTTACCACACAAAGACTTAAGAAGAGCAAGGGCAGCAGCACAATCAATAATACCAACCACAACTGGTGCAGCTAAAGCTGTTGGTAAAGTTTTACCAGAATTAAAAGGTAAATTAAATGGATTTGCATTAAGAGTTCCAACTCCAACTGTATCAGTTACAGATTTAGTTTGTGAAGTTTCAAGACCAACAACTGCAGAGGAAGTTAATGCAGCATTAAAAGAAGCAGCAGAAGGAGAATTAAAGGGAATATTAGGATATTCAGATGAGCCACTTGTATCAATGGATTACAAAGGAGACCCAAGATCATCAATAATAGATGGACTTTCAACTATGGTTATAGATAACATGGTAAAAGTTGTTGCATGGTATGATAATGAATGGGGTTATTCAAATAGAGTTGTTGACCTTGTAAATTACATAGCTGCAAGAATGTAATTTAAACGTCCGGTTTTGGCCGGACGTTACTTTCAGATATGGAGGGGATAAAATGAATAAAAAAACTGTTAGGGATATAGATGTTAAAGGAAAGAAAGTTATAGTAAGATGCGATTTTAATGTTCCTCAAGACAAAGATGGAAATATTACTGATGATAGAAGAATAGTTGCGGCATTACCAACGATTAAGTATTTAATAGAAAATGGTGCAAAGGTTATATTAATGTCTCATCTTGGAAGACCAAAAGAAGGGTATGATCCAAAATATAGTTTAAAACCTGTAGCTGAAAGATTATCACAACTATTAAATAAAGAGGTTAAGCTTGCTGAAGATCCTGAAGTTGTAGGTGAAAATGCTATTAGATTGACATCAGAAATGAAGGAAGGGGACGTAGTATTACTAGAAAACGTTAGATTTGTAAAGACTGAAACTAAAAATGATTTAGAATTTGCTAAAAAACTTGCTTCTTTAGCAGATATATTTGTTAATGATGCTTTTGGAACGGCTCATAGAGCTCATTCATCAACTGCAGGAATTGCACAGTTTATTCCAGCAGTTGCAGGATTTTTGATAGAAAAAGAAATATCGGTAATGGGAAAAGCATTAGAAAATCCAGAAAGACCTTTTGTTGCTATTTTAGGTGGAGCTAAGGTTTCTGATAAGATAGGAGTTATAAACAACTTATTGGAAAAAGTTGATAAGCTTATAATAGGTGGAGGTATGGCTTACACTTTCTTAAAGGCTCAGGGCATTAATATAGGAAATTCTTTACTTGAAGAAGATAAGATAGATTATGCTAAGGAAATGCTTGAAAAGGCAAAACAAAAAGGAGTAAAGGTTTATCTTCCTGTAGATCATGTTGTAGCTAAGGAATTTAAAGAAGATGCAGAACATATGGTAGTTGATGTAGAAATACCAGAGGGATATATGGGATTGGATATTGGTCCTAAAACAATAAAGTTATATGAAGAAGCTTTACAAGATGCAAAAACAGTTATTTGGAATGGACCTATGGGTGTATTTGAATTTAAAGCTTTTGCAGTAGGAACTAAAGTTGTTGCTGAAGCTTTATCAAAGCTTGATGCAACTACGATAATAGGCGGTGGAGACTCTGCTGCTGCTGTTGAACAGCTAGGTTATTCTGAAAAGATGACTCATATATCAACAGGTGGAGGAGCATCACTAGAATTCCTTGAAGGTAAAGAACTTCCTGGAATTGCAGCGTTAAACGATAAATAAGGAAGATACATTGTATCTTCCTTTTCTACCTTTAGTATTAAGGAGGAAAAAAGATGAGAAGACCAATAATAGCAGGCAATTGGAAAATGAATAAAACTGCAAGGGAAGCTGCTCAACTTATATTAGAGTTAAGGGATAAAGTAAAGGATGCTAAGTGTGAGGTAGTTGTATGTCCTCCATTTACTTCATTGGCTCAAGTAATAACTTTGGTAGAAGGAACAAACATAAAGGTTGGAGCTCAAAATATGTATTTTGAAGAAAGTGGTGCTTTTACAGGTGAAATATCTCCTGTCATGCTAAAGGAACTTGGAGTAGAATATGTAATAATTGGTCATAGCGAAAGAAGAATTATCTTCAAAGAAGATGATGAACTTATTAACAAAAAAGTAAAAGCGGCTTTTGTTCATGGTTTAACTCCTATTCTTTGTGTTGGAGAGACATTAGAAGAGAGGGAGAGCAATAAAACTTTTGAAGTTATAGAAAATCAATTAAGAAACGATTTAGATGGCTTAGATGCTCAAAAAGTTGCAAAAATGGTCATAGCTTATGAACCTGTATGGGCAATTGGCACAGGAAAAACTGCAACAGCTCAAGATGCAAATGAAGTTATAAAGTTTATTAGGGATTATATTAGAAGAAATTTTGGTGAAGAAGCAGCACAAAATGTTAGAATACAATATGGTGGTAGTGTAAAACCATCGACTATAAGGGAACAAATGGCTCAAAGCGACATAGATGGAGCCTTAGTTGGAGGAGCAAGTTTAAATGCATCAGAATTTGCAGCAATAGTTAATTATAAGGAGGATTAAAATGAGAAAAAGACCTAGAATACTTATAATTCTAGATGGCTGGGGAATTAATGAAAGAAAAGAATGGAATGCTATTGAAAATGCAGAACCTAAAAATTTTAAATATTATTGGGAAAATTATCCTCATACTAAGTTAAGCGCCTCTGGCCTTGATGTTGGTTTACCTAAAGGTCAGATGGGAAATTCTGAAGTTGGACATTTAAATATAGGAGCAGGTAGAATAATATATCAAGAATTTACAAGAATAAATAAAGAGATAGAAGAAGGAAATTTCTTTAAAAATGAAGTATTTTTAAAGGCGATTGAAAATTGTAAAATTCATAATTCATCAATGCATTTATTTGGATTATTATCTGATGGTGGAGTTCACAGTCACATAGAACATTTAGAAGCCCTTTTAAAGCTTTTTAAAGAACATGAATTGACTAAGGTATATGTTCATGCCTTCTTAGATGGTAGAGACGTTCCACCTCAATGTGCTTTGGAATATATAGATAGAATAGAAAAATACATGAAGGAAATAGGAGTAGGAAAAATAGCCACTGTATCTGGAAGATATTATGCAATGGATAGAGATAAGAGATGGGAAAGAACCCAACTTGCTTATAATGCAATAGTAAAGGGTCAAGGAGAAATAGCAAGGTCAGCAAAAGAAGCAGTAGAAAAATCCTATGCAGAAAATAAGACAGATGAGTTTGTAATTCCAACTGTTATTCTAGAAAATGATAAGCCTATTGCTACGTTAAAGGAAAATGATTCTGTAATATTCTTTAACTTTAGACCAGATAGAGCAAGGCAGTTAACAAGGGCTATTGTAGATGTTGATTTTACTGGATTTAACAGAGAATATTTTAAAGTATTCTTTGTATGTATGACGCAGTATGATAAAACTATTGAAAATGTTGAAATAGCTTATAAGCCAGAAAAATATAAAAATACCTTTGGAGAGTTTTTAAGTAGTTTAGGATTAAAACAGTTAAGAATAGCAGAAACTGAAAAGTATGCCCATGTTACTTTCTTCTTTAATGGAGGAGTTGAAGCTCCATATCCAGGTGAAGACAGGATACTAATTCCTTCTCCTAAAGTTGCTACTTATGATTTAAAACCTGAGATGAGTGCTTATGAAGTAACAGATAAGGTATTAGAAATGATTGACAGTGATAAATATGATTTTATAATATTAAATTATGCAAATCCTGATATGGTTGGACATACTGGAGTATATGAAGCTGCAGTATCTGCTATAAAAGCAGTAGATGAATGTTTAGGAAAAGTAGTAGATAAGGTATTATCAAAGGGTGGTGTGGCTTATATAACTGCCGACCATGGAAATGCAGAGATGATGTTAGATTATGAAACAGGTGAACCTTATACTGCTCATACTACAAATCTAGTTCCTTTCATAGTAGTAGGTGAAGGGGATATTAAATTAAAAGAGGGCGGTAAATTAGCTGATATAGCACCTACTATAATAGATTTAATGGGTTTTGAAATTCCTGTAGAAATGACAGGAAATAGTTTAATAGAAAAATAAATAGAAAGGGGAATGAAAATGAAAAGATATGTTGAAATTATTGACATTTATGCAAGAGAAGTTTTAGATTCAAGAGGAAATCCAACTGTTGAAGTTGAAGTTGTTTTAGAAGATGGAACTGTAGGAAGAGCAATTGTTCCATCAGGTGCTTCAACAGGAGCATTTGAAGCTGTAGAATTAAGAGATGGTGATAAATCAAGATATAATGGAAAAGGAGTTTTAAAGGCTGTTGACAATGTAAACAATGTAATAGCTCCTGAATTAATAGGCATGAATGTTTTTGACCAAACATTGATAGATAAAATGCTAATAGAACTCGATGGCACTGAAAATAAAGGAAAACTCGGTGCTAATGCAATACTTGGAGTTTCACTAGCTGTTGCAAGAGCAGCAGCACAAAGCTTAGGACTTCCATTATATCAATACATAGGTGGAGTTAATGCAAAAGTTTTACCTGTTCCAATGATGAACATATTAAATGGTGGAAAACATGCTGATAATAATGTTGATATACAAGAATTTATGATAATGCCTGTTGGTGCTCCAAACTTTAAAGAAGCTTTAAGATGGTGCGCAGAAGTTTACCATTCATTAAAGAAGACTTTATCAAGCAAGGGATATAATACTGCAATTGGAGATGAAGGTGGATTTGCACCAAATCTTAAGTCAAATGAAGAAGCTATTCAAGTTATAATTGAAGCTATTGAAGCTGCAGGATATAAGCCAGGAGAACAAATAGCAATTGCTATAGATGCTGCGGCAACAGAACTTTATAAGGAAGATGGAAAGTATCACCTTGAAGGAGAAGGAAGAGTATTAACTTCAGAAGAAATGGTTAACTTCTGGGAAGAATTAGTTAATAAATATCCAATAGTATCTCTTGAAGATGGTTTAGCAGAAGAAGACTGGGATGGTTGGAAGTTGTTAACTGAAAGATTAGGAAAGAAAATTCAGCTTGTTGGTGACGACCTATTTGTTACAAATACAAAGAGACTTGAAAAAGGAATTAAAATGGGTGTTGCTAACTCAATCCTTATAAAACTTAACCAAATAGGAACATTAACAGAAACATTAGAAGCAATCAAGATGGCTGAAAGAGCAGGATATACAGCAGTTGTATCCCATAGATCTGGTGAAAGTGAAGATACAACAATTTCAGATCTTGTTGTAGCAGTTAATGCAGGACAAATTAAGACAGGTGCTCCTGCAAGGACAGATAGAGTTGCAAAATACAACCAATTATTAAGAATTGAAGATGAGCTTGCAGATGTAGCAGAATATCTAGGTTCAAAGGCTTTTTACAATGTAAAAAGATAAAAATTTAAGTAAAAGCTAAAGGCTTTGACCTTTAGCTTTTACTTTTATATTAAGATTGTAATTGATTTTTGCATATGATAAAATATAAGCTATAAACTTGGGATTTTAAGGAGGTGAGGGTTTTGAAAACTTTTATAACAGTAGTTCATGTTATTGTAAGCTTAATAATTATAATAACAGTTTTAGCTCAACCTGCAAAAACATACGGTTTATCAACGGCTATTTCTGGAGGAGCAGAAACTTTCTTTGGAAAAAATAAAGGAAGAACATTAGAAGCAAAGCTTAGAAAACTTACAGCTGTAGCAATGATTCTGTTTGTTATTACTTCAATGCTTTTAGTTTATTATATGGGGAGGTAACTAGTTTTAGGGGGATAACAAGGATAATTTTAATTTTAGCTCCTTTTCGTGGAGCTATTGTTTTATTCAAAATTTCTAAAGTTGATGCTGAGGCTGTATGCTAACTCTAGTTTTAATTTTTGAAATATTCATAAAAAGTTTCGGCATTAACTTTAGAAGTTTTGTTGACGAAAATAGGGTTACAGGTTAAATTTTGAATAAAATTTTATAAGATGGAAAAAATATTTAGGAGGGGTTGTAAATGAATAGGGATTTAGCTTTATCCCATGTTAAAGAAAGGGTTAAGAATGAAAATTTGTTAAAGCATATGTTTGCAGTTGAAGCTGTAATGAGAGCGCTTGCCAAAAGATTAAATCAAGATGAAGAAAAGTGGGCAATATGTGGTTTGGTTCATGACATAGATTATGAAGAAACTGCAGATTTACCAGAAAAACATAGTATAGTTGGGGCAGAAGTTTTACAAAGTTTGGGTTATCCTGAGGATGTTGTATATGCTGTTAAGGCTCACAATGAAATTCACGGTTTTCCAAGGTTAAGTCTTCTTGATAAGGCTTTATGGGCAGCAGATCCAGTTACAGGGCTTATTATAGCCTCTGCTTTAGTTTTACCTGATAAGAAGCTAGAAAGTTTAACTGTAGAATCTGTTCTTAAAAAGATGAAGAAAAAAGATTTTGCAAAAGGAGCAAACCGAGAACAAATAAAGTCTATAGAAGATATAGGAATTAGTTTGGAAGAATTTATTAGTATATCTCTTGAAGCTATGAAAAATATTGCAAAAGATTTAGGTCTTTAAGGAGTGATCATATGAGTAAGATAAAAGATTCTATAATTGAATTTTTAAAGAAAGATACATACAAGCCTATGTCTTTTGAAGAGCTGGTAAAAGCTTTTGATATTGATAGAAGCGAAGTTGGAGAGTTTTTATCTATTCTTGATGAAATGGAAGAAGAAGGCTTAATTTTTAAGACTAATAAAGAAAAATATGCTCTTCCAGAAAAGATGAACATAATTATTGGTAAGCTACAAGGACATCCAAAAGGATATGGTTTTGTAATACCAGAAGACCCTAATTTGATGGATGTTTTTGTTGCCGCAGAAAATATAAATGGAGCTATGCATAATGATAAGGTTGCGGTAAGAATAATTAAATCTGCAACTAAAGAAAAAACCGCAGAAGGAGAAATAATTAAAATATTGAAAAGAGCTAATACTAAGATAGTTGGGACTTTTGAAAAGAATAAGTATTTTGGCTTTGTTGTTCCAGATGATAAAAGAATTTATCAGGATATATTTATATCAAAATCAAATATAAATGGAGCTAAAAATGGTGATAAAGTAGTAGTTGAAGTTACAAAATGGCCTGAAAAAAGAAGAAATCCAGAGGGAAAAATAGTAGAAGTTCTTGGAAATAAAAATAAACCTGGGATAGATATTTTAGCTATAATTAAAAAGTATAATCTTCCAGAAGAGTTTCCAAAAGAAGTTGAAGAATATGCTAACTCAATTCCAGATGAAATACCTGAAAAGGAGATAGCAAGAAGAAGAGACCTGAGAAATCTTAAGATAGTGACAATTGATGGAGAAGATGCGAAGGATTTAGATGATGCTGTATCAATTGAAAGATTGCCTGACGGCAGGTTTAAACTTGGGGTTCACATTGCAGATGTTACATATTATGTTAAAGAAAAATCTCCCCTTGATAAAGAGGCTTTTAAAAGGGGAACAAGTGTATATTTAGTAGATAGAGTAATACCTATGCTTCCTAAGAAATTATCAAATGGAGTTTGTAGTTTAAATCCTCGTGTGGATAGATTAACTTTATCCTGCGTTATGACCATAGATCAAAATGGTAAAGTAGTTGATTATGAAATTTTTGAAAGCGTAATAAGAACTTGCGAAAGAATGACTTATACAGATGTTACTAAAATTTTAAGGGATAAAGATGAAGAACTTATTAAGAGGTATGAATATTTATATGAAGACTTTAAAGCAATGGAGGAGCTTTGTAATATATTAAACAGAAAAAGAATGCAAAGGGGAGCTCTTGATTTTGATTTTGAAGAATGTAAAATAATACTTGATGATAGAGGAAGGCCAATCGAAGTAAAACCCTACGAAAGAGATATAGCAAATAGAATAATAGAAGAGTTTATGATTGTATGCAATGAAACTATTGCAGAACATATGTTTTGGACAGGAATTCCTTTTGTATATAGAATTCATGAAGATCCTGATCATGAAAAGATAATGCATTTTAATGAATTTGTTCATAACTTAGGTTATAAAGTAAAGTTTGCAAAGGATATACATCCTAAGATGCTTCAAGAAGTTTTAGAAAGTGCAAAAGGGAAAAAAGAACAACCTATTATAGATATGCTTCTTTTGCGTTCTTTAAAACAAGCAAGATATTCTCCTGATTGTACAGGACATTTTGGATTGGCATCGAAGTATTACTGCCATTTTACATCACCTATAAGAAGATATCCTGACCTTATAATTCATAGAATTATAAAAGAGCATTTAAAAGGAAAAATAGATGAAAATAGAATAGAAAAACTTAGAACAATAGTTGAAAAGGCAGCAAAACAATCAAGTGAAATGGAAAGATTAGCAGATGAGGCTGAAAGAGAAACAGAAGATTTGAAAAAGGCAGAATACATGGCAGAAAGAATTGGAGAAGTATATACAGGAATCATATCCTCAGTTACACACTTTGGGATGTTTGTAGAACTTCCAAATACTATTGAAGGGTTAGTTCATATTAACAATATGAACGATGATTATTATATTTTTGATGAAAATCTATATGCACTTGTTGGTAGAGAAACTAGAAAGATATATAGGTTAGGAGATGAGGTTAAAGTTAAGGTATATAAAGTAGATGTAGATAACAGAAATATAGATTTTGTTCTTGTAGAAGATTAATTGGCACTCTTGATAGAGTGCCTCAGATTGTTGACAAAGTATAATTTTAAAAAGAGAATCCATCACAAAAAAAGGATTCTCTTTTTTTATGTCGAAATATAATAATATACGAAGTAATAAAGGAGGATAAGTATGCTAACAATCAACAA
>Ga0207430_10297_pt1 | contig 11977 bp, 14 predicted proteins | sample YelNatsi3bottle8_FD_187544 | JGI IMG/M metagenome (GOLD analysis project Ga0207430, IMG submission 187544) | Hot spring thermophilic microbial communities from Obsidian Pool, Yellowstone National Park, USA - site 3 bottle 8 (SPAdes) (version 2) | ecosystem: Environmental > Aquatic > Thermal...
TGGTATCATTATTATGAACCATAGTGAAAATCCTCCTTGTATGATGTTTAGTTGACACCTATATCATACACGATTTTCACTATGGTTTCTATTTTTTTATCTGTTGCATTTAATTATACAACTAACCATTCTTTTTAAATAAAACTTATATGGTGCAAAAAGTTGACAAACAAATTAAAACATGTTAAAATTTTCAACAAAGAACATATACTTTCTTAATTTAAGGGACGATGAACTTATGCACGAAGGTTGAGAGCCCCTGGTGGGATTCGCTTACTGCAAGACTGTTCTAGTCCTGCATAGTTAGACGCCAAAATAATGGCGTGCATAGTGGAGTTAACCAATCAAGAATTAGAAAGTATTCCCCGAAGCATTTGCGAAGGGGATAGAGGGTGTGGGGTTACACCCAGTTAGGCTAAATATAGCCTAGCAAAGAATAGTGTTTAACAAAATTTTGAATGGTTTTTAATATGTTAAACACTATTCATAACCTAGAGGGAGGTTTATGTCTGAGACAAAAACCTCCTTCTATTCATTTCGGAAATTATTAACTTGATTTTACACTATGACGACGGTGATACTATTTCCTCTGCCGGAATTGTAAAAAGCTCACTTTTATCTATTTCAGGGTGCCTTTCAATAAAACTTTCTATAAGGCGCATTCCAATATAATATCCTGTGCGTGGAGGAATACTCTCATCATATCCACTAAAATATCTAAAATACTCTTCTTTACCTGGAGGTTTATCCCAAATATTTCTTAACCTACTCAAAAGTTCTTTTTCATTATTCACAAACCATTGGTAAACATCCTCTGTATATCCTAATACTTTATGCAAAGGCTCTTCAGGAAAAACCCATCTTGTAGTCATAACTGCCAAGCCTTCATCAATTAAAAATTCAAAAAGCGGAAGTTCCTCCACTGCTTTATCTAATTTCAGACCATTTTGGTAAAGCCATTTTGCCAAAGGATGTGAAGGATTTTTATAGTGAAGTGCATGGCCTATTTCATGAGAAAGCCATAAAGGTATATCTTCATAAGGCATAGGTATACCAAAAAAAGTCGTCCCATGAGCCTCTACTGCTAAACCTACAGCAGGTCGACCTTCAAGAAAATATTGAAAAGCATTGCTACTGTAAAGTCCTATAAGCACATACACATCTATATCTTCAGCTTCTGGAAAAACTTCTTTAATTTTATCTATCCCCTTAGATACATTAAAGCGTATTTTTTCTTCATTAAACTTAGAAAACAAATCTTCCCTATTTTTACTTTCTTCAAACCAATGTTTTTTATACTCTTCAATGCATCTTTCCCATGGCACCTCTTTTGTGAAAAAGAAATTATTGCAATATTCCTTTATAACTAATCGATTCTTTTCAAGATAATTATTTAAAAATGCCTCCCAATTTAACTCTTTAAGTGCATTTATACCATCAAGATAAATATAATGTATCATTTTTTGTAACCCCCCCTCTTATATGCAATTTCCTATAAAAAATTCATTCTTCAATTTTTTCTATAAAATCAGTCACAATATCAATATATTTGTCAACTAACTCTATAAGATTTTTATAATTGTCAAAAATTATCTTGTGGTTTACATCTTCATATTGGTGAACAATTCTATTTCTCATGCCAGTAAAAGAAGCTAGCTCTCCTGCAACTTCTTTAGGCAAAATCTGATTATCACCAAGCATTATGAAGGATTCATAATAACTTTTAGGAGGTTTAAAGCCTTTATATTCTGCAATTAAGGAGTTTATATCCATACAAGTTTCTATTATGAGCTGTATAAGCCTTTCTCCAGTGTAATAGATAAAATAATTGCTTATATATTCCTCATAAGTATATTCCGTTATTGGTAAAAGTTGTTTCACATAATTAGAAAGACTTATTAATTTGCGGCGGATGACATCTTTGTAATTCATTTTTTATCCCCTTTTTTAAATAATTTTCTTCTAACTTTTTTAATTTCCTCATATCATCATAGCTTTTTACAGAATATAAATAAAAATCCAAATAAGCTCCAGAATAAGCCTCATATAAAACCTTGCAATTGTTTATGATTTCAAAGCGCAAAAGAGGATCTGCATAATTTAAAATAACAACATCAATGTCATCTCTTTTAAAAATTTCTATAAGCTCTTTTAATATTGAATTATACAAATTCATATCTATCTTTTTAGTAAATTTTATTCCAATATCTAAGTCACTCAATTCATTTGCCTTTCCTCTTGCATAAGAACCAAATATCAAGATTAAAGATACATCGTATTCTTTCACAAACTCACTTAATTTTTCTTTGTCATAAAAGACACCATCTATTTCATAAAACATAAACTTTACCCTCACATAACAAACTCATCTTTACTTGTAATTTAAACTCCATTTATCAATAAACAAAAGCCTTAATATCTCAAGTCCCGTACCTTCTAAATTGCTCTTTGCCCCGCTTCCAAAAAGTATACTCAAAGGGTTTGGAGTTGTGTAATATTTTAACACAGGTTTGCCCTGTATGCCAGCCTCTTTGGCTGCAATGTCAACCGCATCGTAAAAATCCCCTAATTTATCTACAAGACCAACTTTAAGTGCCTGCCTTCCTGTGAATATCCTGCCATCTGCTAATTCTTTTACTTTGTCTATAGGCATCTTTCTCCCTTCAGATACAATCTCTACAAACTGCTCATAAGTATCATCTATGACTCCTTGTAATATTTTCTTTTCTTCCGGAGTTAAATCTCTGGTAGGAGAACCCATATCTTTATAAGGACCGCTCTTTATTGTTATCTCTTTTAATCCCAACTTATCGTAAAGCCCTTCATAATTTGTATACTGCATTATAACTCCAATACTTCCTGTTATTGTGGCAGGATTTGCCACTATTATGTCTCCGCCACAAGCTGCCATGTATCCTCCTGACGCAGCCGCATCCCCCATTGAAATTATCACTTTTTTCCCTGTTTCTTTTAACCTTTTAAGCTCTGTGTATATTTCTACAGATTTTGCTGCAGAACCTCCTGGACTATTTATCTTGACAACAACTGCCTTTACAGTACTATCCTTTTGAGCTTTTCTTATCTGCTCGACTGGATCCCCTGTGACTTGTGGAATCCCCAATATGTTTGTCTCCCCTATAACTCCTTCAATTGTTATAACACCTATTGTGTTTGAAACCGATGGCACACTTTTATTCTCTTGGGGCATTGTAAGAAAAATGGAAGCAATAACAGTACTAATTATCAAGACTATAAAAATTAATCCTATTAACGCTTTTTTACTCATTTTTTTCTTCCTCCTTCATTCTCCTTTGTACAGCTTTTTTACAGCACTTTTTGCCAATAAATAAACACCTAAGTTTAATAAAATGAGCAAAATCCCTATTATTAAAGTTATTATTATTTCAGAAACATATAATTTCTTTAGTAACAACACAATTCCAACAATGCACCCTATCAAAATAGTAGTCAGTATAAGACTCAAAAGCACATTTAAATTCCCCTTCATAGCCTTTTGAGGATTCTCCCATTCAAAGGAAGGCTTCATGGCGTCTATCAAAAGGCTTAGTATATTTACTGCGGAAATGCCTATAAGCATTAAAACAATCAGTATTACCATACTTAAAAGGTGTATTTTAAAAAGATACCAGCCCAATACATATGTAGGAAGTATAATCACTATTGTAATAATTATACCAAAAATCCATTTTGCTTTTAACTGTATTGCAGGGTCTGCAGGCATCAATTTTGATATGTAAAACATTTTTCCTTCCCTAGAGAAGGAAGTAGAGGAAAGGCTGTTACTTCCTGCTACAAAAAGAGAAAAGAAAAGCCCTATCATCGAAACCCAAAACCAGCCGTCAGGAGCTGAGGTGTATTTTATAGCCATTTCAAGCCCAATTTGTGGATTCCCCACAAAAGAAACAAGAAACACAAAGGGAATTATTATAGCCACAGGCAACACATTCATAGCATATACAGGAACTCTTATAAAAAGCTTCCATTCCCTTAACAGTAATGCCTTCAATAGGCTGGATCTCACTATTTCTTTTTTCAATGAAACTTCTTTTCTTTTTGCTTCAACCTCTTGCCCTGAAATTACAGCTTTTAAGTACATTTTTTGAGCAGAAACAGCCAAAACGGCTGTAAATATTATTGATACAGCGATAAACATCAAAAGATTTAAAAACCCTGACAAAGTATTATAATCCGTCATAGAAACTGCTCCCCATAAAGCAGGAGGGAAACTTCTAGATATCATCTTTGCAAGGTTAGCATTTTGCAAAATAAAATTTTCTATTGCCTGTTGTTCTCCATTTTGAGGAATCCGATTGATAAAAAATTGTATTGTAAAGAAGAAAATTAGCGCTAATATACTCACTATAACTGTGTACAAGTCCTTTTTCCTTTTCAAATTTACAAATCTCATAATTAAAACAGAAGCAATTGCCGCAATAGAAAGAAGTATAATAGGTGTAAATATAAATACAATAAATGAAACGAGATAGTATAAAATTCCTGCCTGCGTGCCAATGCCATATATAAAGATTGCTGGTAGCATTAAAAATGCCAATGTAACATATTCATTCAATAAAATTATGCTATATTTTGACAAAACTATTTTATAAGGCTGTATGGGAAGAGGAAGCAAAATATTTATATCATCAGAAAAATAAAACACAGAAATAGTCCAAAAAAAGCCGAATACCAATGTCAAGAGCTGAGCTAAAAGAAGGACTGTCACAGGCATAAGCTGAGGCTGGTTAATTAACATGCTTGCTGCATACATGCTGTTTAAATACATTATGTACATAAAAAGCAATGTTCCACCGCCAACAGCTATTCCAAATGTAGCAAGCACTATTTCCCATAAATCTTTCTTTCTTACAAAATATTTGTATTTCATTGCGGAAATACCATAATAAACTTTCATTTGTGTTCTTAAAAGCGATAAAAACTCCCTCATTTTTCTGTCAACTCCAAGAATATTTTTTCTAAAGATTCCCATTCATGTTGGCTCTTTATCTCTTCCATAGTACCATAAGCTATTATTTTGCCTTTGTTTATTATTGCTATTTTATCACAGAGCTTCTCAGCAACTTCCAATATATGAGTTGAGAAAAATACAGTAAAACCTGCTTTTGTATGCTTTGACATCAACTCTTTGAGTAAAAATGCTGATTTCGGGTCTAATCCTACCATTGGTTCATCCAAAATCCAAACAGAAGGATTGTGAATAAGTGCGGCTGTAAGGAGAATTTTTTGCTTCATTCCGTGGGAATAGGTCTGTATTAGGTCTCCAATAGCATTCTTTAGCTCAAAAGCTTCAACAAAATATTCAATCCTTTCTTTCCTTTCTTTTTCAGATACCCCGTATACGTCTGCAATAAAATTGAGATATTCTATGCCTGTCAGTTTGTCATAAATATCAGGGCTATCTGGAACATATCCTATGCGCTTTTTGACCTCTATAGGATTTTTGTCGATATCAATTCCGTCTACTTTAATTTCTCCTGTATCATGGGACAAAAGGCCTACTATCATTTTTATCGTGGTAGTTTTGCCAGCCCCATTAGGACCTAAAAATCCAAATATTTCACCAGGATTTACAACAAGGTCAATGTTGTCAACAGCTTTTATTTTACCTTTGTTATAAGATTTTGAAACACCTTTTAATTCTATCAAGTTTTACACCTCCATTTTCTCACTTTTCTATTATAACATAAAATTGTTTAAAATTTGCCAATAAAATTAATAAAAAGATAGTATTAAAAAACTTTTAACCTTCATATTATTATTTTGAATTACATTGGCAGGGAGGAGAGCAATTGGACACCAAAAAATATTACAAACCAATTCTCCTTTTATTAGCACTCATTTTTTTAACTTACTTTTCTATTTCCTTTTTCAATAAAACCATAGAGACAGTTGCAAACAACAAAGAAGAGATAAAAACTGTACTGGATGAATTTTTTAAAAAAAGAGGAAGTGTGCTTTTAAGCGGTGACTTAAAAGAGATAGAAGGCTTTTATGACAAATCTTCCACTTATGGCAAATGGGCATTGGACCATGAAAGGAGGCGAGTTGAATACGTTAAAGGATGGTCAGAAAAAAGAAATCTTAAATTTACAGAAGCAGAATCTTTTTACAGGATAAAAAGTGTAAAAGCTGGCGAAAATTCCGTATGGGTTTACCTTGTGGAAACTATGAAAATGGGATACGCTTACAACATAAAAAGTGATGTAATAAATTACATGGGATTAGGTATACGACATTCTGTACAGCTTGTAAAAGTTGATGGAAAATGGCTTATAAGAAGAGATTGGTACTATGACCCTCTTGACGAAGATTCCGCCTATATAGATGCTGCTCCTGCTGAAGGCATAATGCCTGAAATTGCACCTACTACTTCAAAGCCAGAAACTGAAGAAGAAGCAAAGCCTAAAAAGAAGGGTAAATACGACAGAGAAGGAGCAGTAGCTTATGCTGACAAATACGCAGGAGCTGCTTGGGGAAGCGGCAATAACTACGAGTACAATCCAAAATATAGGGATTATAACGGGGTAGGAGGAGACTGCACCAATTTCGTCTCTCAAGTATTACATGAAGGAGGAGGCCTTCCAATGGACTATGTATGGAACTTCAACGGCAAAGACTCTTCCACCGTTTGGGCACAAGCACCCGCTCTTTTTAACTATCTCATTTATACAGGAAAAGGTAAATTAATTGCAAAAGGATACTATTTAGATATGGTAAAGCCTACTGAACAGCACCCAAAAGGTGCCATAAGAGAAATTGAAAAAGGAGACCTTATATGCTATGAAGAAAAGGGAGAAATAGTACACTTTGGCGTAGTTACAGGTTTTGATTCTATAGGGATACCCGTTGTAAATACTCATACTTCCGATAGATACCATGTCCCTTTTGACTTAGGATGGGATAAGAGAGTGATTTATAGATTTATACATATAAATGATTAAAGATAGAGAAAACTCTCTATCTCAGACTGTTGACAAACTTTCGTAAAGGAGATATTTTGCATAAGGAGCGACTTGTTACAAAGCGATAACAAAACTTAGCAAGACCGAGGGTGGAGGCAGGGCCGAAGCCATGGATGGCGGAGGCGGGCACCTTAAGGCATGGATGCCGATTGTGCCCGGTACCCTGCCGGAGCCCGAAGGTCGAGCTTTAGTTTTGTCGCTTTGGAACATCGGAGCGACGATGCAAAATATCTCTTTTGAATATTTTTTAACTTTGTCAACAAACTGAGATAGAGAAAACTCTCTATCTCTAATTTTTTTTATCTGCTTCTTGAAGTTTTATAACATCCTCATCCATAAGATTTTTGTCATGGTGATGCCTTACAATGCCTACTATTCTCTCATTTAACCCAATTTCCTTACAAATTTCTGCACCATATTCTGCATGATTATAATAGACTTTAAAAAAATATATATGTTTTTCAAGAAACTTAGCCAAAAAAGGAATTTTCTTTAAAATCACCGTCATGGCTTTTCTTTCAGGAGTAATTTTCGCTTTTATCTTTCCAATATCATGAAAAAGAGCCGCTTTTAAAAGGTCTTGGTCTTCTATTCCGTATTTATTAATAAGATAATAGCACACATCTAATGAATGCCTTTTTTCATAAACAGGCAATTTATTAAAATATTCTAATTCCTTTTCATTTAGGAATCCAAGTAAAAATTGATAATCTTTTTCATAAATTTTAGCTTTTTTAGCTTTAAAATATTGTTTTATCCTATTCACAAAATCACCTTTATTTTAATATTATACCTTCTTTTTCAAGGACCTTCAATACTTTACCTGATTTTATAATATTAAAACAGGCATTTATGTCAATATAAAGCTCCCTATCTTCTTCCAACGGCTTAACGTATTCTCTTACTAAATCATATATTATTTGAGAGCCCTTCCCTTTTTTAAAACCTTTCCTAAACTCCATTGCCTGCAAAGCTGCCATAAGTTCTATTGCTATAACCCTTGTAGCGTTTTCTATTATTTCCCTTGCCTTTCTCGCAGCAATAGTGCCCATACTCACATGGTCTTCTTGATTTGCAGAAGATGGTATAGAATCAACAGAAGCTGGATGCGCCAAAACCTTATTTTCTGACACTAAAGAAGCTGCTGTGTATTGAGCTATCATCATACCAGAATTTAGTCCACCTTTTTCAGTCAAAAAAGGAGGAAGGTCGTTTAACTGATAATTTACAAGCCTTTCAATCCTTCTTTCAGAAATATTAGCAATTTCAGAAACTGCAATACCTAAAAAATCCATTGCTAATGCAATAGGCTCTCCGTGAAAATTGCCCCCAGATATCACCTCGCCATCTTCAGGGAAAATTAAAGGATTATCTGTTGCAGAATTTATCTCTCTTGTAAGAACTTCTTCCGCATATTCAATAGCATCTCTTATAGCTCCATGGACTTGTGGAATACACCTTAGGGTATAAGCATCCTGAACCCGTATTTCTCCCTGTCTCGTTATTAGAGTACTTCCTTCACACATTTTTCTTATATTTTTAGCAGTAATCATCTGACCTCTATGAGGCCTCACCATTTGGACTCTATCATCAAAAGCATCAATTATTCCTCTTAAAGCTTCTAAAGTAATAGAAGATACAGCATCAGCAGATTTTATAAGTCTTTTAGCATCATATACATTTAAGCATCCTATTGCTGACATAACTTGAGTGCCATTTATCAAAGCCAAACCTTCTTTTGAACTCAAAACAACTGGACTAATCCCTGCCTCTTTCATTGCTTTTTCTCCAGTCATTCTCTCACCTTTGTATAAAGCTTCACCTTTCCCTATCATCACAAGAACCATGTGAGCTAAAGGTGCAAGGTCTCCGCTTGCTCCTAAAGATCCTTTTTCAGGTATAACAGGAGTTACTCCTTTATTTAACATTTCAATCAACGTGTTTAAAGTTTCAAGCCTTACACCTGAAAAACCTTTCGCAAGGGCATTTGCCCTCAAAAGCATAATTGCTCTTACTACTTCTTCCGGTAATGGTTCTCCTACTCCACAAGAATGGCTCATAATCAAATTCTTTTGCAAAATTTCTGTGTCTTCTTTAGATATTACGACATCGCTAAATTTCCCAAAACCCGTCGTTATTCCATAAACTACTTTTTCATCATTTACATATTTTTCTACTATTTTTCTAGAATGAAGTACTCTCTCTTCAGCAATATTGCTAAGTTCTACTCTATACCCATCTCTTGCTACGTGCACTACATCTTCTATTGTAAGATTATTGCCATCTATTATGACCTTTCCCATAATCCCCCTCCTTTTTACGTTAATTCTTTATCGCAATAAAACAAAAAACGCGAGAGCTTTTCCTCTCGCGTTTTATTATTAAATTGTAAAATTTTACCTCTCATTTCTATCCCACACTTAAATCCTTAAATTAGTCTTATAAGTATATTATATTCTACAAAGTTTAAAAAAATCCTTTTGACATTTCAAGATTTAAGTCTGATCAAGGCTTGATAAAACTTCATCAAAAACTCCTATTCTGCAAATTTTTCTATTCACATCCCAATGTTGACATATTTCGCAGCTTCTTTCTTGTAAAGACACAGACATACTCAAATTATTTCCATAGCGAGATGGATCTAACTCAAAATCCTCACAGCTTCTTCCTACAGCTTTCAATTGTTCAGTACTTACCACAAAATTCACCACCTGTAATTATAATCTTTTTATACTTTCTTCTACATCAAAAGGACTCATTCCCGTTGCATCTATCACCGGAACTTTTGTCGAAATATCATCTATGCCTAGCATATTTCTACTTTGCCCTGTTATAACTATGGCATCATAGGCATTTAAATTGTTTTTTTCTGAAAGAGTTTCTTTTAATTCTACAACTTCATATCCTTTTTGCTTTAAATACTCTTTAATATTGGAAAGCTGACTTTCTACCGCTACTCTTTTCCCCACACCAACACCTCCTGTAGCTCTTATTAATTAGTAGTATTTTCAAATAGTAGTATTCTCTATACCAATTATTTTATACCTCTAATTGCTTCTCCGACTAAGACAACTATGAAAGACAAAAACCACATTACTAACATGGCAATAATAAGATAGCTTCCCCATATTTTTATAAATTTTATCTCATCTCGCCGTTCTGGTAACTCTTCTTTATAATAAATTTTTTTGACAAGTCTTAAATCATTGATCCAATAAGAAATATACAATACGCCCCCTAATAATCCTATACCAACTCCTATTAAAAAAAGATAATTGCTATAATATACGAAAGAAGTAAAAAAACCATTTACTATAATGTTAAGCACTATTGCTATTATTCCTAACACAATTCCTAAAATAATTCCTTTTTTCATACTCCACCTCAATTTCTCCACTTCTATAAATTACATTTTGATTATATCACAAAAGCAAATTAAAATAATTTATCATAATATTATAAAAATTTAAAATTTGATTTTTTAGCAGGATTTTGACACCTTTATATAGAATAAGTATAGTTGTCCATTTTTTTAGGGTGGGGGTATAAATGAAAAAGAAAAAAGAAAAATACCTCAATATTATGATTATTCCTGATTCAAATCAACAAATCAAAAGCTTTAAAATTTCTATTCCCCTTATAAAAACCGTAGTAATAGTGGCTTTTTCAATAATTATGGCTGCTACAATTTCTTTAGTCTATTTTGGCAAAACAACTGCTTACCTATACACTGTAATAGCAGAAAAAGATAAAAAAATCGCGCAACTAACCTCCCTTAAAGAAGAACAAGACAAAAAAATAGCTACTTTAGACAAAAATGCTCAATTGGTCAATGAAAAAATTAAAAGCTTAGATGAATTAGAAGAAAAGGTAAGGCGTATGGTGGGATTATCCACTTCCACTCCAAGCCGTGGCAATGTATCAAGAGATATTAGAGGTGAAAGCAACATATCTTATGACAATGAAACAACCGCTGAACTTATTTCGGAAATAGATCAAAAAACACAAAATTTACAAGACCTTATTTCAAAAGTAGCAGCTCGACTTGATTATCTGAATTCAATACCCAGTGTTTATCCAGTATATGGTACAACAACCTCCTCTTTTGGAACGAGAAAGTCTCCTTTTAGATATGGAAGTGAATTTCACCCTGGAATTGACATATCGGTACCTGTAGGAACTCCAGTAAAAGCCGCTGGAAAAGGTGTAGTTACATATGCAGGATGGTTATCAGGATATGGTAATGTGGTAATCATAGACCATGGTTATGGGATTCAGTCAGTATATGGACATAATTCTCAGATTCTTGTCAAAGTAGGTCAAAGTGTAAAAAGAGGCGATATAATAGCAAAATCAGGAAATACCGGAAGAAGCACTGGACCTCATGTTCACTTTGAGATTAGAGTAAATGGCAATCCTGTAGATCCAATGAAATATCTTGCAAAGGGGAATTGATATGTTTCAAAAAAGAGAACAGATTGTAGAAGTTAATCCAGACAAAATTGATACCGTCATAGGAAAAAATTCAACTTTTGAAGGCACAATTAAATCAGAAGGCACTCTAAGGATAGACGGTAATTTTACAGGTCAAATAGAAACAAAAGGAAATGTTGTAATAGGTGAGTCAGCAAAAATAGAAGCGAATATAACAACAGATAATATAATCGTTTCAGGTGAAGTAAAGGGAAATATATTTGCCAAAGGCCAGCTACAACTTACTTCTACTGGAAAACTTTATGGAGATATAGAAGTTCAAAATTTGATAATTGAAGAGGGAGCTATTTTTGAAGGAAAGTCTAAAATGACAAAGTCTTCTCCTTCAGATTTTAACAAAAAAGATGAACAAACAATCGAGTAGGAGCTGAATAATTATTTTATTCAGCGTCCTCTCACACCACCGTACGTACCGTTCGGTATACGGCGGTTCATTAGGAATTGTGTACAATTAGATATCTTTGGGATAAACTCTTATAACC
>Ga0207430_10299_pt1 | contig 11930 bp, 9 predicted proteins | sample YelNatsi3bottle8_FD_187544 | JGI IMG/M metagenome (GOLD analysis project Ga0207430, IMG submission 187544) | Hot spring thermophilic microbial communities from Obsidian Pool, Yellowstone National Park, USA - site 3 bottle 8 (SPAdes) (version 2) | ecosystem: Environmental > Aquatic > Thermal springs...
GAAATTTCTTAATTGTTCTTTTGTCAATAGTGACATTTTTAAAACCTCCTTCTTGGTTTAGTATATATTCTAATTCTTACCAAGAAAGAGGTTTTTAATCAGTTTACACAAAATTTTTTACAGTCTCGCAAAGCCAATTGAGGTTATTTTTATTTTACAGTAAAGCTTCGCAATCTATTTAATGCAGCAGCTACTTCCTGAAGTCTTGGCAATGCCAAATTGCCCGGATGCTTACCATAAAAAGAAGATACCACGTCCAGTCCTTTTTCGTATATATCCTTATATACCTTTTTTAATATTTCCTTTATACTGCTTTTTTCATCTACATATTTACTAGCAATATAGCGTATTATCTCCCCTATTGCATTTGTTTGACTTTTGTCTACTAATTGTTCCACATAATCCAATTCGATTTCTTGGTATCCAAATCTAATAGTATCCTCATCTTTTGACTTTATCTTTTTGCCTTTTACCTCAAGCCCTTTTTTAAGAGGAATTCTTGGTTTTATAACTATAGGCTCATTATTTCCCTCAACTTCCCTATTTGTTTTAAATTCTTTTGCAATTTTCTTTGCCTCTTGTGTGACATCGTAGGGTCTGTAGTTGTGCATTTTAATTACGCAATTTGCAACATCAAAATAATCTCCACTGCCACCCATAACTAAAATCGTAGAAATGCCATTATCTTTATATAGCTGTTTTACTCTATCAATAAAAGGAGTTATAGGTTCTTCTTTTTTTGCAATCAGTTTTTGCATCCTCGCATCCCTTATCATAAAATTAGTAGCTGAAGTATCTTCGTCCAAAAGCAGTAAGCTAGTGCCTATTTCTATCGCCTCAATAATATTTGCTGCTTGAGAAGTACTGCCACTGGCATTTTCGGTAGTAAACCTTGTGGTATCTACGTTATTTGGCAAATTATTTATAAAAGGACTTATGTCTACTTTTTCTATCCTTCTGCCATCCTCTGCTCTTATTTTTACTGCATCAGCTACAGTTATAACAAACTCTCTGCCATCACCTGGTATGTGATTGTATACCCCTTTTTGAATAGCTTGTAACAAGGTAGACTTGCCGTGATAACCGCCGCCCACAATAAGCGTAACTCCTTCGGGTATTCCCATCCCCGTTATCTCTCCTCGATTTGGAAGTTGAAACTTAATCCTCAAGCTATCCGGCGACTCAAAAGGTACTACATTACCGCCTTTTAAAGGTCTATCACTTATGCCGCTTTCTCTAGGAAGAATCGCACCATCAGCCACAAAAGCCACAAGCCCTCTCTCTTTTAGTTGACTTCTAAGGTAATCTTGGTCTTCCACTGTCTCAACCCATAGCCATATATCTTGTACGTTGAGGCTCTTTTTTAAAAGACTTTTTTCTACAATTTGAGGTAAAAATTCAAGAAATATTCTTTGGGCACCACTGCCATTTATTCGTCTACCAAAAGCAGGAAGTCCTATGCTCAATCTTGCTTCTACATAATCTTTGTTAACTACCATTGCACTTCTTTTAATTATTTGTTGACCACCTTTGTCTATGTAAATATCCCCACTATGTCCTGTACCTTTTAAAGAAGGCAACCTTTTTATAACTTCAAAAACTAACCTTGTCAAAAAATCTTCTAAAGCAACTTGCCTTGAGGGATTGTTATACATGGAAAACTCAAAATCAGCTATATTTTGAGGCACTTTAACCCTTATCCTTGAAGGAGGTGCAAAAGGGTCTCCCTGAACATGGTCAATATACAGTATAAATTTTTCAAACTCATACTCTCCTTCAAGGTCTTTGTAAGCTTTATACCCCTTTCCATCTATTTTATCAAGCTTTTTCTTAAGGTCTTCTTTTGTCATCTACAAACACTCCTTTGTTATAATTTCCAATTTTTTATTCTAATTTCCACTTTTATTAAAAATACATTCCTTTTACAAATTCATTTTGAAAATCTTCATGAGTTGATAGTTCTATATAGCTTATTTTACTTTGTAGATGTATAGCTCTTTCCAATTCTTTATCAGAAAGCAATGCCATTATCGCACCAACTCCAGCACTATTGCCTACTTGAAGGATTTTGCCTTGAAGTTCCCTTGGTAAAAGCCCAATTGCTATTGCACTCGCAGGAAGAATATAATTTCCAAATCCTCCTGCCAAAAAAACTTTTTTTATTTCATTTGCATCAATGCCCATTTCTTTTATCATGATGTTAATGCCAGCAAGTATGGCACTTTTTGCTAGTTGTATTTGCCTTATATCTTTTTGTGTCACATATATTCCATTTTCTATTAAAAATGCCGGTTCATCTTTGTAAAGAGTTATCCTTTCTGCAATATCAACAGGTACATTTTTAACTTCTTCTTTAGACAAAAATCTGCCAGTAATATCAACAATGCCGTACTTCAAAAGTTCAGAAATAATATCTACAATACCGGAGCCACATATTCCTTTAGCTTTTTTATTTCCTATTGTAGTATAAAAAGGTCTTTTACTAAAATCTACATGGTCTATAGCTCCTTCTGCGCCATTTAGTCCAAAAGTTATTCCTGCTCCTTCAAAAGCAGGGCCTGCTGCTGCCGAAGAAGCAATAAGGTTATCTTTATTCCCCAATACCATTTCGCCGTTGGTTCCTATGTCTACAAGCAAACATAGTTCCTGAGATTGGTCAATTTTGTTTGCCAAAACCGCTGCCACAGTATCTGCTCCTACATAAGAAGATATAAGCGGTAATGTTATTACGTATCCTTCCTTGTTTATGTTTATGCCAATTTCTTTTGCTTTTACTTCTATCTTTGACGTAAAAGTCGGCACATACGGAGATATTGCTATATTCTTGGAAGATACATTTAAAAGAAAATGTATCATTGTAGGATTACCTACTGCCACAATTTCATGTATATCGCTTTTGTCTATAGAATTTTTTACACAAAACTCTTCTACAATCTCATTTATTTTATTTATTAGAGCTGAATGCAACTGATATAATCCTTGAGAATTAGAAATACTATAAGTTATTCTCGTTATAACATCAGCTCCAAAAGTTCTCTGTGGATTTAAACATGAATACACATCTACTTCTTTACCTTCATCTAAGTCATACAAATAAGCAGCAATAGTAGTAGTTCCTATATCTAATGCTATACCATAGTTGTATTGTTTTGAAGCAGCTTTTTTAATAGAAATTATTTCATTTTTTCTAATAGTAATATTTACCTTATAATCATTTTCTTCTAAAACTTCAGGAAGATTACTTAAAAGCCCTAAAGGAATTTCTATTTCTCCACTCACAGCCTCTTTAATTCTTTTAACATAGTCTCCTTGGTCGTTTAAAGTTGGTCTTCTAATATCTACTGTAGAAGTTTTTATGCGAGGGTGTGACTCAATACTTAACAAATTATTTTCTTTCGTCAATATTTTTGCTTTTTGCTCTTCAGAAAGTACTTTGACCTCTAAATCCCTATCTATCTCAACAAAACACGCAAGCCGAACATTGTTTTTTATTTCTTTATCTGTCAAAAAGTATTTTTCATCATCAGAGATATCAAGTTCCTCATTTAATATAACTTTACATTGACCACAAATCCGACTACCACCACAAAAATTGTTAAGTCTTATTCCATTTCTTACAAGAATGTGAAACAAATTTTCTCCTTCACTTGCTTCAATAACTTTTGTATTACTACTAAAACGTACAGTCACTTTATATTTAGATTCACCAGGAACATTTCTATAAATACAATCTTTGGCTTCACAATCGTCACAGACTGATTCTTTTACAGGTCTTTTGACATTTTCCCCTACTCCACATACAAAAGACACTGTTTTTTGGGGTGTTATGATAAAACTGTGATTAATATTTACACCGATTTTTGAACTGTCCACAAGTTTACAAATCACAGCCTGATTTTTTATGTCCCACTTATTTCCTGGGTAAAAAATATCTGTAACTTCTTTGCCATACTTTTGCGCGTTTTCTCTTACCTCTTCCCAAAAATTATTCGTCAATATTTCAAGGAACACGCCTGCAATAACATCTAAAATCATTCCTTTTGTGTAATTACTTTCTGAAAAATAATCATTTACCCTTTTATCTATTCTATCTCCCAGTGTAATGATTGCTAAAATTATATATTCCGCTTCTTTTAAATTTTTTACTATATAATCCCCAAACAAATAATCTCCAGTTTTAAAGATTATTTTATTTTCTCTCTCATCAATATGAAAATTATCACATACTTGGTGAATCATTTTGTAATCTATTAAACTCTGTACTTCGCCAGTTGCTTCCTCAATTAAATATTGATCCACATCAAAATTCATGTTTTTTAATTTTTCTAATGACAAGTCTTTTACTTTCTGCACAACATCTTTACTAAACATTTCCACACCTCATTAAATCCCATATTGTCATACCATTTTGTTTATTATTATAAATTTCTATAGTAAAAATCGCAAATAAAAATTTATATAGAAAACCTCTACTTATCACAAAATGCATTTGACATTTCAGGGTTTTTCTCATACTATATAGTATAGTGTAATTAAAAATAGATTAGCAGTTTAAAATTTCTCTAAAAAATTTTTTAAATTAAAGCAAACTTATTATTGAAATTTACAACAATATGTCTTATAATGAATTGAAATTATTTTTAAGGAGCAGCGATGCTCTGCAAAGCCTATACCTTTGAATTACTTATATCAAGGTTTTAGGCTTTTATTCTGAGCCAAAACTTATGAAAGAAGGTGTTAGATGCGTTGAAAAAGTTAGATCAAACCCAAACTCCTTTATTTGATGCCTTAATGGAATATGTAAATAACAATACTATCCCTTTTCACGTGCCAGGCCATAAAAAAGGTGTGGGAATGGCAAAAAAGTTCTTAGACTTTGTGGGCAAAAATGTATTGTCAATGGATGTAACAGTGTTTCAGCAAGTAGACAGCTTGCACAAACCTACTGGACCAATTAAGTATGCCCAAGAATTAGCAGCAGAAGCTTTTGGTGCCGACGCTACCTTTTTCTCTATACACGGAACATCTGGTGCAATTCAAGCAATGATTTTAAGTGTAATGGGAGAAGAAGAAAAAATTATCGTTCCTCGAAATATTCATAAATCTGTAACGTCAGGAATTATATTAAGTGGTGCTATACCTGTTTATATGCAACCAGAAATTGATAAAAATATCGGTGTTGCATTAAATGTCACCCCAGAAACAGTAGAAAGAGCGTTAAGAGAACATCCCGATGCAAAAGCTGTTTTAATAATAAACCCGACTTATTACGGAGTTTCTACGGATATAGTAAAAATTGCTGAAATTGTTCATGATTATGGCGCTATACTCATGGTGGATGAAGCTCACGGACCACACCTTAAATTTAACGAAAAATTGCCTATTTCAGCGATGGAAGCAGGAGCCGATATCTGTGCACAGAGCACCCATAAGATTATTGGCTCAATGACGCAGAGCTCGATGCTTCACGTTAAAGGCGATAGAATTGATATTAATAGAGTAAAACAAGTAATGAGTTTACTCCAGACAACAAGTCCTTCATATATATTGTTGGCTTCCTTAGATGTTGCAAGAATGCAAATGGCTACAGAAGGAAGAGAATTATTAGATAAAACAATAGAATTAGCAGAGTACGCTCGAAAAGAGATAAACAATATAAAAGGACTCTACTGTTTTGGTGAAGAAATTGTTGGCCGAGATGGTGCCTATGACTTTGACCCCACAAAAGTTACAATAACAGCTAAAGGCCTTGGAATAAGCGGCCATCAGTTAGAGAGAATATTGGCAGAAAGATATTATATACAACCTGAACTATCAGATATGTATAATGTTTTATGTGTATTCTCTATTGGTGATACAAAGGAAAAAGTCGATTATCTCTTAAGGGCTTTAAGAGAAATAAGCGATGAATTATACAATGAAAATATTGAAATAGCGAAACCTATAGATATACCAGAAATACCAGAACAAGTAGTATCACCAAGATATGCTTTTGGCTCCTCCACTGTTGCACTACCTCTAAGAGAAAGTGTAGGGCAAATAAGTGCCGAGTTTTTGATGGCTTATCCTCCAGGTATTCCAGTGCTTTGCCCGGGGGAAAGAATAACATTAGAAATTATAGAATATGTAGATAAAATGAAAGAAGCTAACTTAAGCATACAAGGCACCGAAGACCCGGAAGTAAATTATATAAAAGTAGTAAATGACCGGCAAGTTTTAAATGTGATAGCATAAATTAAAAAAGAGTATCTCCTTAAATTTTTAATGAGATACTCTTTTTTATTATTACCTATTTTAAATATTTTGACAGCTTTTCAACTAAATGCTCTTTAGGCATAAAACCTATAACTTTGTCTACCATTTTTCCATTTACAAAAACCCCCATTGTAGGTATGCTCATAATTCTATATTTAGAAGCAATTACAGGATTTTCATCCACATCCAGTTTTGCCACTTTTATCTTATCAGCGTATTCTTCCGCAAACTCCTCTAACACTGGTGCCATCATTAAACAGGGTCTACACCATTTAGCCCAAAAATCTACTAAAACAGGTTTATCAGAATTGTATACTTCCTCTGCAAAAGTCTCATCTGTGACATTTACTGGTTTCATTTGTGTATATCCTCCTTCTACTTGCTTTTGTACATTTTCATTTATTGAGAAATTGATTTATAATACTCTTCAATTTCGTCATATGTCATAGCCCCATTGCTAATCGCCCTTATGACCCCGTTTTTATCTATAAAATAAGACATAGGTATAAATTGAACCTGATAATCGTAAATAGTACTTAAGTCAGTATCCAGTAGCACAGTAAATTCATATCCTTTCCCTTCTAAATACTGCTTTACTTTTGATGGGCTTTCACCCAAGTCTATCGCAAGTAAAACCGTATCATCTTTATGGCCTTTTATAAACTGATTTAAAGCTGGCATTTCAATTTTGCAATAAGGACAAGTTGTTGCCCAAAAGTTTAGTATAACTTTTTTTCCTCTTAAGCTCGACAAGGTCACAGTATTGCCATCTAAATCTTTTAGCGTAAAATCTGGTGCTACATCTCCTACTTGATTCCCTATCTTAGGCTCACTTTGCTCAGTTTTATTTGCATTTGCATTTGAACTTGTATTTTGATCTTCATTATTGCTAGGAGTATTATTTTCTGCCACTTGAGAAGGGGAAGGTTGAGCACTTTTTGTGTAATTATTTAAGACGAAAATAAGTGCCCCTATAACTATCACAGCAATTATAGTAAAAATTAGACTTTTATTTTTCACACTAACCACCTCTTAATAAAAATATCCACTTATCTTGATTAGCATGTTAAAATATTACCTCAATATAAGGCAATATTTTGTTAATCCTTTTATACATACTTTTAAACTTGTCAATCAATAAGGCTGTAACTATAAAAGGTATGCCAAGCCCCATAGAATATGCAAAAAGCAATATCACGCCTACACTTAAAGTACTGACCGACCCAGCATACAACAATATCGAAGCGAGAATTGGACCTACACAAGGTGTCCATCCTGCTGCAAAAGTTATACCCAATACTAATGACCCTATATAACCGGTCTGTACCTTTTCCATATTTATTAATTTGACTTCTTTATTTAAAAATAGTGGTCTAAAAATCCCAGTCATTTGAAGTCCAAAAAGCACAATTATTATCCCACTTACTTTCCTAAAAATGTCTTTATAGGCTAAAAAAAGCTTTCCTAGTTGGCTTGCAGTCGCCCCCATTAAAACAAACACTATGCTAAATCCCAAAACAAAGAGAAACAAATTTATTAAATTATTCTTTTTATTTCCGAAAATATATGACACATAAGCGGGAATTAAAGGCAAAACACAGGGTGATAAAAAAGAAACAATTCCTGCTAAAAATGCTGTGTAAATTGGCACGTCTACACCTCCCTCCCCTATAGGGTGTGACTAATACTATATTACCACATTTTCTGATACAGTACAACTATGTTCAAACAAGAAAGAAAAGAGAATTCACTTTAAGAAAAATCAAAAACCCTTGATGGCTATTTTGCCATTGAGGATTTTATTTTTGACATTTTGTGACTAATGAGTCATAATAATCTTGAGGTGATGTTGATGCCAAAGGCTACCTTTTTGAATCTTGCACAGGAAAAAAAAGATCTTATCACAGATGCACTTATAAAACATTTTGCAACAAAACCCTATCATCTTGTGGATATATCGGACGTTGCCAAAGAATGCAGAGTTGCAAAGGGAAGCATGTATCAGTATTTTGAGAACAAAAAAGATATGTATTTTTACACAATTGAAGTTGCGTATGAAAGATTTTTGCAGCTTCTTACTAAGATGGACATGGTTCACGTGAACATATTGGACTACTACGAAAACTCCCTTGAGAGTGTATGGAATGCAATGAAAGATTTGAGGTATGAGTATATGTTGCTTGAGATGGCATTTTTTTCTCATGACTCACCTTTTAAGGATGAGATAAATGAAAAATTCCTAAAGCAGTCAAGAGATTTTTTGGTTGAGATAATCAAATACAACCAGAAGCAGGGCTTTATAAGAGACGACATAGACCCACTTTTAATAGGAATATTTTTGGAAGGTGCAAGTTTTTACATGAAAAAGTTTATCATCGAAAAGGCTTTGAATGAAAACAACACAACCACTTTTGAGCTTGACATTGACTATTTTAAAGATGCTATTTCACAGTTTATAAAGCTTTTGAAAGAAGGGATTGCAAAAAAATAAATTTTTAATATGACTTGACAGTCATATGACTAATGAGTCATAATATAATATATCATTAAAGAATGCAGGCTGAAGGAGAGGATATACTGTGTTTGTCAAAGCAGAAAAGCTTTCCAAAATCTACAGGATTGGCAAAAATGAAATCAGAGCGCTAAATGAGGTGAGCTTTGAGCTTGAAAGAGGTAAAATCTACACTGTGATTGGTCCATCTGGTTCTGGCAAAACTACTCTTTTTAACATTCTTGGTGGGCTTGACAGGGCAGAAGAGGGCAGAATCTTTGTTGATGGAAAAGAGATAACTGCAATGGACCAGAAAAAGCTTTCTGACTACAGACGCGACTATGTTGGGTTTGTTTTTCAATTTTACAACCTGATAAACGGTCTTACTGTGTACGAAAATGTGTTATCCAGCGCGGCTTTAAGCAAAAATCCTTTAGATGTTGACATGGTGCTTGAGATGATGGATGTGTATTCAGAAAAGAATAAATTTCCTTTTGAACTATCTGGCGGTCAGCAGCAGAGGGTTGCAATTGCAAGGGCAGTTGTCAAAAATCCTGCAATGATTCTGTGCGATGAGCCAACAGGTGCGCTTGACTATGAAAGCAGCAAGCTTGTTCTAAAGCTTTTGGAGGATGTAAACAAGAGGTTTGGCACAACCATTTTGATAATAACACACAACCTTGCCATCTCTAAAATGGCAGATGCGACCTTGAGGCTCAGGTCCGGAAGGCTTGTTGAATTTTCAGAGAATCCTCAAAAGATTTCAGCTCAGGAGGTAAGCTGGTAATGTTAATCAAAAAAATCCCTTTGAGGGTTATGAAAAGAGAATTTTTACAGTTCTTTTCTATCATAATGCTTGTTGCAATTGCTTCAATGACATATACCCTTTTTGCTGTGTCAATGGAAGACATAGACGTCAACTATAAGATGTTCATAAAAGACTATGTGCAAGAGGATGGGTATTTTATTACCTCTCAGAATATTGATGAAAAACTCTTGAAAGAAAAATTTGGTGTTGAGCTTGAGGAGAGGCTTTTTTATGAGGTTCAAGAGAATGGAATCACACTTAGAATATTTTCAATTTCAGATAGAATAAACAAGCCCTATATAGAAGCTGGAAAAAAGCCACAAGACGGTGAAGTTTTGCTTGACCCAAGTTTTTTCAAAGCTCACCAGTATCACACAAACGATAGTATAACAATTTTGAATAAAAAGTTTACAGTAAGTGGAATTGGCTATCTTCCTGATTACATTTACATTATAAAAAACGACCAGGACATTCTTCCAGACCCAAAACACTTTGGCGTTGTGCTGATGACAGAAAATGACATGAAAAAGCTGTTTCCTGCTCTTCCTGTTCACTACTACAGCTATAAAGGAAGACTCAACAATATCGAAGATTTCAAGAGTTTTATAAATTCTAACTGGCATCTTTTAAAATTCGTTGAGAAAAGTGAAAATCCAAGAATAATTTACACAGAGATGAAGCTTGAAAATGCAAAGAGGATGACATTGCCTCTTAGTCTTTTTATAATTCTTGTATCATCGTTTATACTCTTTATCGTCATGCGAAGGATAATAAACACCATGCACGCAGAAATTGGCACACTCTATTCCATGGGTTATACCCAGAAAGATGTGTTTAGAGTTTTCATGAGATTTCCACTTTATATTTGGTTGACAGGTTCAATTTTGGGTATTCTGCTTGGGTATTTTGAAGCGTATCCGCTTTCAGAATTTTACAGGTCATATTTTACCCTGCCAAAGCTGAAAAATGTTTTGCCATGGCAGCACATATTTGTTGCACTGGCGCTGCCAGCAGTATTTATATTCATCTCAGGGTACCTTGCGCTCAAAAACTTTTTCAAGCTCACGATTGTTCAGATGCTTCATGGTGTTGACGAGATAAAGTTTGGCAAACTTCCTGACATAAAGTTTTTCGACAGGTTTGAATTTCAGACAAAGATTATGTTAAAGTACGGCTACAGACATTTTGCAAGAGAGCTTGTTTTAGCAGTTGGTATAATCTTTTCCACAATACTTATGATGTACGGCATGACAGCAAAGGATTCAATTGTTGTTGCCATTGAAAGGACGTATGAAAAAAACTTCAAATATGAATATCTTTACCTCTTAAACTCAGTTTCCACACATCCTGAAATAAAGCTGACAAACCAAGCAGAGCCATACAATGTGATGTCTTTTGATATTGAAGGAAGAAAATTGAGTATTATGATATACGGTATTAAAAAAGATTCACAGATGATAAAGCTCTATGATAATAAAGGCAATGAAATACCAATTTCGAATAAGCTTGTTATATCAAGACCTTTGGCAAACAAGCTTGGTCTTAAAGAGGGAGATAAAATTCACATAAAGAGCAAGTTCACAGATAAAAAGTACACCTTAAAAGTTTACAAGATAGCTGATCTTCCAGTAGGCAACAGTGGATATATGGACCTTGAGAGTTTCAACAAGATATTTGGTTACAGCAGGGAAGAGTATATTGGCATATTTTCAAAAGAAAAACTAAGCCTTAGCAATAACTTGATTTTTGAAAGCTACTCAAAATCTGAGCTTGTAAATACAATAAAAGCTTCGGCTGGTGACCTTTCAAAGACAATTGAAGTTATGGCACTTGTTGCAGCAATCCTTGCCCTCTTGATCGTGTATGTTTTGTCTACCCTCACTGTCAATGAGAACAAGAAAAACATAGGGATATTAAAAATGCTGGGATATAGAGAAGGCAGTATCTTTAAAATGATGCTTGGCTTTAACAACTTTTCATTTTTAGCAGGATTTATAATAGGCGTTCCTCTCTCAAAGATAACAATGGATAGTCTGATGAATGCGGCAACAAAAGACATAGACTTTGCCATGATGCTTGATGTAAGTACAAAAAGCATCTTCTCAACATTTGCTGTGTTGTTTTTTGTCTTTGTAGTCTCAAGATTTCTGGTCAGAAGAAAGATGGCAAAGGTCATGCCGGTTGAGATTTTAAGAGAACAAGTAGACTAAAAAACAAAAGCTGCTTTCCTTTTTAAAATAGCCACCACCCCTCCCTCTATTATCTTTTATTTTCTCTTAATATCTTAGTTTTTCTTTAATTTTCTCATCACAACAAGAGCATCTCATGGCTTATATTATCATTTCTTACTTATCTAACCATTAAATAGGTAAGTTT
>Ga0207430_10300_pt1 | contig 11778 bp, 8 predicted proteins | sample YelNatsi3bottle8_FD_187544 | JGI IMG/M metagenome (GOLD analysis project Ga0207430, IMG submission 187544) | Hot spring thermophilic microbial communities from Obsidian Pool, Yellowstone National Park, USA - site 3 bottle 8 (SPAdes) (version 2) | ecosystem: Environmental > Aquatic > Thermal springs...
GTTACTATCATATTCCATGTGTGATAGCGGTGGCATGCGGTATTTATAAAGCCTTACCAGTCGAAGCTGCAATTAAAGGAGGTTATATCGATTACTTGGTGACGGATGAGGAAGTGGGAGAGTATTTGGTGAAAAAAAAATAAAAAATTATTAAGAACTCGTTAAAGAAAAATGCATAAAGTGTTTACAAGGGGGGTGATAAAATGAGATTCTCTTAGTTATGGTTCAGTAGATTAAAAGTATTTATTTGTTCTTATATTTACAAAAAAAGGAGGAATCGAGAGTGAAATTTAAAAAACTTATTGCTTTAGTATGTGTGTTGGCATTAGCTATTTCAGTATTTGTCGGATATGCACAAATAAAATCTACTGGACCTGTATCAAGAACTGATACATTAATTGTTGATGTGTTAAGTGGTAGAGTATTGACCCCTGATAATTTCAACGTATGGGTTACAACGTGGCGTAATCCAGATAGAGGAATTCAACAATTAATGCTGGAACCTCTGTGGATAGTTGATCCTGCGACTGGTAAAGTTATTAATGCTTTAGCAGCAGAAACACCCATATATAATAATGACTATACTAAAATGACATTAAAACTTAGAAAAGGAATGTATTGGAGCGACGGCGTTGAAATAACAGCAGATGATATAGTTTATGATGTTCAACTTGTAAAGGCGAAGGAAGGTTTAAGTTATCATACTGAATTCAATGATTATGTAAATAAAGTATATAAGACAGACAAATATACAGTTGTATTTGAATTAAAACAACCTAATTCAAGATTCCATACATTTTTCGTTGACAGATGGGGAGCTTTTAGACCATTTCCAAAACATATCTTTGAAAAAACTAAAGATCCTTTAACATTCAAGTTTAATCCACCTGTTAGTTCAGGTCCTTATATCTTAAAAGATTATGATCCTGCAGGATATTGGACTCGATGGGAACTTAGAAAAGATTGGAACAGGACACCAACAGGTGTGTTATACGGTAAGCCAAAACCTCGATATGTACTGTTTTACTATTATGGTCCACCAGAGAAAAAAGTTCTTGCACAAGTTCAACATCAACTTGATATGACTGATCTCACATCTGAAACACTAAGAGCTATCTTAAATAAGAATAAAACGTCTAGAGCATATAGAAAAGAATATCCTTACGTTGTAAACGTAGATCCTTGTGTAACCGGAATAACGCTTAATACAGCTAAATATCCATATAATCTTAAAGATGTAAGATGGGCACTTACGCTTGCAATAGATATTGTTGAAGAAATCGGAATTGCTTTTGATGGAATGGCTACAATGGCAGCTCTTCATATACCACCAACACCCGCATATACGAAGTGGTATTACAAACCAATGGAAGAATGGCTGAAAAACTTTACTCTTGATATAGAAATTAATGGTAAGCCTTATAAGCCATATGATCCAGATGCTCCATTGAGATTAGCAAAGTATGCTAAACAGAGAGGTTATGAAGTGCCAACTAACCCTCAAAAAATAAAAGAAATATTTGGTCTTGGCTGGTGGAAATATGCACCCGATGTTGCAGCAAAATTATTAGAAAGAAATGGCTTTAAGAAAGATAAAAATGGAAAATGGTTGTTACCAAATGGAAAACCGTGGAAAATAACAATAGTGACAGGAACAAATCCAGCTACAATTGATTATAGAAATGTTTTTGCAGTAGCTCAGTTATGGAAGAAATTTGGTATTGATGTTAATGTTCTAACTACTGAAACAAGTGCAACTTTAATAAGTAATGGAAATTTCGATGCTTCTGGCGCTTGGCCAGCAATTGAACCCTGGGGAGGACATCCTGATTTATATAGAACATTAAGAGCATGGCACTCAAAATATTATGTTCCAATAGGTAAAGAAGCTGTAGGACATGCTTCGAGATGGCATAATGCAAAGATGGATAAAGTAATTGACCAAATTGAAAAATTAAAATGGGATGATCAAAATAATATTAAACTGGGTATGGAAGGATTAAAGATAGCAGTTGAGGAAATGCCATCAATTCCAACAGTTTTGTATCCAGGTATAGTTGCATGGGATGAGTATTATTGGACTAATTATCCGGGTGCTGAAAATCCATATTGTATGCCTTATCATCATTGGCCAAACTTTAAATACATGCTACCATTCTTGAAGCCAACAGGAAGAAAATAAAAAACAGAATTATATGCACCCTCCCTTTGTGGAGGGTGCATTTCCTAAGGAAAGAGGAGGTGCTAATTTTGTCATTTGTAAAAAAATATTTACTACCAAGAATTATTCAATATGTCATAGTTATATTCATAGGAACTACAGTAGTTTTTATAATTCCTAGGCTAATGCCTGTTGATCCTGTTCAGGAAATGATAAATACTATTACCCAAAAAGGAACATATATGGATCCTAGTGCAGTTGAAAAATTAAGAGAGTCTTTGAAAGAATTATATGGTTTAAAGGGAAGTGCTTTATCCCAATATTTTAATTTTTGGGGGAGATTATTTAAAGGTGACTTTGGACCTTCCTTGAGTCAATTTCCAACCTCTGTAACTCATTTAATAAGTGTTTCACTTCCTTGGACAGTTGGTTTAATGCTTGTAACAATTCTTATATCATGGATTGCAGGTAATATATTAGGTGGATTAGCAGGATATTTTAACCATACAAGGTGGGCAAAAGCACTTGAGAATATCTCTATGCTTATAAGACCTATTCCATATTATATATTTGCTTTAATACTTCTTTTAATTTTTGGCTATGTTATACCTATTTTTCCTATATCCGGAGGAACCACTGTTGGATTGAGATTTACATGGAGTTGGGATTTTATAGTAGATGTAGTAAAACATGCTTTTTTACCAGCTCTTTCAATGGTTATACTTGGTGCAGCAGGATGGTTTCAAACTATGAGACTAGTAGTATCAAATATTGTAAGAGAAGATCATGTTTTATACGCTAAAGCTGGTGGTTTGAGTGAAATTAAAATAGGTTTTAAGTATGTTATAAAAAATGCCATGTTGCCCCAGATAACAGGACTTGCATTATCATTAGGGCAAATATTTAGTGGTGCACTTATAACCGAAATGGTATTTTCATATCCTGGAATAGGCGGTTTGCTTTATAACGCTATAATTTCAGGGGATTATAATTTAATAATGGGAATAACTCTGTTCTCAATAATTGGGATAGCAACAGCTACATTGGTTATTGATCTTTTGTATCCATTGTTTGATCCAAGAGTAAGATACAGATAAAGAAAGGGTGATATAAATGACAATACTAAGAGAACTTTTAAGAGATGGAAGGTTTAAATTTGCTTTTATAATTTTATGTGTTTTAGTTTCACTAGCTATTTTATCCTTTTTTTCACCTTATGACATGAGCAAATGGAATGTTGTACCAAGAGATATGCCTCCTTCAATGGAACATATTCTGGGTACAAATTCTAAAGGTCAAGATGTATTTTGGGAAATGACATTTGCTATAAGAAATTCACTTTTATTGGCGGTAATAGCTGCTGCTTTTTCAAGAATAATAGCAGTAATAGTTGGCTTAGTTGCAGGATTTAAAGGTGGTAGCACTGATAGGCTGCTTATGTCATTGAATGATAGCTTTATAGTTATACCTGTACTTCCAATACTTATATTACTTGGATCAATACTAAAAGAAAGATTAAGTATATTTAGTTTAGGGTTAGTTTTAGCGCTATTTGGTTGGGCATGGGATGCAAGAGTAATAAGATCTCAGATATTGAGTTTGAGAGAAAGGGAATTTACTTATACAGCTATACTTTCAGGAGAAAAAACTTTGGAATTGATACGCAAAGAATATATACCTTTTATAATTCCAATAATATTTGCAACAGCAATAAACAATATGTTTTGGGCTGTGGGAATGGAAGTAACATTGGCTATACTTGGACTTTCAAATCTTACGATACCAACTCTTGGAACAATGTTGTATTGGGCAATAAATTATCAGGCTATGTTATTAGGATATTGGTGGTGGGTTGCTACTCCAGTGATCGTATCAGTGTTTTTATTTGTAGCATTGTATCTTTTGTCTGTCAGTATAAGTGAATATCTAGATCCACGTACAAGGATACAAAGAATAGGAATATCAGAAGGGGTGAAATAGTTTGACAATTTTAAAAACAGACAAATTAAAATCTTACTATATTTTAGAGACACTAGGCAAGAAACAGTATGTAAAAGCAGTTGACGGTGTTGAAATGGATATAAAAGAGAATGAAATATATGGTATAGCGGGTGAATCTGGTTGTGGTAAAACAACACTAATAAAAACTCTTTTTGGAATGGTTGAGCCACCTCTAACAATAGTGGAAGGAACTGTATATTACAAAATAAATGAAAAATTTATAAATATATTTTCGCTTGAAAAAAAGGATATGAGAAAAATACGTTGGGAATACATATCATATATTCCACAAGGTTCAATGAGTGTGTTAAACCCCGTTACAAAAATAATACACTCTTTTGAGGATTTCTTGAAGGCACATAAGAAAATTAAAAGTAAAGAAGAAATAAGAAAACCTGTAGAAGAGCATTTAATGGCTCTTGGCTTACCTACAAAGGTATTAGATTCATATCCGCACCAACTGTCAGGAGGAATGAGACAAAGAGTAACAGTAGCTCTAGCGACAATTATGCAACCTAAAATTATTATTGCGGATGAACCTACAACGGCACTTGATGTTGTAATGCAAAGAGGAGTTATACAACTGCTAAAGGATATACAGAGCAAACAAAAAAATACCATAATAATAGTGACACATGACATGGGTATACATGCAAATGTCGCAGATAGGATAGGAATAATGTATGCAGGAAAAATAATAGAAGAAGCAGATACTCTAGAAATATTTGAGAATCCACTGCATCCCTACACAAAATATTTAATAGGTTCACTTCCACAGATCGGGGATAAAAGTTATCGAATAAGTGCTCCAGGGACACCCCCATCATTAATGAATCCACCAAAGGGATGTAGATTTTATCCAAGATGCGAAAGAGCAATGAAAGAATGCATAGAAAAGATACCAAAATTGATAGAAATAAGGCCAAATCATAAAGTGGCATGCTTTTTATACTCGGAGGAGATGGAAGAATGAAAAATGATATACTAAAAGTTAATAATCTAACAAAGATCTTTAGAATAGGTAATATATTTTCAAGACAAAGGTTAGTAGCGGTGGATAAAGTAAGCTTTGAAATAAACCAAGCGGAGGTATTCACCCTTGCAGGAGAGTCTGGAAGCGGTAAAACAACAGTATCGAGAATGATATTAGGATTTATAGAGGCAAGTGGAGGAGAAATAATTTACAAAGGGAAAAGTATAACAAATATAAAGAATAGAAAAGAAAGAATGGAGTTTATGAAAGATGTGCAAGCAATATTCCAAAATCCATTTGAAACCTTTAATCCACTCAGAAAAGTTGAAAATTACCTATATGAAACTGCAAAAAATTACGAAATGGCTCAAGGAAAAGAAATGGATGAAGTAGTGAGGGAAGCTTTAGATGCAGTTGGGTTGCAGTTAGAAGATGTGAGAGGAAAATACCCAAGTGAATTTTCCGGAGGACAACTTCAAAGGATATCAGTTGCACGGGCATTGATAACAAAACCATCTTTGCTTGTTGCAGATGAACCTGTGTCGATGGTTGATGCATCGCTTCGAATGTCGATAGTAAATCTATTTAGAAAACTAAAAGAAGAACACAAAGTAAGTGTGTTGTATATTACTCATGATTTGGCAACAGCATATTATGTGAGTGATAAGATAGCAATAATGTTCAGAGGGAATGTAGTTGAAATGGGTAATGTGGAGAGTGTATTATTGGATCCAAAACATCCTTATACGATGATGCTTAAAGAATCAATGGCAGAAGCCGACCCTAAAAAGAAATGGAACAAAAGGATTGAACTTGGGTTGACAGAAAGGGAAGAATACTTGATGAAAGGATGTAAATTTGCAGGAAGATGCCCTAATGTGATGGCTATATGCAGAGAAAATGAAGTTCCTGATTTTAAGCTGGATGACAGGATTGTCAAGTGTTTCTTATACAAATAAGGAAAAAATTACTAATAAGGAGGGAATGGGATAATGGGGGAAAAATATCTTGATAGAAATTTGCCAATTGAAGAAAGAGTTGAAGATCTTTTATCAAGAATGACTCTTGAAGAGAAGGCAGCACAATTGAAGGCGCGGATATTTGGGTTTTGGAAATCATTCGATGACTTTGTTCAGAGTTTACCTTTTGACGATATAAATGAAGATCAATTAAGTGGTTTGTACGACATGTTCTTTACAGTAATATCTCGTAATCCCGAATTATCAAGGAAAATTACAAAAAATCTAGCAAAGAAGAGCTGGTCTAAAGCTTTAGAAGGTGAACAGAAAATCCCAATTGGTCAACTTAGTTGTATTCTTAGAGATTTTTCGCCAAGAGAGAGTGCAGAACTGGCTAACAAGATTCAGAAATATGTACTTGAAAATTCTAGATTGAAAATACCCATCTTAATACATGATGAATGTCTTCATGGGTGCATGGCTAAAGGATCGACAATTTTTCCTCAATCGATAGCGATGAGTAGCACATGGAATCCTGAATTGATAAAAGAAATGGCTGTGGCTATAGGTAAAGAGACAAGGGCAAGGGGAATTCATCAAGCACTTTCACCAACAATAAATATAGCAAGAGATCCAAGGTGTGGAAGAACAGAAGAGACGTATGGTGAGGATCCTTATTTAGCTTCAAAATTTGCTGTAGCCTTTATTGAAGGTTTGCAATCACAAAAAGTTGTAGCTACACCAAAACATTACGCAGCAAACTTTGTTGGTGATGGTGGAAGAGATAGTTATCCAATACATTTTAGTGAAAGATTACTTAGAGAGATCTATTTTCCTACATTCAAAGCTGCTATAGAAAAAGCCAAAGCTATGTCGATAATGTCTGCTTATAATTCGATTGATGGTATTCCTTGCACTGCAAATAAATGGTTGCTTACAGATATCTTAAGGAAGGAATGGGGATTTGAAGGGTATGTCGTTTCAGATTATGGAGCGGTAACACATCTTGTTACTAAACATAGAGTTGCTTCCAATAAGGCTGAGGCAGCTAAACTATCTTTAGAAGCAGGGCTGGATGTTGAATTACCCGATTCGGATTGCTTTGAGAATATTATTGATCTCGTAAAACAAGGGGAGCTTTCTGAAGAGGTATTAGACAACGCTGTAAGAAGAGTCTTAAAGGTGAAGTTCTGGCTTGGACTTTTCGATGATCCTTATGTTGAGCCAGATTATGCTGAAAAAATCAATGATCACCCAGTGCATAGAGAATTAGCATTAAAAATTGCACGAGAATCTATAGTGCTTTTGAAAAATGAGGGAGATATTTTGCCTTTGGATAAAAATATTAAGAAAATAGCAGTAATCGGGCCCAATGCAGCTGTTCCGAGGATGGGTGGTTACAGTGGTTATGGTGTAAAAATTGTTACCCCGCTTGAAGGAATTAAAAATAAAGTTTCAAAAGCTACAGAAGTATATTATGCGCAAGGTTGCGAACTGACAGGAGACTCAAAAAGAGGCTTTGAAGAAGCAATAAAAATTGCTGAGAAGTCTGACATTGCAATACTTTTTATGGGAGATTCAGTTCCTGAAACCCAAGGTGAACAGAGAGATAGACACAACCTCGATCTTCCAGGAGTTCAGGAAGATTTAATAAAAGCAGTTTGTGCAACAGGCACTCCAGTAATAGTTGTATTAATAAACGGGAGTGCTATTACAATGACGAAGTGGATAAATGATGTGAAGGCTGTAGTAGAAGCATGGTATCCTGGTGAAGAAGGAGGAAATGCAATAGCTGACGTTTTATTTGGTGATTATACTCCTGGAGGTAAGTTAACAATAACTTTCCCTAAACATGTTGGACAATTGCCTCTTTATTACAACCATAAGCCTACAGGCAGGGTTGATGATTATTGTGACCTAAGAGGGAGACAGCCTTTATTCGAATTCGGGTATGGTTTAAGCTATACTAAATTTAAATACAGTAATTTGAAGATCTCCAGTGAGAAAATACCCGCAAGTGGAACTTTAGAGATAAGTTTTGATATTGAAAATATTGGAAAGTTTGACGGCGATGAAGTAGCTCAACTTTATTTGAGAAAAGAGTATTCACAGGTTGCTCGACCAGTTAAAGAGTTAAAAGGATTTAAGAGAATAAGCTTAAAGAAAGGCGAAAGGAAGACAGTTACTCTCAAACTTACAGAAGAAGAATTAGGATTTTACGATAAGAATTTGAACTTTGTTGTTGAAGCGGGAAGATACGAGGTTATGATAGGAAGTTCATCTGAGGATATAAGACTGAGAGCATTTTTTGAGGTTGAATAAATTAGAATGAATAATGTGGTATTTATTTAAAGTTCTTGAGAGTGTTCTAGCACAGAGTTAAGAATATTAACAATAATAGTTCTTACTTATTGCTTACCAAAGTTGACAAGTGAAATATATTTGAATTTTGAATCGTCTAAATCGGGATTTATCCTAAGTAATATAAACATATTTGGCAACAGCAGATTCGTTTTTTGAACCTTTTTGCATCACTGATTTTGATAATGACATCAGCGGCAATGATATCTTCTATCCCAGGGTGCCTTGGTTAGAGTTTATTTAAAAATTTTGAGCGGCTTGGATGTCTTGCGGTCAAGCTTTTTAAGGTGTGTATCAAGAAAAGTTGATCTTGTCGAGAGTTGTATTAAAAGTTATTATTTGTTATTTGCTTCAGACACAAAAAGGTGCAACTTGAACGCTTTGTTTGTAAGTGTATTTTAGGATTGTGGTCATTTGTGCACGGTAGGAGAGTCTGCTGTTGCCATTTTTTTTATAATTAAATTTGGTAAATTTTTCAAAAGACATTGAGGTATTATCATTCCTGATAATAACCCTAATATGAGTTTAAAAAACGTTGCGAAATATAATGCTTATTGAGTACTCCTTAGAGTAAGTTGGAATAGATGTTTTGAAAAAAAGCAAATGAAGTTTTAAGTAATAATTAGCCCTAAAATAAGATTCAGCCGTATGCTAATAGTAAAAATGCTCTAATAGGTACATTTTGAATAATATTTAGCACGAAAATAGATTTCATTCAAAAATGATTTTGAACATTAACAATAGAAGATCCTCAATCATTTAATAAGAAAAAAGGCAATAATAAACTAACCGATGCTAAAAAGGCATCAGCTGGGAATATTATAAATTTAATCAAAATTTAAGCTGGTTGAGGCCTTATAACTTCTAAACCTAGCTTTTTAGCTTCGCTGATAATCCGATTAACACGAATTATTTCTCGTTTCTTCTGAACTTCACTAAAAACTTTTTCATCATAGTCAGTGCCATTTTTAAGCATATTATAGATGATAACCAATAATTTTCTGGCAAGAGCTACTATTGCTTTCTTTGCTCCACGGCGCTGCTTTACTTTCCAATACCACATAGCAAGGTATGAATCCCTTATGCGAGTTAGACTCCATGCAACTTCACATAGTATCCTCCCGGATAGAGGTATTACCGTTTGTTACTCGAGTGGACTTTTTTTCCTGCACTTTCATTATTGCCAGGACTTAATCCCGCTCATGAACAAATATGTTCTGCAGTTTTAAATTTGCTCATATCTATGCCAATTTCAGCAATTATCGCAGCAGCCGCCGTTTCATCTATACCAGGTATGCCATCCAATTGCTCAATCTGCCTTTTGAATTTTTCAAGTTCAGAATTAATATCTCCTTCTATTTCACTAAGATGTTCATATGTCTCATCTAAATGCTTAAGCAGAAGCCTTAAAAATTCACGCTGATGTCTGTTCATCCTGCCATTTACCGACAGTTTTATCTCTTGCAATTTATTGCGTGCTCTCGCTTTTACATAACTTTCAACTTCTTCTGCGGTTATACTGCCGTGGTCTGCTATGTGATCTATTATTGCTCTACCAGATACACCAAATATATCTGTGAGAAAATTTGAAAGTTTAAAACCACAGCTTTGAAGATGTTTTTCAATGCGGTTTTTCTGAGATGATAGTTCTTCTATTATGCTTTTACGATATCTTGTAAGATCTCTTAATTCTCTTACTGTTTGCGGTGGAATAAAACTCCCATTTAAAAGTCCTGCCCTCAAAAGAGTTGCAATCCATTCTGCATCTTTCATATCAGTCTTTTTGCCAGGAACATTTTTCATATGCCTTGCATTGGCAACTATAACTACCATAGTGCCGTCCAAAGCATTTTCAAAAATATTATAGACAGACTGCCAGTATACTCCCGTGCTTTCCATTGCAACATGACGGCAGTTTTCTGATTCAAGCCAAGCTTTTAATTCTTCAAGCCCTGGCAGTAAAGTGGAAAATGTCCTTATTGTTTTTTGTGGTTTATCATCATTGACAGAGCCTTTAAGCAAGCAGGCTACAACAGTTTCTCTGTAGAAATCTAATCCACAGCAAATTTTAAGTAAATCTTGCATATTATTCTCTCCTATCTAAATTTATTACAGGGATGATTACCTGAGAAGATAGGAAGTTTAGCACCCGTGCTGTTCCCATATTAAGATAATATGGGGCGACAATTGGCTGTGCTCAAAGGTAATCAGGTTAGGTTAATGATCGAGGTATTAAATCCATCAACAACAAATCAACCTTTGCCCTGTTAACTTTAGTTTAACAAAAAATTAATTTTTTGCAACCTTTAAGTCTATTTTCATCAATGGTTGTGCTTTATTAAGCATGAATGGTTAATTTAGAACAATAGAGTTTGATATTGTGAGCAAGGATAAACAAAAGTGAGTAAGTAATTGTAGAGAGTAAGAAATCAGAGAAGATAGAAATATGGTCATAAGTACAGATGACATCGGAGCCCATATAGGATTTTAGGTGATAAATAGTCTGCTCTACAGCGACACGTTTATTGTAGAGGTCTAAAAACTCCTGAGAATTTCTGTTGATACCTGGGAAAGAGCGAAAATCGTCAGGGTAAGTGTAGAACATTCTACCTGATTTAGAGGTAGTACAAGGCTGAGGGCAAGAGCAAATGCGTTTGCCATCTTTGTAAGAAGACATAGGACAAGTCCATTTAAGACGGATAGAACGATTTTTACCCTGACATTTACCTTCAGGTTTAAAAGGTTGATTGAACTTTTTGCAGAATGGAACGCCATCTTCAGATATAACGATATTAGGGCTTGATGTAGGTGTAGTATTTTTAGAGACTCTTGGATTTAGAGGGATAATGATTTTGGAGAAGTTGAAAGTGTTTTTTAAAGTTGAGTAGATGTTATGTGAATCCAAGGCACTGTCAGCGATGAAAGTGGAGAAATTTTTGGGAATGTAAGAGAATAGAGTTTCGAGCGAAGGAAATAAAGCTTTAGAGTCAGAGATAGCCTTTGCTTTTTGAGGGTCAGAAGAAGGAGAATCAGAGTCAAACAGAGGTACTAAAACCAAAGGGATACCGAGAGCATTGGTAATGACAGCGAATTTTAAAGCCCAGCAGAAATGGCCATTTACGAACATAAGACGGATATTAGAATTAGTATTAGCAGTTTTAGGCAAGGAAGAATAGACAAGAGAGTAGATTTTGTCAGAAGACAGCTGCGGGTTAGCTTTTGAGGTATTTTTCAGCAGTAGATGAATGAATTTAGGGTTATTTTCACGGACCTGTGGGACGATGCCAGTTGTATCGAAGATTAAGATTGAAGCAAGTTCAGGG
>Ga0207430_10302_pt1 | contig 11691 bp, 6 predicted proteins | sample YelNatsi3bottle8_FD_187544 | JGI IMG/M metagenome (GOLD analysis project Ga0207430, IMG submission 187544) | Hot spring thermophilic microbial communities from Obsidian Pool, Yellowstone National Park, USA - site 3 bottle 8 (SPAdes) (version 2) | ecosystem: Environmental > Aquatic > Thermal springs...
TGGTATCATTATTATGAACCATAGTGAAAATCCTCCTTGTATGATGTTTAGTTGACACCTATATCATACACGATTTTCACTATGGTTTCTATTTTTTTATCTGTTGCATTTAATTATACAACTAACCTGTTTTTTATTTTTAAAATCAAAGGTACTTTTTTATTGACACATTGAGAAGAGGAGAATATAATAATAACTGTACTGACTGGTCAGTCTAAAAATCGATGAAGGGAGGAGAAACATTGAAAGCATTTAAAGTTGCAGCAAAAGAAATAGAAAAAATAATTAAAAGCAGGTTTATAAGGGTTGCAGTTATTGTTGTTGCCTTTATGCCTTTACTTTACAGCTTTCTATACTTATACGCTTTTTGGGACCCTTATTCTAAGTTAGATAAACTCCCTGTTGCAGTTGTCAATGAAGACAAAGGCGGAATATACGATGGCAAACAAGAGAACTTTGGAAATGAAGTTGTACAAAAGTTAAAAGACAACAAAGAATTCAAATGGGATTTTGTAGATTATAAAGATGCTATTGATGGACTCAAAGGGAGTAAATATTATTTTATTATTAGAATTCCGCAGGATTTTACACAAAATCTTATAAGTGTTGATTCTCCTACTCCGAAAAAAGCTTCTATTGAGTATATAACCAATGATAAGAAAAATTTCCTTGCAACACAGATTGGCAATAAAGCTATAGAAAGTTTACAAACCCAAATAGAAAATTCTATAAGAAAAGGGTATATTGATTCTATTTTTAAAAGTGTTGATGAATTAGGCAGTGGTTTAAAAGAAGCCTCAGAGGCAGAGAATAAACTCGCAACAGGTACCTTAGAGTTGTATAATGGTGCACAAAAATTAAATAGTAGTATGAATACAGCTTTAGATGTAAGCAAACAAATAAAAGATGGTGCTTTAAGCTTAAATAATGGTATCAGTCAAGCGTTAAATGGTTCTACAGCTTTATACAATGGAGCAAATCTCCTTTCACAAAAATTTTCTGATGCAAGCAATACAGAAGCCTTATTAAATGGAATGAATTCATTACAAAATGGAATAACAGGAATTAATCAAGGATTAAATGATGCTTCTAATAGTGCCATTAAACTAAAAGATGGAATCAATTCTCTTGTCAATGGATACAATCAAGTAGGGCAAAATGTTTCTTCTTTTGCTGGCAGTATTTCACAACTGAAAAGTGGCTTGAGCCAAATTTCTACAGCTTTAGATAGTGCGCAGGTTGCTTTGAAAGATTATATTGCAAAACATCCTGAAGCAAGTAGCGACCCTGAACTACAAAAAGCACTTATTGCGATTGCACAATCTAATGCAGGGATTAATAGCATGAGTCAAAACTTAAATAGCGGTTTGACCCAAGTTCAGCAATTAAACACTGTTCTCGCACAATTGCAGCAGGCTTCCAATACAATTAATAATGGTATGGATTCTTTAGCATCAGGTCTTTCATATATGTCTCAAGCGTCAAGCCAACTTGTAGACGGTTCAAATAAATTGTACAGTGGCGTAGCACAGCTTAGTGTAGGCATAAATACAGCAGGAGAAAAATTAAAAGAAATTTCAAATGGCTTATACAGTCTCAATAATGGGATAAAAAGTTTAAGTGATGGATCCTCAAAATTATATAATGGTGCTAATTCTCTATATAATGGTATGGCACTTCTTAAAGATGGAACTAGGCAATTTGCAGATGGAGCAAAAAGTTTATATGATAATCAGAGGCTTTTAGCACGAAAATTAAGTGATGCAGCTGAGAAAATAGATTCATCAGGAATTACAACGGCTAAAAAGGATATGATTAATGAACCTATAATACTTGATACTAGAAGGCTTTATCCTGTTAAAAATTATGGAATTGGTTTTGCACCATATTTTATACCTCTATCCTTGTGGGTAGGCTCATTAATACTTTTCTTCTTGATAGATATTTTTGATAAAGAAAAATACGAAGGAATGAACAATGTCTCTATACAATTAGGAAAATTTATGTCTTTAGCATTAGTAGGCATATTGCAATCTGTGGTATCAAGTTTTGTGCTTGTAGAAGGACTAAAATTAGATGTGCGTAATTTATTGTACTATTACCTGATAAATGCTGTGATGTCTCTTACCTTTATCGCTATAATTCAGCTTTTTGTGATGCTCTTTGGCATTGCAGGTAAATTCTTTGCAGTAGTATTATTAATGCTTCAACTTACCTCCTCAGGAGGAACTTTCCCAATGGAACTTTTACCCAAGTTTTTCAACGTAATAAATCCTTATCTGCCTATGACTTATGGAGTTGCAGGCCTTAGGGAAGCAATATCTGGGAACAATATTAGCGCAATACTGCACAATATCTCTATAATTGCAGGATTTGGAGCGCTGTTCTTACTGTTTACAATACTTTTAGCAGAAAAAGCGGATAAAATGGAGATAACACAAAGGTTAAAGCAGATATAATTTATAGGGCTGCTTTATAGTAGCCCTATAAATTTACATATAGTGTATGTATTAACAACATATTGACAACGAAAAAACTATAATTTATAATAGACATGAGGGAAAACGATTGCGCAAAAATTTGCACAAGGAAATGTGTACATAAACACATTTATCTTTTTGTAACCTGTGAAAGCGATTGCCCAAAAGAAACGGAGGTGGGATTGCAAATTAGTTTTTTAAAAAATATTTAAGGAAATATATAGCGAAAAGGGGGATTATAGGTGTTTAAGATGAGAGCTTTAGGATTTTTGCTGGCTTTTCTTTTAGTTTTTACAGTAGTATTTGGCTCAATGCCTATAGAATTTGCAAAGGCTGAGACAGATACAGCGCCAGCGATAGCCAATGTTGTTGGCAATTTTCAATCCAAACTTGGAGATTCTGACTGGAATATAAACAGTGACAAAACGATAATGACATATAAAGGTAATGGCTTTTATGAATTTACTACCCCAGTTGCGTTACCTGCAGGTGATTATGAGTATAAAGTTGCTCTTAATCATTCATGGGAAGGTGGAGGAGTTCCTTCACAAGGTAATTTAAGCTTTCATCTTGATTCAGATTCTGTAGTGACTTTTTATTACAATTACAACACTTCAAGTATTACCGATTCCACACAATATACACCAATTCCCGAAGACAAGCTTCCAAGACTTGTAGGGACTATACAGCCTGCAATAGGAGCAGGTGATGATTGGAAACCTGAAACATCGACTGCTATAATGAGAGACTATAAGTTTAATAATGTTTACGAATACACTGCAAATGTTCTAAAAGGGAATTATGAGTTTAAAGTGACTTTAGGGCCCTCATGGGATATAAATTATGGCTTAAATGGTGAACAAAATGGGCCAAATATTCCTTTGAATGTAGCCTATGATACTAAGATTACATTTTACTATGATTCGGTTTCACATAATATATGGACAGATTATAATCCACCTCTTACAGGACCTGATAATAACATATATTATGACGATTTAAGACATGACACCCATGACCCATTCTTCCGCTCGCCTTTCGGTGCAATAAAAACGGGAGATACTGTGACATTAAGAATACAAGCAAAAAATCATGACATTGAGTCAGCTAAAATTTCTTATTGGGATGATATTAAAAAAACAAGAATAGAAGTCCCTATGTACAGAATTGGTCAAAGTCCTGACGGGAAATATGAATACTGGGAAGTTAAGTTAAGCTTTGACCATCCCACAAGAATTTGGTATTACTTTATACTTAAAGACGGGACAAAAACTGCTTATTACGGAGATAACGATGAACAATTAGGTGGCGTAGGTAAAGCCACAGATACAGTAAATAAGGACTTTGAACTTACTGTCTACGATAAAAACTTAGACACCCCTGATTGGATGAAAGGGTCAGTAATGTATCAAATATTCCCTGATAGGTTCTTTAATGGGGATTCTTCAAATGACTATTTAAAGAAATACAGCAGAGGTTTTGATCCTGTTGAATATCATAGCAACTGGTACGAACTTCCAGATAATCCGAATGATAAAAATAAACCAGGATATACAGGGGATGGCATATGGTCAAATGACTTCTTTGGCGGTGATTTACAAGGTATAGATGATAAATTGGATTATTTAAAAAGCCTTGGAATATCAGTCATTTATCTCAATCCAATTTTTCAATCACCTTCTAATCACAGGTACGATACAACCGATTACACAAAAATAGACGAACTATTAGGAGATTTATCTACCTTTAAGAAGCTCATGGAGGATGCCCATGCAAAAGGGATTAAGGTAATACTTGATGGCGTCTTCAATCATACAAGTGATGACAGCATTTATTTTGATAGATATGGTAAATACTTAAACACGGGAGTTTTAGGTGCTTATCAAGCATGGAAACAGGGAGATCAGTCAAAGTCTCCATATGGTGACTGGTATGAGATAAAGCCTGACGGTACCTATGAAGGATGGTGGGGATTTGACAGTTTACCTGTGATAAGGCAGATAAACGGCAGTGAATATAATGTCAAAAGTTGGGCGGATTTTATTATAAATAATCCTAATGCAATATCTAAGTATTGGTTAAATCCTGATGGGGACAAAAATGTAGGTGCAGATGGTTGGAGATTAGATGTTGCGAATGAAGTTGCTCACGATTTTTGGATTCATTTTAGAGGTGCAATTAATACTGTGAAACCGAATGCTCCGATGGTTGCAGAAAACTGGAATGACGCTTCACTGGATCTGCTTGGAGATTCTTTTAACTCTGTTATGAATTATCTCTTTAGAAATGCAGTAATTGACTTTATATTGGATAAATCATTTGATGACGGAAATGTGGTGCACAATCCTATAGATGCAGCAAAACTCGACCAAAGGCTTATGAGCATATATGAGAGATATCCTCTTCCAGTGTTTTATTCTACTATGAATCTTTTAGGTTCTCATGACACCATGAGGATATTGACAGTATTTGGATACAACTCTGCGGATGAAAATCAAAATTCTCAAGCAGCAAAAGACCTTGCGGTTAAAAGACTTAAACTTGCTGCAATACTGCAAATGGGTTATCCAGGCATGCCTTCTATTTATTACGGAGATGAAGCAGGACAATCTGGAGGAAAAGACCCGGACAACAGAAGGACATTCCCTTGGGGAAGAGAAGATACTGATTTGCAAACTTTTTTCAAGAAAGTTGTAAATATAAGAAATGACAATCAAGTTTTGAAAACAGGAGACCTTGAGACACTTTATGCAAATGGCGATGTTTATGCCTTTGGAAGAAGAATCATAAATGGAAAAGATACTTTTGGGAAATCGTATCCTGACAGTGTAGCTATTGTCGTAATAAATAAAGGTGACGCAAAACAGGTTTCTATAGATACCACTAAATTTATAAGAGATGGAGTTGCTTTTACAGATGCCTTAAGTGGCAAGACATACACGGTTCAGGATGGTAAAATTGTTGTAGAAGTTGGATCAATGGATGGGGCAATACTCATTTCAGATCCAGAGCAAAATTTGACAGCACCTCAGCCAATAACAGACCTTAAAGCAGTCTCAGGGAATGGCAAAGTAGACCTTTCCTGGAGTGTAGTAGATAAAGCAGTAAGCTATAATATTTACCGTTCTACAGTTAAAGGTGGGTTATATGAAAAAATAGCTTCAAATGTTACGCAAATTACCTATACTGATACAGAGGTTACCAATGGTCTAAAGTATGTGTATGCTGTAACCGCTGTAGATAATGATGGAAATGAGAGTGCTTTAAGCAATGAAGTTGAGGCATATCCAGCATTTCCTATTGGCTGGGCGGGAAATATGAATCAAGTAAATACACATGTAATAGGTGTAAATAATCCAGTTGAAGTGTATGCTGAAGTGTGGGCTCAAGGGCTTACAGATAAACCTGGCCAAGGAGAAAATATGATTGCCCAGTTAGGATATAGGTATATTGGAGATACTGTAGGAGATGCAGTTTACAATGCCGTGTACAATAAGGTAGAAGGTGTTGAAATAAGTAAGGACTGGACATGGGTTGATGCACAATATGTAGGTGATTCTGGAAATAATGATAAATACATGGCTAAATTTGTACCTGATATGGTAGGCACATGGGAATACATTATGAGATTTTCTTCTAACCAAGGCCATGATTGGACGTATACAAAAGGACCAGATGGGAAAACAGATGAAGCAAAACAGTTTACTGTCGTGCCATCAAATGATGTAGAAACACCTACAGCTCCAGTCTTACAACAACCAGGAATTGAATCCTCAAGAGTTACACTTAATTGGAGTCCGTCAGCTGATGATGTTGCTATTTACGGCTACGAAATCTATAAGTCTTCAAGTGAAACAGGACCATTTATAAAGATTGCAACTGTGTCTGACAGTGTGTATAACTACGTAGATACAGATGTAGTAAATGGCAATGTGTATTATTATAAAGTTGTGGCAGTTGATACCTCCTATAATAGGACAGCATCAAATACAGTAAAAGCGACACCTGATATAATACCTATAAAAGTGACATTTAATGTCACAATACCAGATTATACTCCTGATGATGGTGTAAATATTGCTGGAAACTTCCCGGATGCTTTCTGGAATCCAAATGCTAATCAAATGACAAAAGCTGGTTCTAACACCTATAGTATTACACTTACTTTAAATGAGGGTACACAAATTGAATATAAATATGCAAGGGGGAGCTGGGATAAAGTAGAAAAAGGTGAATACGGCAATGAGATTGACAACAGAAAAATAACTGTTGTCAATCAGGGTTCAAATACAATGGTTGTAAATGATACAGTGCAAAGATGGAGAGATGTGCCAATATATATCTATTCTCCAAAAGACAAGACTATTGTTGATGCAAATACGAGTGAAATAGAGATTAAAGGCAATACTTACAAAGGTGCGAAAGTAACTATAAATGATGAATCTTTTGTGCAACAAGAAAATGGAGTATTTACAAAAGTAGTTCCCTTGGAATATGGTGTAAATACTATCAAAATACATGTAGAGCCCAGTGGCGACAAGAATAATGAACTTACAAAAGATATAACAATAACTGTTACAAGAGAGAAGCCCGGCCAGGAGACAGAACCTACTCCTACTCCACCAACAGAAACAGCAAAGCCAACTCAAGAAGTATCACAAGGCAAAATAGTTGTAGAAAATAACACAACAACACTTACAATAGACGAAAACAAAGTAGCAAAAGACATAAAAGACACTTCAAAGAAAGAAATACAATTTGACTTAACAAATATAGGAACTACACCTCAAAAAGCATTAGAAATACCTGTAACTGTACTTAATTTAATAGCAGAGAACAACAAAAACGTAGTAGTAAAATCAGACGAAGTAGCTCTTCAATTTGATGCAAAAACTTTGGGAGTATCACAAGAAGCAATTGACCTCATAAACAAAGCAGGAACAATAAAACTTAACATACACAACAAAGGCAAAAAGGAAGCATCATCTTTCGAGCCAATAACAAGCGCCTACGACATAACAATAAAAGCAGGAGACAAAGACATAAAAATAGGGTCACCAGTAAAAATGACATTTAACATAAAAGGTGCAAAAGACATAAGAAAAGTAGGAGTATACTACTTAAACGAGAAGACAAATCAATGGGAATACGTAGGAGGAAAAGTTGACAAAGGAACAAACACAATAACCTTTGAAGCCAAACACTTCTCAACCTATGAAGTCTTTGAATACAACAAAGAATTCAAAGACGTAACAAAAGACAATTGGGCATATGACGTAGTAAATGTCCTTGCATCAAGGCACATAATAAAAGGAGTAGACAGTGAAACATTTGTACCGAACGCAAAAATAACAAGAGCAGAATTTGCAGCATTAATGATAAGGGCATTAGGAATAGAAGAAGAGCCATACAAAGGAGAATTCAATGACGTAAAAGAAGGAACATGGTATGCTAACGCAATAGAAGCAGCATACAAAGCAGGGATAATGTTAGGAGACGGCAAGAATATGAGGCCGGATGACCCAATAACAAGAGAAGAGATGACAGCAGTAATAATGAGGGTATACGGAAAGCTTGCAGAGTACAAAGAGGACAGTATAGGGAATACCACTTTCAGTGATAACAACAAGATAAGCGAATGGGCAAAGAATGTAGTAGCGAATACAGTAAAACTTGGAATAGTAAGAGGATATGAAGATAACACTTACAAGCCAAAAGACAACGCTACAAGAGCAGAGGCAGCAGCTATGCTTTACAGAATTTTAGAGAAAACAGGAAATATATAAATGAGAAAAATGCGCCCATTGGGCGCATTTTTCTCATTAGTCAGTTTTTACCCATGTGCGGCAGAAGGTACACACGGGAGAAACAGAAGGAAAACCACATACCTCACAATTTATTTTTGGAGGACGGGCAGAAGTACCAGCAAATAGATGGGCATATTTTGTGTAGTTTTTATAAAAAGACCTTTTAATTCCTGGGGAATTTTCCTCTAACATATCTAAGGCTTCTTGATATCTTGTATATTTTGCTTCTCTTGAATAAGGACATACTGCGGTTACAGGTTTTATATTGTGAAGTTTTGCAAAAGCAATTATCTCTTCTTCTGCTTGGAAAGCGAGAGGTTTAATTTTTCGAGCAAATCCCGGTTCTTCAGGGAGTACAGGAGTTCCCTTTGATAAATGATGAAGGTCCCATCGGAATAGATTTGCTAAAAGCAACTTAGCCATGTCGTCTAATGTATGACCTGTTGCTAGTGCATCAGCTTTTACAGATAAAGTGTATTCATTCATAAGATGCCTTTTAGTGACTCCACATAGAGCACATATCCTGTCTTGGTGTTTAGCTACATCCGGGATACCTTTTCGAAATTTTTCTTTTAAGCTTACTATTTCTAAAGGAATATCATTTTCTTTGCAAAAGTTTTCCACAACTTCTCTAGATCGAGAAGAGAAGTTGTTTTCTTCTATTCCTAGATCTATAAAAAAGCCCAGCACTTCATAACCTAATCTTTTTAAGACAAAAGTAGTGACTAAGGAATCTTTTCCTCCTGAGATTGCAACGACTACGCGCCCTTTCGGAGGCAGCATTTTATATTTTTCAATAGTTTTGGCAACTTGTCTCATAAAAAAAGCATCCAAATGTTCTTCGCAAAAGGCGGAATTATGAGCGGGGAATTTTACAATTGCTGGTTTACGGCATACAGTACATTTCAATGGCATAACCCTCCTTTACTTAATAAATTGTGTACTACAATCAAAGCTATACCTTAAATTATAAAAAATTTAAAAAGAAATAGCAAAAACGCTATTACTTCAACAAGTTTTCCTTAAAAAATTTCTAAAAAAATAGTATTATATACTTGTGAAGAACTTAAGAGGGAGTGAAAAATTTTGAAAGTGATAGAAGCAAAGAAAATTACTGAAATAGTAAAATTGCTTTGTATTGAAGCTAATTATGAATTACCTCAAGATATATTTGAAAGTTTAAAAGAAAGAATAAAAGAGGAAACAAGTCCTTTGGGTAGAGAAATTTTAAAAGATATAGTTGCAAATGCTGAAATAGCGAAAACGCAAAGAATGCCTATATGTCAAGATACAGGAATAGTGGTAGTTTTTGTAGAGATAGGACAAGAAGTACATATAGTTAATGGCAATTTAGAAGAAGCGATAAATGAAGGTGTAAGACTGGGGTATGAAGAGGGGTATTTGAGAAAATCTGTTGTAAAAAGCCCTATTTTGCGAATAAATACTGGTGACAACACTCCTGCGATAATACATTATCATATCTGTGAAGGGAATAGATTTTCAATAACTGTAATGCCTAAAGGTGCAGGAAGTGAAAATATGAGTGCTTTAAAAATGCTAAAGCCTTCTGACGGAGTGGAAGGGATTAAAAATTTTGTTATTGAAACAGTTGAAAAAGCAGGTCCTAATGCTTGCCCTCCCTCGATCGTGGGAATAGGAATTGGAGGGGATTTTGAACTTGCTCCTTATCTTGCTAAAAAGGCGTTATTGAGGAAAGTGGGAGAAAGAAATACTGACGAAGTGATAGCTCAATTAGAAGAGGAATTACTGCAAGAAATAAATACATTAGGTGTTGGTCCGCAAGGGTTGGGAGGAAGTACTACCGCTCTTGATGTTCATATTGAAACTTATCCTACCCATATAGCTTCTCTTCCTGTAGCTGTCAATTTAGGATGCCATGTTACAAGACATGCTACTTTTGTATTATAATATTGTTGGGAGGAAAAATGATGTACAAGAAAGTAACTACTCCTTTAGATGAGGGAATAGTAAACCAGCTTAAAGCAGGGGACTTAATTTTGCTATCAGGAGAAATTTATACAGCAAGAGATGAAGCTCACAAGAGAATGATAGAATCATTAAATAGAGGAGAAAAATTACCTTTCGAAATAAGAAATAGTGTAATTTATTATGTAGGTCCCTGTCCTCCTAAACCGGGACAAGTTGTAGGAAGTTGTGGGCCTACTACAAGCGGAAGAATGGATAAATACACACCGGTATTAATTGAATTAGGATTAAAAGGCATGATAGGAAAGGGATATAGGAGTAAAGAAGTTATAGAAGCTATGAAAAAGTATAAAGCAGTTTATTTCACTGCTATAGGAGGAGCAGGAGCACTACTGGCACAAAAAGTAAAAAAAGCAGAAATAGTAGCTTATGAAGATTTAGGTACAGAGGCTATCTATAAATTTTTAGTTGAGGATCTTCCTGTTATTGTTACTATAGATATCTATGGCAATAATTTGTATGAGATTGAGAGAGAAAAATATAAGACTAATTTAAAAAGGTGAGAGAAATGGCACTTCTACCCTTAAAAGAACTATATTTAGAGTGTTTACATTGTACAAAATGTGACCTTAGTAAAACGAAAACTAATATGGTTTTTGGAGAAGGAAATTTAAGGGCAAAAGTTATGTTTGTGGGAGAAGGACCAGGAAGAGACGAGGATTTGCAAGGGAGGCCTTTTGTAGGAAGAGCTGGTCAACTTCTCAACAAAATGCTTGAGGAGGTTGGATTAAAAAGAGAAGAAGTCTATATTGCTAATGTAGTAAAGTGTAGGCCGCCAAACAATAGAGTGCCCTTGCAGAGTGAAATTGACGCTTGTCTTCCTTATTTGAGAAATCAAGTGGCTATAATAGCTCCGAAAATTATTGTTTGTCTTGGAGCTACTGCAGCAAAGGCTATAATAGATAAAAACTTCAAAATAACAACAATGAGAGGACAATGGTTTGAAAGAAAAGGCGTTAAAATAATAGCGACTTACCATCCAGCTGCAATTTTGAGAGACCCTGAAAAATTAGAACCTGCAATGGAGGACTTTAAAAAAATTAAAGAAGAGTTAAATAAATTATTGTAATTTAAAGCATTTTAAAGCATAACCAAGCATAGTCGGTATAATTACGAATAATGGCTTTATATAAGGTTATACAGAGATTGAAGTGACAGCGTAAAAATGATATATTAATAAACGTCGCTGCTGAGGCGACGAGACAGCAAGATAAGGTATTGACAAAGGTAATAGAATTTGATAATATAGAGAAGCTGCTGAGGGGCAGCGGAGGGACCTTGAAAAATGAACAGTGAGGCGGAAAAGGTGTAGTGAAAGAGTAAGGAAATGAAGCTGAGAGTTTGATCCTGGCTCAGGACGAACGCTGGCGGCGTGCCTAACACATGCAAGTCGAGCG
>Ga0207430_10305_pt1 | contig 11655 bp, 22 predicted proteins | sample YelNatsi3bottle8_FD_187544 | JGI IMG/M metagenome (GOLD analysis project Ga0207430, IMG submission 187544) | Hot spring thermophilic microbial communities from Obsidian Pool, Yellowstone National Park, USA - site 3 bottle 8 (SPAdes) (version 2) | ecosystem: Environmental > Aquatic > Thermal...
TTAATACAAAGTGTCAAATTTTTTTTGAGCAAAGAAAAAAGGCAGGTAACAACCTGCCTTTTTTTGTAAACTGCAAATAGGAGAGAGCAAACATGTTAATGCATCCGCTTGTTATTGTGTTTCTCATATGGTACATTCCTTTAGCGCTGCTCAAAATATTGGCAATTTTAAAAGATGAAGATGATTCAGAATTCTAGTAATACCCTGTTGATACATTTATTCGGTTGTGATAAAATATAATCAAAATGATTGCCAGAACTATACTTTTTAGGTGTTTATACTGAATATCAAATTTTTTTGAGGGGGTATTTAAAATACAAAAACGCATGGTATAATTATCTTGAGAAAACTTGTTCGTGTTTTGGGGTGTTTAAAAGGGAGAAAGGAAAAAACCTTTCTCCCCCCCCAAAAACAAACGACATCAAAACTCACAGCAAGCGGTGTAACTCCCGACTATATAGTGATTATATCACAAGTCCATTGTGTAGGCAATGGACTTGCAGCCAAAACTTATGGCAGGGGCGGAGGGACTCGAACCCCCAGCCGACGGTTTTGGAGAGCTTTCCACTTTATTTCAATGTGTATTTTATTATTCTTTATTGTTTTATAACATTAGGATTATCAAGGCTTTTAAGACTCTTTTCATAATGTTATATTCGGTATTATATCGTCTCTTATGTTAGCAAAATGTTTGCAAACTAACTTTTAAAAAGATTATTTAATTTTTTCACAGCTTCTTTTTGTATATTAGGTAACACATGTGAATAAGTGTCTAAAGTGATATTAACTGTTGAATGTCCTAAACGTTCACTTACTATTTTGGGATGTACTCCCTGTTGCAATAACAGCGTCGCATGGGTATGTCTTAAATCATGAAAACGAATAGGTGAAAAATCATATTTTTTGATAAGCTTAGGAAACTTCTTGGCTACATACATCGGATCAAGTGGTCTTCCATCATCCCAAGCACAAACAAAATTTTCATCTTTGTAATTTTCTTGTAGTAAAGCTTTTTTCTGTTTTTGTCTTTCTTTGTGTTCTTTTAGTGCTTTAATTGTGGAGTCCATTAATGCTATCGTTCTTATAGATTTTTGTGTTTTTGGTTCTTTTAAAATAAGTTTGCCATTTATTTTTTGCAAAGTAGCTTTAACAACTATATATCCATCTTCTAAATTTACGTCATTCCACTTCAGAGCACAAATTTCTCCTTCTCTCATGCCTGTATGCAATGCAAGTAAAACGGGGATATAAAGAATATCGTCTTTGATAGCTTCTAAAAATTTATTAGCTGTTTCTATATCCCAGATTTTCATCTCTATGCGTTCTGGTCGTGGAGGTGTAATTGCATCTAAAACATTATAGTTTACAATTTGCCACTGAACAGCATGTTTCATAGCAAGATGAAAAACTCTGTGTATCTTTAGAATGGTACTTTTACTTAGTTTGCCTTCTTCAAGCAATGCAGTATAAAATTGCTGTACATGTAATGGTTTTAGTTTTTGAACTTCAATTTTCCCTAAGTATGTCGTAATATGTTTGACAAGTTCGATATATCTTTTATATGTTTTTGGAGCAGTATTTGTCTTTGCATAGTTTTCAAGCCAATAATTAAGATATTCTTGTAATGCCATTTCATTTTTTTCTACAAATTGTCCTTTTTCTATTTGTGCTATAATTTCAGCTAAATACTTTTCAGCTTCCTTCTTAGTTTTAAAGCCGCTAACCCACTTTTGCCGACGCTTGCCGTTCTCATTTCTCCCAATGTCAAAGACTACACTGTAAGTGTTGCCACGCTTGCGGATATGCCCGCGCATTTTCAAGCCTCCTTAGAGAATCTTAAGTATCTAACTTGAGATAAATACTTCCCCATTTATCAGCTATGTTGATTTTCACTACAAAATTATGCTTTTCATAAAAATGTTTTAATCTATCAATGTGGTCAAAATCAACATCACTAATTCTTCCAGTAATTATTTGAATTTTTTCTTTTCTGCACTTTTCTAAGAAGTATTTCATGGCAATAGAACCATGTCCTAAATTAATTGATTTACTTGGTTGAATATCTTCAATAAAGACATGTGACTCTTCTTTTAAAGTTGCAAGTAATTTCGTTTCGCTATCTAAGAGAGGACTTGTCACATAAACATCAAAAGCTTTATTTCTGTTTCTCCATACAATAACAAAGTTATCATCTTTGTCGTTTTCGATTCCTAATAGTTCGAAATTTCCTTTTTCTTTATCAATCATATCTTTTAATTTTTCAACTAATTTTTTATATTGGTTTAATTTATTACAAATTTTTTCATTTTCCTTTTTCAAATATTCATTAGCTTCTTCATAACTTTTACATAGTTCCGTTAATATTTGATATTCTCTGTTACTGATAATTTTCATTTTACAATTCCTCCATTATTTATAGTCTTAAAAACTACTCGTGGCATTTTACACTATATTGAGTGCTTCCTTATCGCGCTTACTATGGAATCAGTATTCCATCCTACTATTTCTTTTGCTACTTTAGAAACAGCTTGTGGAATTTTCTCTTGTCCCCATGGTTTTATACCAATGATGGGTTTACCGTATTCTACTGCTATATCTATCTCTTTTTGTATCCACTTACTATAAGCAACATACATACCACATAAAATTAAAACACAATTTACAGGTTTAATTTGTCTGCGAAGAGCTTCTGTGAGAGTTTCTTCGTCTTCAGGATCATCTGGGTCTAATACAGGGTCATGTTCGGGAACAGAGTAGTTTCTCCATTTGAAATTTGGAGCCTTGTTAAGCATATCTACTAATCTGTAATAGTCCTCATTATATCTCCACGCATGGCTAATAAACAAATCGTAAGTTTTTAGTTCAGGCATTTATATTCTCTCCTTTCTTTAATTATGGTATAATTTAAATAATTGAAGAAACTAATAGGGGGTATTTTTATGGTTGAAAAAAAGAAATTCAGGAAAAAGCCAATTATTATAGAAGCATATCAAACCGATAAAGAAATCATTATAGAAACATTAGAAGGACCACTAAAAGCTTCGCCAGGAGATTGGATTATTACTGGGGTAAACGGGGAACAATATCCATGTAAGCCCGATATTTTTGAAAAAACATATGAGCCTGTTGAAGAATAGAAATGTTCAATTTTTCTCCTTTTGATTCTTAAGTTGTTTCATTTGTATTTGTGCCCAGTTAATGTTTTCGTGAGATATTATACTTTCACATCTTTCCACTAATAACCTGAAAGGGTCTTCTGCCTCAGCGTATATCCCTGTTTTTGTTAAATACAAATATTTTTCATGTTTTAATGTTTCACAGGTATTTCTATATTCAATCCAATTTTCTTGAAAGTTATAAATGCCATGAGTAGCTGTAGCAATTGAGATGATTCCACCTGCCGTTGCAATGAATATTTTTAAAAATAAAGGACCTTCCATAAATGATACTGCTATTGGAATAGCAGCAGAAAAAATCATTTCTACTTTTTTGAGTCTTTTAAACCATTTTTGATTATATTGACTTTTCCTGTCATACCAATTTATTTGGTCATCTAATCTTTCAATTAAATAGCTTTCCTCATTCAAATACAATTTCCCTCCTTCAATATTTTTCATATATGCCGCAACACCTTGCAGCCCTGCTTTAATGTAACTAAGCTATTTGTTCAACGAGATTCGTACATTATAACCATATTTCTGAAACAAATATACAAGGTTAGAACCATCTATAAGTGTCAAAGGCTTATCTTTAGCGAATTCAATAGAATCACTTCCAAAATAGCTTGTTGTTACTAATATACCTTTTGTTGCACCTTCATTTATTACTGTGCCATATAAATCACGAACTGCAGAAACTGGTACAACATTGTTGTATCTTTTAGCTTGAATAACAAATTTTCCTCCTTTTATAGGATCAGGGTCAAACACAATAGCATCCACTCCTCCGTCGCGACTTGCTCGTGTTACCTTAACTTCAGCGCCATTTTCACTAAACATTTTTTCAAATAATTGTCTTACAAGGTGTTCAAAATCTTCCCAGTCCATAGTTGCTAAGTTGTCAATAGAATTTATTTCTGCTAAAACGTCTTTAGATTCTACAAAACGTTTATCATCTTTATTAATGTCAAGAATCGGCTTTACAGGTGGCAAATTAACAAGAGCTCCAGCAAATAGGCCTTTCAAATTTCTGATGCATTCTTTATAGTCAACTTTTCCAAGATTAATTTTAAGAAAGTCCTCTCTATTAGTGTGCAAAGAAATAATGCATGATGTAAACTCATTACCTGTTGCTTTGTCAATAGCAGTAACCCATCCATTGAATACTACCGACTCAATTGTTTTAGCGTAATCAGATTCGAATATTTCATGAATAGTTCTTAATGTAATTTGAAAAATAATATTCTCATAGTAAATATCAAATTCTTTTTTCTTCATTTCTACAGGTTTTATAGATTTTGTAGATTGAACAAACTTATATTCAACTATCTTGGGGACTTGGTCAGGATTTGGCAGATTATAAGAAATAATGAGAATTTTCGCTTTATCATCATATTGGACTTCATAATCTTTGTTAAAACTTGGAGGATATTTCGAGTTTTCTAAAACAACCTTAACATATTTTTCTACTGCTTCTTTTTCACCATTTTCATAAGCATTCTTCCATTCAGTAATGGATTTATTATATTCTTCTATTTCCTTCTCATGCTGTCGTTTCTTTTCATAGTATAGTTTCTGTTCTTCTTCTAACTTCTTTTTATAATCTTCTAATGCAGAATTGTAGGCTTGGATAGCTTTTGCTTCTTGATTTTCTCTTGCTTCTCGAAGAAAATGAAAAATCTTTTCTAAAAAAGATTTTTTAGGAACATGGTATTGTTTATAATAATCTTCTAACTTGGGTTCTTTTAGGTTTGTTTGAAAAGGAGGATATGAAAATTTTTTATATTGAGTGTTCCAATCAAGTTTATCATCAACCGCTAATGTATATTTGAGCAAATTGTTATAATCTTCAATTTCTTTTTGTGCTTCCTTAGTCATTCTAAGAGCTTCATTTTTGAGATACTCTTTTTCCTCTTTTTCAGCTAACTTTATACTCTGTATCCTTTCTCTTTCCTTTTTTTTAGCTTCTTCATATTCCCATTTTGCAAGAAGTTGTCGTTTTTTAAGTTCAAATTCCCAATATGAATCGGCTTTTATTGTTACGGTTTTCATAAGATAATCATTGAAAAAGGTTTGCTCATAGCGAGCCATTTTATCAGCTCCCTTCTCTCTAATAAATTCTAACCACTCTTTTAACCTTTCCAACAATCATAAAATCCTGTCCCTCAGTAATTACAATAGGCTCATATTTAGGATTAAGAGATTGCAGCACAATAGCGTTTTCTTTTTTGATTACCTTTTTCACAACGCCTTCATCACCATTGACAATCACGACAGCCAATTCTCCAGACTCAACGTCAGGTTGTTTTCTAACAAGCACTAAATCCCCTTCAAAGATCTCTGGATACATAGAATCACCTTTGACGCGCAAAAAGAAATAGTCACCATCTTTTACTGTGTCTAATTCAACTAATTCGCTTCCCAGATACTCTTCACATGCTAAGCTACCATCTGAGCCAGCTTTTACTGTGCCTATAATAGGAATGGGTATCATCTTTCCCACAGGTCGCACGTCGGGGTTGTTTTCTAAGAATTTTTTTACAACCTCATCAATGTGCCATGCCTGCGAGGTGGGCTGGGATTGAGGAATGTCCACGAAATAATCCATATCGGTTTTTAGTATTGTAGCAATTTTTTTAAGAATATCTGCGTTAGGTATACGTAAATTATTTTCATAACGTGATAAGGTGGCTTCTGTAATACCTACTGCATCTGCTAATTCTTTTTGAGTTAAATTTAGTTCTAATCTGCGTTTTTTTATTTTCTCACCTATACTCATATAAATCACCCTTACCAATATTATAAACCAAGAAGAAATTTTTTAAAATTTTCTTACCAAAATTATAAAAAAGTTATTGACAACTTACCTTTTGTATATTATAATTAAATTAAACTTAAACAAATGGTAAGTGAGGTGACAGTAAATGAATGTTCAAAAACTAAAGGCAGCGAGGATATTAAAAGGCTATACACAAACAGATGTTGCAAAAAAACTTGGTGTGAGTTTACCGACATATGCACAGAAAGAAAGAGGTAAGATTGATTTTTCAATCAAAGAAGTAATTAAATTGGCTAATATTCTTGATCTTGATATAGCACAAATTGATGATATTTTTTTTGAAGGTAAACTTACCAAATGTATAACCACCCCGCACGAAGGGAGGGAGGCGGGATGAAGATAAAGAAGCTGTGTTTAGCTAATGGTGATGAATACGACGATGCAGAAACTGAGTTTAGCATAAACGAATTCAAAAAAGCCATTAGCAAAGGAACACTTATAGAAGTTAGGCAACAAAATAAAACAATAATGATAAACACAGCATATATCATCTCCCTTGAGCTTGGGGGAGAACAAAATGATTCAAAAAAGATTAAGGTTTTTTCTTAGGTTTTGAAGTTTTTGTTTGAGCAAGAGCACTACCAGCAACCGACTTTGAATCTTTACTGTATCTCTTATCACGAAGAATCTTACTTGCAATGGAAGCAACATCTTTGCTGGTTTGCTTTTTATTAGCCAAGCCAATCACTCCCTTAATGTTCTCCCCCCAAAAATTAGTTTTAAGACTTTGGTTATTCACTTTTTAAAGAGCGAGCAACAGTAAGCAAAGTTTTTAGTTTTTCGCTATCAAGGTTTTTAGCGATACTAATGAGTTCCTCAATCTCTGGCGGGAAGCTATCATTGAAGAACTCACTCAAACTGATACCAATAGCCGAGCAGATAGCCTCAAGGTTTTCCAAAGAGCACTTTTTAACACCCTTTTCTATGTTAGAAATAAAGCTAATAGACAAACCAGTATCTAAAGATATTTCCTTCAAAGTTTTGTTATATAGTTTGCGAAAATAGCGAATACGACTTCCAATGTCCATAGAATCACCCTATTTCTTATAGTCCCCAATAATTAACCTCAAGGTTAATTTATCAAAATCAAGTTTAAATCACAAGAAAAATAATTTTACCAATAAGTTAAAATTATTATTGACAAATTTAACTTATAGGTATAAAATATAAACAGGTGGTGAATAAAACATGAAAGACATTATTATTCAGCTCAAAAATATTAGAAAGCAAAAGAAAATAACACTTCAAGATTTATCAAAGAAGACTGGCATAAGTGTAAAGCAGCTTAGCAAGATTGAGAATCAAAAAGCTGTACCAAGTGCAGCGACGCTACAAAAGATAGCAGCAGCTCTTGATGCTAAAATCCTCATAGTTGATGATAATCTCCCCGAAGGGAGGGAGGCGGGCAAATCATCTGCTTAACTATTGCTTAACTATATAGTAACAAAGAAAGGGGGTGCAAGGGAATGCAGAGTCAATGTGAAAACATTTATAAAACAGCAAGGAAGCATGCTGGTTTAACGCAGAATGAAGCATCAGAGTTACTGTTCATATCACCAAGGACACTTAGCGAATACGAAAATGGTAGATTGATTCCACCAGATGATGTTGTAGCTAAAATGGTGGAAGTTTACAAAACTCCTTGGTTAGCTTATCAGCATCTACAAAGTTCATCTATGTTAGGGCAGAAATACTTGCCAGAATTAGACTTTTTAGATCTGTCCGCAGCAGTTGTAAAGTTAAGAAAGGAATTAAACGATGTGGAAAGGCTCAATGATGCAATATTCGAAATTGCATCTGATGGAGAGATTAACGAAGAAGAAAGAATAACATGGGACAGAGTGATCAAGGAAATTAGGGAAATGATAAGTGCTTCTTTGGCGCTTTGTTTTACGAATACTTACAAGGACGGTGCTTGATTGAAAATGAGCGGAATTCTATTCCGGTCACCGAACAAAAAAATAAGCCGAAAGGGGATGAGAAGCTTGGATAAGAAAGCTTATTCAGTGCAAGAGGCAGCAAAGCTGCTTAGCTTAGGGAAAACGACAGTATATGAATTGATTTGGCAGAACAAATTGAAATGTATAAAAATAGGCAGGAAGATAATTGTTCCAGAGAATGCGATAAAGGAGTTCTTGGAGCAAAACACTCTAAGTTACAAAGACCAAAAGGAGTGTGAACAGCTTGAAGCATCCAAGACGTTTGAAACGCAGACACAAAGAATATCTAACTCAGCTTGGATACGACGCTAAAGAATGGTTGTTAGTGAAGGACACAACAACGCTGCTGGAAATAGTGCATAGAACAAGCGGTGAAGTAAGACAGTTTGAAAAAACAAGAAAGCGAGGTAGTGAAAATGCAGTGTGAAAGATGCGGGGGAAAAGAAGCAAAAGTTGAAGCTGGTAACATTGAAAGACATGGGAATATTGTTACTGCTAAACTTGAAAAATTGTGCATTGATTGCTTCTTAGAAATTGCAAAAAAGGGCAAAAAAAATAATCCCATCCTTGGGCAAGCATACCACTTTAATTATACATGATTGGGAGGGGAAAAGCAATGAGAGAGAGTTTGAAAATGTTAGACAAGACTAACGCAAAGCTGTTTATTTTGAATGAGTTAATGAAAAAATTTGAGTATCTGCGTAACTTGGAAAAATTAGAAAACGCTGAAATATTCAAGTTGGTTGATGGTTCACAATCTGACGCAGAGGTTTTAATCTTAGATGATAACGACGAAATCATTGAAAAAGTAAAAGAAGTTATAAGAGCTTTGCAAAAAAAGACAAGAGAAGAAATTATAAAGCTTGAACAACAATACTTTAACAGGCCTGTTTAATCCTTATCGGGGCTGCGGCGCAAGGCTGCAGCGTACCAGCCGGGCGCAGGGCGGGGCGGAGTGGGTGGAAAGAAAGAAGAAAAGGGAGGAAAGATACAATGCTGATATTAAGCAAAGAATACTTGGACAAATTAGATGACGAAAAATTGGGTCGTTTATTGTTTATTTTGGCTTGTTGTGAAGAAATTACAAAAAAGACAGACAAAATCATAACAGATACTAAGTGTGACTGGGAAAAAGATGAAAAACAGGGGGAGTGAAAATGAACGATAAGATTGTATTGCCTTTCGTTGGTTATCTCTATCGTGGAAAAACAGCTGTCGATAGAAAAGAGATTATAAAAAACTCAACAGACGATGACTATGAAAAAATAGCATTGTATTTATCGGAAGATTTTATTGAAGAGGCATATAGAACATTGCTGAAAATGAGATATATGGCAGAATATGCAAGGAAGGAAGGTATGCTGTAATGATAAAGCTACCAAACTTTCTCAAAAGAAAAAAAGACAAAACTTATTTTGAATGTGCTAATTGCGGGACTAAAACTGAAGATTTCTATATCTTGCAGGGTGAGGAGAGTTTTGAAGTAGTAATCTTATGTGATACATGTAAAGCTGAATTTTTAGGATTGATTTGTGAATATGCATTTGCAAAAGGCGGAGATTTTGAAAGAGAGCTTACAGTTTTGTATCAAAAATATCTACAAGATAACATTGGGAATTATATTTTAGAACAAAGTACCTCAGGAAGGAGTGCTGTGTAATGAAAGTATATGTCATTTTAGACACAGACCATTATAGTAGACCAACTTATTATGTCAGAGTCACCAGTGACAAAAAAGTTGCAGAAGATTATAAGGACAGAGGCTACTTTATCTTAGAAGAAGAGATTAAAGAAAGCAAAGTTAAAAAGTTAATGCGATATATTGCAGCGTTTCTCAGTGGTGCTTTGGCTTGGCATATCTTAGAGCTGAGTATTACTACTCTGTTCAACAGGCAAGGTACACTCGGCGGCGAGGTTCTGGTGCTGCCGCTATTAGTTCTTACATTTTATATGGGTTGGACAGTAAAAGATGAGATTGAAAATCTAAAAAGAAGGGAGAATACGCAATGCTAAACGAACTTGAACTTTTAGAAATCAGAGAAGCAGAGAATTTTATGTATCAAGAGATAGATGAAAATGAAGATAAATCAAGATTTAAAATATGCAATTTAGAACAAGCAAACTGGGCTTTCAGAAAAATCAGAGCGTTTAAGAAACAGATAGAAGAAAATGAAAAGTTAGCAAAAGCAGAAATCGAAAGAATACAAAACTGGCTTAAAAAAGAAAATGAAAAGATTCAAAAAAGTATAGAGTTTTTTGAATCTTTAATTGGAGAGTATTTGATTGAGCAAAGAAAAGTGGATCCAAAGTTCAAATTATCTACTCCATATGGTAAAGCCACATTCAGAAAACAGCAGTTAAAGTGGGAATATGAAGAGGACAAGCTTGTTGAATGGCTTGAATCAATGGGACTAAACGAAATGATAAGAGTGGTCAAGGAACCAATAAAAAATGAAGTTAAAAAACTCGCTGCTCAGATAAAAGAAGGGCAAGTAATTACTGAAGATGGTTTAATAATAGAAGGCGTAAAAGTAATTGAACAACCAGAAAAATTGGTTATAGAGGTGAATGAATAATGAGTGAAACGCAGATACAGACAGTTCAAGCCGAAATACTCCCACAAAATCTTGAAGCTGAAATACAAAAAGCTGTTCAAATGCGAGCAGCTTTAGACAAATTATTCAATACTGTTTTGCAGCAAGGAGTAGATTTCGATAGGATACCAGGAACTGATAAACCAACATTGCTCAAACCGGGAGCAGATTTGTTATGTCAAATATTTAGGCTTGCTTCAGGTGAACCAAAAATAATTAGCTGCAAAGAAGATTTTGAAGAAGGTATATTTAGTTATTTAGTCGCTGTTCCAATTATGCATAGAGATACGGGAATATTGATTGCAACAGGAATAGGTGGTGCAAATTCACGAGAGGTTAAATATAAATATCGAAATGTGGAACAGGATGGGGAAAAGGTAAAGGTGCTCAATCCTGAGCCAGCAGACCAACAAAATACACTTATCAAAATGGCAGCTAAGAGGGCATACATTGACGGTGTCTTGAAGGCAACAGGAGCTTCAAGAATGTTTACACAAGATATAGAGGATATGCCTTGGTTACTACCCGAGAAAGCGAGCAATAAACAAATAAATTATATTAAAAACTTATATAAAGGAATTAAAGAAGAAGAAATGCTAACTGATATATCAGAGTTAATAGGACATGATATAGCAAGTTTGCAAGAACTTACAAGGGATGAAGCTACTAAAGTTATTGAGAGCAAGAAAGAAAAACTTCAAAATGCAACAAGTAACAATGATAAAGCAAGTGATAGCCAAATAAATTACATTCATAAATTGCTTAAAGATAAAAACATAAGCGAAGATGCATATAAAAAAGTTTTAAAAACGTACAGTGTTGAAAGTTCAAAAGAACTTAGTAAAAAACAAGCAAGTGAAATAATTGATAGGTTATCTAAACTTGGACAAGACCAGCAACAAGCCGAGTAAGCAATAAGCGGAGAGGCGACGCTGCCTCTCCAATAATACATGGTAGGCATGGTGTAAGAGTAGCACGGAAGGCTGTGGCCCTTCAAGTGCGGGTGCAAGTCCCGCTGCCTACCCCAAAAAATTTAAAAAGGAGTGATTGAGGTGTTATATCTTGCAAATGCTTTTAGTCTTAATATGCTCAATCTTAATAGACCTTGGCAAGTCAATGTTGTC
>Ga0207430_10307_pt1 | contig 11504 bp, 14 predicted proteins | sample YelNatsi3bottle8_FD_187544 | JGI IMG/M metagenome (GOLD analysis project Ga0207430, IMG submission 187544) | Hot spring thermophilic microbial communities from Obsidian Pool, Yellowstone National Park, USA - site 3 bottle 8 (SPAdes) (version 2) | ecosystem: Environmental > Aquatic > Thermal...
CAATTATATCACTTGACGACGGATACATCTACTATCCTAAACTAACAAAAATCTGTCGTCAAGTCACAGCGGTTATTTTTATGTGCAACCTTTTGAGGTGGACAGGCAAGCAAAGAGATCCAGAGGGCTGGATTTACAAAACTCAAGCCGAAATTGAAGAAGAAACAGGTTTGTCAAGGAGAGAGCAAGAAACTGCGAGAAAAACGCTAAAAGCTCTTGGATTTTTAGAAGAGAAATACAAGGGAATACCTCGAAAGCTTTACTATCGTCTCAACCTTGAGGCAATCGATAAAGCCTGGAATGAATACATAGGAAATAATGATGATAACAATGACCCTAATGATTCACCAAGGGGCAAAAACGAGGGCAATGAAATTGAAGAAGATACTGTTCACACCGAAGGTATTGCTTTAGAAGAACCTGCGGATTCAGTAAAATCGATAATGGCGGAAACCGACATTATTACATGCACAAATTGTACATGCAGGGATGTCGGAAATGTGCAGACTAATACATATAATAACAACAATATTAATAGTGTGTGTGTGAATACCGCCAACGAACAACAAAAAATGGGAAATAAAGTATATACAGAATTGGATGACAAGTTGATAAGCAAGTTAGTAAAACACGAAATAGCTTTAAACATCATTGAACAAATTCTGAATACAGATGATGAGAAAAAGAAAAATCTACTAAAAGTTATAGAGAGTCAATACTTCCAATCAAAAGTTCTCAACAAAACTGCATTTTTAATCAGTTGCATCCGTAACAATTGGAGCTTCGCAGACATTGCTAATTCTAAAGATAGCTCTAAAGATAGCTTTAAAAATAGCTTTAAAAATAGCTCTAAAAATATAACAAAAAATTTGCTTGTGGAAGAAAGGGACCCCAGCATATATCTAGAGATGGAAAAACTTTACAAGCAATATATCAGAGAAGGAGCAGAAAACATTAATGAAAACATTGATGTGAAATCACTGTTTAGTTCAACATAACTAAAAAAGAGTGAGGTCTCTGGCCCGCTTTTTTGTGCAACAGCTAACGACATGAGAAAAAAAACAGCAGCTAACGACAAAAAAACCTAACGTGAGCTCCAAACTAACGCCCGCAAAAAACTAAGAGAGAAAGATTCTGATTCTAATTTTTGCGGGTGTTAATGTAGAGCTTTTCGTTAGGCAGTGTTTAGCGTTAGCTGTTATTCTGTTTTGTTGTTAACTCTTGAATGAAGTTTTTAAATTTTTCATCGTGCAGAAGCAGCTCTTTAATTTTACTTGCTGTTTCTTGGTCTTTTATACCAGCTGAGTAAAATATTGCTCCTATTTCTATTAATTTCTTTGTTCGTGTCTTTCGTTCTTGTTCTTTCAATTTGTTTTGTATGAGCTGCTTTTGTGCTTTCAATTGAGAGATTTTTTCGTCAATGCTCTTTAGTTTTTCTTCAAGATTTTTTGCCATTGTCAGCACCTGCCGTTTTTGCGAGTATTGCCTTCTACTGTTTGTGAATTGCTTTTAGCCTTTGTTTTTAACATACCGGAGAGTGCTTCGTCATGGTATTTTTTTTCAGAAAATCTTGCTATTTCTTTTTGTTCAGATTCAAATTGTTCTATGTATCTTGAATAGATTGCAGTTCTGCTTATAAGTTCATTTATAAGATCTCTACAAAACTTGACTTGTTTTTGGAGATTAGATTTGAAAGTATAGCGTATATGTTGTAAGCTCTTTCGATGGTGTCCTTGTTTCCTCTGTATGCTTCATCTCTTTCTTTCCAGAGAGTAGCTATAAGTTTGCTAAGTTTTTCAATTTTTCGCTTTTTATCTTCTTCGTTGAGATTTGAGTTTTTAATGTTGATTTTTATATTTGTAAGTTTACCTGCAAGGCTGCATATCAAGTCAATACCAACTTCGTGTTTAATATCCTCTTGGATGCTTTCAAAATCGATCATCATTATCCACCTCCTTGATTAAAGTATAACATTTTTAAATAAAAATACGCAAGTGTTTGTTAGAAAAAATGTTATGTTGCGTTAGGTTGAAATAACGTTAGTTATGTGTTAAAATTTCTGTTAAGCGCACTTATACATTGCAACACTAACGTGTTGCAATGTTGTACATTGAGCTAACGCTCAATGGAGGTGAAAAACAAGATGGCAATCTATCATTTTTCTGTACAAGTAATATCTCGTTCGCAAGGAAAAAGTTCAGTAGCAGCAGCTGCATATAGAGCTGGAGAAAAAATAAAAGACGAAAGAACAGGAAAAATATATGACTACAGTTCAAGGGACAAGGATAAAATTGATAAGATAATACTTGCACCAAAATGCGCACCAGACTGGGTATACGATAGAAAAAAACTTTGGAATGAGGTTGAAAAAGCTGAAAAAAGAAAAGATGCACAGCTGGCAAGGGAAATAAACATAGCTCTGCCGCGGGAGTTAAGTATTGAAGAAAATAAAAAGCTTGCAATAGAATTTTGCAATGATGTATTTGTAAAAGAAGGAATGATAGCTGATATATGTTTTCATTTTGACAATGCTAATAACCCACACTTTCATGTTATGTTGACTATGAGAGAAATAAATGAAAGTGGATTTGGGAAGAAGAATAGAACGTGGAATGATAAAAATAAACTTGAGCTCTGGCGTGAAAAATGGGCAGAATATATGAATAAATACTTAGAAAAGAACGGTGTCAGAGAGAAAGTATCTCATTTGAGTTACCTGAAGCAAGGAATTGACAGGATACCGACAGTTCACATTGGACCCAAGAGAAAACATATGGCTGAAAAAGGTTTTATGTTTGATGTATTTAAAAAAAATGCATACAAGAAAAGATACAATGATGTTGTAAATGAGCTTGAAGAATTAGAAAAGAGAAAAGAAATATACGAGAAGCAGAAAAGAGATATATTAAATGCAAGGAGGATAAAATGCGATGAGGTTATAAGGTACTGGGCTTTTAAAAATTATGGGTACAGGTTCTTAAGACATGCGGATTTGAATCAAATAAAGAAGATTGCAAGAGCACAAAAAAAGTATAATCAGAAAATGACAATTACAGTTGTTAAAATGCTTGTTGATGAGCTCAGAACTCTTAAGCTTGAAAGGGAAAAGTTGGTAAAAGAAATTGATAAGATTAGAAATTTGCAAGTACTTGCTGTAAAACTAAACGAACTTGAAGAAAAGAAGAATAGTATAACGGGATTAAAGAAATTGTTCAGAAAAAGAGAAATAGAAGAAATTGAGAGAAAAATAACAGAGCTGAAAAATAAGATTGCGCGTGATGGAGTTGAAGCTGAGAAAATAGCAGCTGAAATAAGAAAGCTTGAGGAAAAAATAGACTTTTTGAGTGATGCAGAAGAATTGCAAAGAATATATACAAATTTAAGAGCTGAAGAAAAGAGGCAAAGTAAAGAACGAAGAAGATACAATTCAAGATAGGAGGGATAGTTTTGAAGAATGTTGTGAAAAATGAGAAAAAAAGAAGTGATTTTTTATTTTATGTGGTATTGATTTTGTTCATAGCAGCAATTGATGTTTTTTTAGTGCTACACTATTCAAAAGTTGATTTAGTTTATAAAAATAAAACGCTCATTGAGAAGATAAAAATTTTTCAAGAGTTTATATTAGAAAGACCGACGGATGTAGATTTAAGTAAAGAAAACTTGAACAACTTTATACAAATTCAGAAAAAGCTCTTTTTATTTTACTTAGTTTTACCGATTTTGTTTGCGTTAATGAATCAGAACGTGAAAAAAGGAGAGTTTCACAAAATAGAACATGGTTCAGCTGAGTGGGCAAAAGGGAAAGAATTAGATGTATTCAGAAAGGATAAAGGAGGCATAATAATAGGACATAATCTTTACATTCCAATGGATTTTGACATAAATTTTAATCAACTTGTTATAGGTGGACCAGGTTCAGGAAAGTCATTTAGGAAAGTTAAGCCTGACATATTACAAGCAAATGCAAATTACATAATAACCGATCCAAAGGGAGAGCTGTTCAGAGACACAGCAAAATTTCTCGAAAAAAATGGTTATGAAATAAAGGTTTTAAATCTTGTTGAACCGAGGTATTCTATGCAATTTAACCCTTTTAAATATGTCAGGGACGAAAAAGATATTGTAATACTTGCAGAGACGTTTATGAAAAATACAGAAGGTAAAGTACAGAATACAGACAAAGACTTCTGGTACAAAGCAGAACTTTCATTGTTACAAGCTTTAATGTTTTATGTTAACAGTGAACTATCAGAAGAAGAAAGAAATTTTAATTCTGTATTTAAGCTGTTGACAGCAAGCGAAGACTCGAGGGTTTTGGATGTAATATTTGAAGATCTTGAAAGAGAGAATCCTGATCATGTAGCTTTGAGAGCTTACAAGACATTTAAGCTTGCTGCTCAAGCTCCAGAGACAGTTGCAGGAATACTTGTAGGATTGGGTGTTAGATTTACGTCAATAATGACTCAAGAAATACAAAAACTTTTAGAAGATGACGAAATGAATCTTGAAGACATGTCAGATAAAAAAGTTGCAATATACGTGATCACAAGCGACACACACAGAACATTTGATGTTATATCAGCAATGTTTTTCAGCTCAGCATTCCAGTACTTAATTTATCATGCTGACTTTATAAATAACGGAAAACTAAAAAGACACTGCAGATATATGCTTGACGAATTTTACAATATAGGCTATATTCCATACTTCGACAACGTTATTTCAACAATAAGAGGTAGGAATATATCAGCAACTGTAATCATTCAAGATATGTCACAGCTCAAAAGCAAATACAAAGACTCATGGCAAGGTATAGTAGGTTGTTGTGATACAATAATCTTTCTTGGCAGTCAGGAAAACGAAACAAGAGAATATATTTCAAAACTGCTTGGAAAAACTACAGTTCAAGTTAATTCAAAATCATATAACTTCTCATACAGAGGTGGAGGAAGAAGCGAAAGCATAAATTATATCCAAAGAGATTTATTAACTCCTGATGAGCTGAGAACACTTCCAAGGAATAAGCAGATAGTTCTTATAAGTGGAATGAAGCCAATCTACGTGGACAAGTTCAGGACAGAAAAGCACGAAAATTACAAATACATGCAAGATAAAGCAGATTACAAAGATGTGAAAAACCCTGAGAAGGAACTTAACTCTCTTATAAACGAAATAGAAAACATCATAACACAAATTGGGTAGAGTTTCATACAACCAGCTAACGACAAAAAAACCTAACGTGAGCTCCAAACTAACGCCCGCAAAAAACTAAGAGAGAAAGATTCTGATTCTAATTTTTGCGGGTGTTAATATAGAGCTTTTCGTTAGGTAGTGTTTAGTGTTAGCTGTTATTTTTTTATGTTGTTAACATTTTTTGTTTTTAAAGTTTTTTCTTTTTGAGCTTTTTCAATTATTTCATCTAAGCTTTTTTTCAATTCTTGATGCATCTTTATTGCTTCTTCATCTTTCATATTTATATTTACAATCGAATGACTGTTCCCATGAAAAACAACTTTCATTCCCAAGCTGTTTGCTATTTTGTTAGCAAGCTCCTTTTCTTTTTCTGTGAGTGTTTTTTCGCTGTACAAAACTTTTGTTAATAATTGTATTGCTTCATCGTGTGATAGATTTAAGGTTATCATTTTGCCACCTTCCTATCGTTTTATTTATTGCTCTTTCTTTAATCTTTGGGCCAGCATTTTTTATTATCTCATCAAGCTTTTTTTTACCATTCTTGTTTGCGATTTCCTTGTCTATTTCTACTAACTCAGATTTTATTTTCTTTAGAAATTCAGGTGTGTCTTCTCCTTTTGCTTCGGCTTCTTTTATTTTTTCGTACAATGTATGATATGCTTTATTCTCTTCTGAACCTATCTCGAATGATATTCTCTTATTGTGTATTACTCTTTTTAAATTATTTTTGTCTACTTCTAAGCTTTCTATTAATGTTGCAAGCTTTTTTTCTGCAGCTTCAATATCGTTGTAAAACAAATCAGCTCTTATATCAAGTAGTTTTTCTATTAGTTCGCTTTTTCTCATTTTTTTTCTTTCTCCTTTCTTTCTCAGAACACACTTTTATTTCATATCCAAAACCGCCACCTTTGTATTTTCTCTTGACAGGATATACCATTGATTTAAATATTTGTAATAGGTATCTTTCAAATGTCATATTGTTGTATTCGAAAAAGCCAAACGCAAGCACGGGAACAACACTAAATATCACAATCCACGATATGATACTTTCATCTACTTTTTTTTTAAAAGAAGAACGAAAAGCGGAACTGCTATTATAATTGCCGCGACCAATGATATTAATTGTCTTAAAGTCATGTTGAAATATGCTTTATCTTTGAATTTTTTTATATCCTTTGGTATATATACCTCCATTTTTTCACCTTCTTTTTTGCTCTAATTTTTGGGCCGTAAATTTTAATATTTGTATCTTTACTTTTTTCAAATCTTCTCCTTCGATATACCAGTGATTACTTGTTTCAAGATATTCTTCTTTTTCTACGAAGCTCTTTGGAGGAATATAATCAAAATATTTATATGAGGGATCTCCACTTATTACTCTGTTGTCTTTGTCTAAGACTATAAATTCTAGTTTAGCACTTATTGGTTCATCAATCAGGTTGTATACTTTTACAGCAACGCTGTCTGCATATTTTCTTCCTTTTGGAAATTCGTATGTTTTTAGGTCAACGTAACACTTTGCAATTGATTTGCTATTTTCACTTTTGTTATTGCTTATATTTATATTTTTGTTAGTTGCCACTCCTGTACTCACAGATTTTTTTGTTACTATAGAAATAGACGCAAAAGATGTGATAACTATTGTTAATAGTATAAAAAAGTAAAAGTAAGGATTTTTAAAAAGTTCTTTTATCTTTTTCATACCCTTCAACTCCTTTTTAATATTTTCACACTCTTTGCCTGTTCTTTTGCAGCTCTTTGTTTCGAGTTATCAATCAAGATATTTAGTTTTTTCCCCTTGCTTGTTTTGTTAAGTATGTTATCTAATTTTTTCTTTTCGTCTAATAGTTTTTTTTCTAACTCTTTGCTGCTTTCTTTCTTCATATTTTTTAAATCACTGACAATTTCTATTAGAGCTTTCCTCAATTCTTCTTGTTGTTTTATACTCATCAGTTCTTTTCTCATCTGTCTTAACATTCTTATTGTTTTCTTCAAATTATTCACTATCTCCAGAGAATCATGTGCTGTCTCCATTTTCTTGCCTCCCTTTACAATGTGAATGTTGACATTATTGAAGATAAGCTTACTCCACCACCACCGCCGAGTGTTTGTCGAATGAACGACGGTGTTTTTAAACAGAAAGTTGCTATTGCGAAAAGTGTGAAAATCGTACCGAAGAATGTTGCTATTTGTGTTAAAGAATTTGCTGTGGCAAACTCAGCTGCTAATTTGTTGAAAAATACAATTCCTATTGCCATTACAGTTGTTTGCATTGTTATAGCGATATAGTTTTTTATAAATGATTTAAATACATCTGTGAAGCCTCCACAAAGAGTTGCAAAGAAGATTGGTGATACACATACCATCGTTGCCATCTCAAGCTGCCTCACGACTAAAAGTATTCCAATCCCAAGGAATAGAAGTAACAATATTAACCCCAAAAAACCGAAAACAAGATATTGAAAAAAACCTAATACCACGTCCTGCACATTGGAGTTTTGATTTACAGCATTGTATAGTGCAGTTTCATTTAACCTTCCCATGTTTATTATTTTTTCTGCTAGTGCCGTGTTCAGATTGCTTATTGTCTTAAGCACAAGATATGAACTGTCTGTTGCAAATTTTCCAACGAAGAACATTAGTATTGGTTTTAAAAACCCTTCTAGCGTCATTACTTCAAAATATACAGAACTTTTAAGCATATTCAAAACAAAAAATAGTGCTATCAAAGAATACGCGAGAGGCTTAGTCACATTTAAGATTTGATTTATTATGTTGTTTAAGTCGTTCTGCATGAATATTACATCATCGCTTTCTATTTTTTCTCTGACATAGTTTGTTATGTGGTCTAAATAAAAGAATACACTTCCTATAATTGCTTTCCTGAATTCTGTAGACATTTTATTAATAATTTCTTCTACTATCACTTTTGGTAGATTTACTATTGTGTCTATTAATTCTTCTAACTTTCCAAGTATACTACTGCTATTGTCATTTTCGTCATTTCCATTATTGTTTTCACTATTAGTCGCGAACACTGTAATAATACTCAGCGCAATTGATATCAGTAGTAAAATACTAATTCCTCTAATTATATACCTCCTCAAACAGATCAGCCACCTTTGTTGTTATCATTTTGTATAATTTTGAATCTTTTGGAAATCTGTCGGCAAAAGGAACTACGCTATTTTTTACAATCATTATTCCGCTGCCCTCTTCAGGGTCTATAACGTAACTAAGCTGATATGGAGACAGCTTTAAAAGTTTCGCAAGCTCCTCCCTGTCAGTCGGAGCTTGGTTGAATATCAGTAAAAATTCAGAGTTTGCAAGCATAAGTTTTGCTGTTTCACTTCTCAGAATTTCTTCGACGTTCTGTGTTATCCCAGTTGGAATACCCCCTCTTTTTTGACTTCGTTTATAAAACTCTTTAAAAAATTCAGCTACATATTCGTGAGAGAAAAACATGTAAAACTCGTCAATATAAACCCACGTCCTTTTCTTTTTTTCCCAGTTTGTGCACAGTCTATTCCATATGAAGTCTAATACCATTAACATTCCTATACCCTTCAGTTGCTTGCCCAAATCTCTGATGTTAAACACCGTGAATCTGTTTTTTACATCAACATTTGTTCTATGTGAAAACATGTTCAAAGAACCGTTTACGTAAAGCTCAAGAGCTAATGCAATGTCTTTTGCTTCAGCTTCCGGTTGTTTTATAAGAATATTGTAAAAATCTTTTAAAGTTGGCATATCGTCTATTTTTATGTTTGCATTTTCATATTTAGAGTACGTTAATTTAACACATCTATCAATTATTGACTTGTCAACAGCTTTTAATGAACCGAGGAGACTTTCGCAAAATCCGAGTATGAACTCTGATTTTGTCATGACTGGGTTTTCTCCAGCGCCGTAGTCTTCTGAAATGTCGAACGGATTTATGTAGTTTTCACTATCTGTAGATATTCTTATGACTTCTCCTCCAAAGTTTTCACAAAGTGTAATATACTCACCCTCTGGATCTACCACAAGAATATCATCATCAGTAGATAATAAAACATTAATTATCTCTCTTTTTGCTGCGAAGCTCTTACCCGAGCGAGGTCGTCCAAGTATAAACCCTGCTGGATTTTCAAGCTTTTTTCTGTTTAGAATTATTAATCCTTTTGTAATCTGATTAATTCCATAGTAGAACCCGTCATCGTCGAGAATATCATCCATCGAGTACGGCATAAATATCGCAGTCGAGTCCGTAAGAAGTGTTCTTTTTATGCCCACTTTATTGTAGCCGATAGGGAGAACACTTGCAAATGCCTCTTCTTGTTGATGATTTAGTGTATTGATTATTACCAAGTGTCTTTTACACGTGTTTATCAATTTCAACGTTCTTTCGTTTAATTCTTCGTAACTGTCAGCATATATTGCCATGTAGATTGATACGTCAAACATCTTTTTATTCTTACTTGTCAGTTCATCGAGCAGTTTGTTTGTTTCTTCTATTGCTTTTCTTAGCTCATAAGGTATATAAGGGTTCAAATTAAATCTGTCTCTTTTCGTATACTGAAGCTTATTCGTTTCTAAGTTTGTGAGTTTCTTGCGCAAAAAATCAACAGCTTTTGCTGATTCTATAGGTTCAATATGCATGGTTATAGTTACAGAAAATGGCAGTTCAAGAATGTCATGTATAAAAGTATCTTTCAGCGATGTTGCTAAATCTTTTACAAACAAACATCTAACGAGATTATCTCCCATTTGAAAATGATTAATCTTAAACTTAAACGAAGGTGGAGCTATTAAGTCCTTTACACTCATTCCCTTTGCAAACAGATTGTCTATTCTAAAATCTTTTAATTCCCGCTTCCCTGGATTCAAAATGTAGTACAAACTTTCAATAACCTCTTCTGCAGAAATATTTTTTATATCACTTCCAAGCTTTTTGAATTGTGTAGAAAGATTATTATACATGCTCATTAATCTTTCATGTGCTGTCTCAACATTGTTTGCCATTGTCGTTAGAGTGAGAAATAATTCTTTTTTTGCTGTTCTGTTCTTCGACTCATAAATTTTCTCTTTTAAAATTTCGTTATATTCATCTCTCAGCTCTTCAAAATTCGTTTTGTTTTTAATTAGAACCTTCTCAGCTAAATCCTCAACATTCACTGTAGTATTGTTTATAGTTATCTGAATTTTTTCGTCAAGTGAATTTAAAATAGAGCAATACTTTGAGAATATAGAGTTTTTTTCTTCATCCCTCGCGAGGATATAGTTGATATTTTTCATCAAGCATACAAGAGAATATTCATTTCGATTCAGTTTTATTATACCGTTTGAATATATTTCAAGAAAAGGAATTGTTTGTTGTGCAGTCCTGGGAATAGTCATTTTTAGTCTGTCATTTTTTTTGAAAATAGAAAACATCTTTTTAGTCTTTCCTCCTACTTAACGAAATAGGTATATCCAGTTGCAATTGCAACCACACCCAAACCTGCAGCAAGAGTTCTTAAACCCCTATATTTTTGATCGGGGTCTTCGTTTTTAAAGCCCATAAATGTCTGAACTCCTCCAAATAAAAAAACTATACCACCTATAGCTTTAAAAATATTCGCTATCCATTTAGTAATATCCGAAAGAGCTGTAACAGAATTCGGATCAAGCGGATTTGATTCTGCAAATACACTAATCGCAGCAAATAGCATTACTGAGCATACTATACCCGCCATCAGCTTTTTATTAATTTTTACTCTTTCTCTCATAACAACTCCTCCTAAAATATCAAATTTTATTGGTGCTATCACTTATTCAATTATATCATAAACAATTTTTTGATTCAAAGTTTTTTTGATAAAATAGACATATAATAAAGAGAAAGCGGGTTGTATAGTTGTGGCAGTGAAAAACAGAAAAGTTCTAGGTATTGCTATTGACAAAAAAACATATGAAAAACTAAAAGAATTGTCCATGCTAACGACAAAACCTATGTCGAGACTTTTAGACATTGCTATAAATGAATTGTATGAGAAATTTAAAAGAGAAGGTAAAACATAAACAATGCTTGTACAAAATATAAAAAAAATTTTATAATAGAAACGATAGTGACAAAAAAAAGAAAAGAGGGTGTTAACAGCTACATCCTCTTTTCTACAAAAATTTAAAAGAAAGGAGTGACTAATCATGTCACTATCTAAGACAATTATATCACTTGACGACGGATACATCTACTATCCTAAACTAACAAAAATCTGTCGTCAAGTCACAGCGGTTATTTTTATGTGCAACCTTTTGAGGTGGACAGGCAAGCAAAGAGATCCAGAGGG
>Ga0207430_10314_pt1 | contig 11186 bp, 12 predicted proteins | sample YelNatsi3bottle8_FD_187544 | JGI IMG/M metagenome (GOLD analysis project Ga0207430, IMG submission 187544) | Hot spring thermophilic microbial communities from Obsidian Pool, Yellowstone National Park, USA - site 3 bottle 8 (SPAdes) (version 2) | ecosystem: Environmental > Aquatic > Thermal...
ATGCACAAAGCAAGCCGTTTTATAGTTAATTGGTGTAAACAATATAAAATAGACACTATTGTTGTTGGTTATAATCCAAACTGGAAGCAGGAGATAGAGCTTGGCAAAGTAAATAATCAAAATTTTGCTTCGATACCATTTTATCAGTTTGTAAATATGCTCAAGTATAAGTGTGAAGAAGAAGGAATTAACATAATAATTACAGAAGAGAGCTACACAAGTGGCTGCAGTTTTTTAGATGGAGAAGAAGTTAATAAAACAAATTATAACCCAGGTCGAAGAATAAAGAGAGGCTTATTTAGGAGCAACAAAGGAATATTAATAAATGCGGATGTAAACAGCGCATATAACATTATAAGGAAAGTATTTCCCGAAGCATTTGCTAAGGGGATAGAGGGTGTGGGGTTACACCCAGTTAGGCTGAATATAGCCTAATAAAGAATAGTGTTTAATAAAATTTTAAATAGTTTTTAATACTTTAAACACTATTCATAACCTAGACAGTTGAGAACCATACCTATTGAGATGGACCTATTGAAAGTAGCAAAAACTATGCTTAAAGTATAATTCAAAAAGGGCAAGCTAACTTTATTCCACAGCTTGCCCTTTCTTGTTATTATCTTCATTAAAACGTAGAATTACTTTTTAGCTCTTTACTTCTTCTATTACAGACAAGTCAACCTTGTTCTGAGGAATACCTTGTTTTCTCTGCTCCCACAGCTTGTCTGCAACCTTGCCCCATTTTTCTGAGTATTCAAGTAACTTATTTGCAAGCTCTTCAGCAGTTTCTGTCTCACCACCAATTTGGGTTGGACGTGCTCCAGACTCTTCAACAATCTGCTTAAGCTTTAGCGGATTGTCAATCATTGGACAAGGTCTTAAATGGTTTTCATTGAATGGAATATTCTTTCTGTATGCCATAAACAGCGGTGATTTTAGCGCATCAAGCAATGAACACTCTTTTATGTTGACATTTGAAAAGTGGATAAATGCACACGGCTCAACATCACCGTTTGCGTTTATATGAAGGTATCTTCTTCCGCCTGCAATGCACCCACCAGCTGGCTCACCATCATTCCAGAAGTCAAGTACAAATATCGGTTTTGACCACCTGATCTCTTCAACCCTCTTGTACATGTACGCTCTCTGCTCAGGTGTTGCCATGTATGATAAATCCGCGTCCTTGCCAACTGGAACATATGTGAAGTACCAACCAAACTTAGCACCTTTTTCTATCAAAAAGTCTATATACTCATCCGACGATACTTCTTCTACATTGTACCTGTGATATGTTGTTGAAAATCCAAATACAACGCCTGCTTCTTTTAGTTTTTCCATTGCTGTAACAACCTTTTTGAACACACCCTGGCCACGTCTTTCATCTGTCGACTTTTCAAATCCATCTATACTGATTGCAAATGCCAAATTCCCAACCTTTGCAACTTTTTCGATAAACTCATCATCAATTAAAGTAGCATTTGTGAATGACAGGAAAACTGTATCTTCGTACTTTTCACAAAGCTTGAGTATATCGTCTTTTCTCAGAAGAGGTTCTCCACCTGAGAAGATTATGAAATAGATGCCAAGTTCCTGAGCTTCTTTAACAACTCTATCAAGTACTTCATACTCAAGCCTTGCAGCCTTATGATACTCTCCTGCCCAGCAGCCTTTGCAGTGCAAGTTGCAAGCAGCTGTCGGGTCAATCAAAATAGCGTATGGAATGTTTATATCATATTTCTTAATGAGCTCTAATTGCTTTGGTACACCAATAAAGCCTGCATTTAGGAAGAAGTTGATGAGAATTCTCTCTCTTACCTTTGGATTTGTCTCTTTTATAATCCTCATCGCATAATGATGCCATGAACTGTTGGGATCAAGCAAATACTTTTTCGCACTCTGTATATACCACTTATCCCTCTCACGCCTTACTATCTTTTCTGTAAGGTCCAAAATCTTGCCCATATTCTCTTCGGGGTTATTCGAAAGATACCTTATCACCTGTTTTAACACTGCTTCCCCTATTACTCTTTTTGGAAGTTCCATTTCCTCCCACTCCCTCTTTTTTATTCGCTCTTATTATAACTCTTTTTCGCAAGATGTGTCAATATTTATATATGCATATGTGTATATAAGTATGTTTATTTTTGTTTAAAAACGTGCTATAATTTAATTGTCATACTCTTTTGCACGAAGGGGAGAGAAAATGACAAGGTTAAATGAAATACTCTACGCATTATCAGACACAACAAGGCTTAGGATATTAAATATATTAGCTCACAGCGAGCAAAACGTAAGTAATTTAGTAAAGTTAATCCAAGAAAGTCAGCCAAAGGTGTCACGCCACCTTGCTTATCTTAAGAATGTGGGGCTTATTGAAGCCAGAAATCAGGCGCAGTGGAAGATTTACTCAATAAGAAATGATGTTTTTGAAAAATATCCTTTTTTAAAGGCATTGATAGAGGACCTTTCAAAATTAGAGCTTTTTGCGAATGACTTAAAATTGTTATCATCACTTACTTAAATAGTATTGTACTATAATAATTCTTTGAAGAAATTTCAAAGTCAAATAAGACCTCCTTTTGAAATTGCCAAAACAAAAAGGGGGTCTTATTTATTTTTTAAGTCTTGATTTTTTTATACTGCCAATCTATAATATCTTACATGAGTTGTTGCAAATTATTTGCAAGTAGGTGAGAATAAAATGCCAGCACTTAATGTTAAAGAGCTATTAAATTCTCACAATATAAAAGCAACATGGCAAAGAGTAGAGATATTCAAGGTTTTGCAATCTTCAAATGAATGTCTGAGCGCCGACCAAATCCATCAAAAGCTCGTTTCAAACAATATAAACATTGACCTTGCAACAGTGTACAGAGTGCTTGACCTTTTTGTTTTAAAGGGAATTGCTCAAAAGTCTATTATAAACAGAAAGTGGTTTTTTGAACTAAAGAAGATCGACCACTGTCACTATTTTGTCTGTATAAAATGCCACCAAAAGAGTAATATTGTTGACTGTAAGATAAATCTAATAGAAGAAGAATTAAGCAAGAAAAACTTTAAGGTTTTATCTCACAACTTAGAGGTCTATGGAATCTGTAATAAATGCTATGGAGGGGATAAAAGTTGAAAAAATCAAAATACTTTTTAGTGTTGATACTACTATCTTTAGCCGCTTTGTTGGGCGCTTGCAAGCCCCAAAGTAAAGCTTCGAATGCAATTTACACTACTATCTACCCTGTCTATTCACTTACAAAGCTTATTGCAGGAGACAAGCTTGTTGTTGAGAAGATAGTAAAAGACGGTGCTGAAATTCACTCATTTGAGCCAACATCCCGCGACGTTGCAAAATTGACATCCGCAAAAGCTGTAATTTATTTAGGACTTGTGGATGAATGGGTAAAAAAACCTCTCGAGGGTACAAATGTTAAAGTATTTAAAGCATCAACTGGCATAGACTTTTTGCAAAATGACCCACATATCTGGACATCACCAAAACTTTTGAAAAAGATGGCCCAAAATATCGAGGAGGCATTAATCAAGATAGATCCAAAAAATAGGCAATATTATGAAAAAAACTACACTTCTGTTCTTTCAAAGTTAGATGAGCTTGACAGGCAGTTTCAAGATGTTGTGAGCAAGGCAAAGAGAAAAGAGTTTTTGATAAGCCATCCATCGTTTGGATATTTGGCAAGAGACTATGGGCTTTTGCAATACTCAATCACAGGGGTAAATGAGGAAGAAGAACCTTCTGCTGCAAAGATGAAAGAGATTGTAGATTTAATCAAGAAAAAAAACATAAAATACATCCTTGTTGACCCAAACGAAAATTTGCCTGGTGTCAAGTCATTAGCAAAAGATACAGGTATAAAAATAGTGTATGCATATGGTATGGGAATTGTCAGCAAAGAGCAAGCTCAGAAAGAGACAATCTTAACTTTCATGGAAAAAAATCTCAAGGCATTTGAAGTTGTTTTGAATAAATAAAAAAGTTTTTTGGGAGAGCGATTTTAAAAATGATTGAGCTAATTGACGTTAACTTTTTTATAAACCAAAAGCAGATATTAAAAGACATTAATCTTAAAATCCAAAAAGGCGAGTTTGCTGCAATAGTGGGCCCTAACGGCTCTGGGAAGACTACTCTTTTGAATATAATAGCAGGAATACTAAAGCCAACAAGTGGTAAGGTCTTGATATTTGGGAAAAGTGAACTTTCAGCTGAAGATAGAAGAAAGATTTCGTATGTTCCTCAAAAAGTGACAAGCTTTAATCAAAGTTTTCCTATGAGCGTTTTGGAAGCAGTGCTTTTAGGGCTCTCTCCTAAAAAGAGATTTTTTGAGAGCTTTTCAGAGCAGGATTTAAAAAAGGCTGTGGAGATTTTGAAGAGACTTGAGATAGAAAATCTAAAAGATAGGCTGATAGGCCATCTTTCAGGCGGGCAGCAACAAAGAGTGTTCTTGGCACGTGCTTTAATTTCAAGCCCAGAAATCTTGATCTTAGATGAGCCAACAGTCGGAATAGACAGCAAATCCGAAGAGCTTCTATTTGATATCTTAGGACAAAAAAAGAAAGAAGGCACAACCATTTTGATGGTAACGCACGATGTTTATGCTGTCACACACCATGCAGACACAATAATTTGTATGGGCGATGGTATGATTTACACAGCTTGCAGCACCAAGGACTTTTCACCTTCTAAGTTTGAAAGTGTGTACAAATACAGGATAAAGAAGATTGAGCACAAACATTCTTATATACCTAAAAAAGATTTAACTTAGAACAAAAATATTCAAGGCTGGGATGTGAAAAAATGCTTCAGTATGAATTTATGCAAAGAGCTTTAATTGCTGGAATTTTAGTCTCTATTATGACATCATTAATTGGGAATTTTTTGGTACTAAAGAGGTTTTCACAGATTGGCGACTCGCTATCTCACACTGCCATTGTAGGTGTTGCAGCAGCGCTTCTTTTAAATTTTAGCCCAACAGTGGGCGCTGTTTTGGCAACAGTTGTATTTTCTTTACTTTTAGAATATTTCAAAACAAGATTTAAAAGATTTGAAGAAATTTCTCTTGCGCTTGTTTCAATCACTGCACTTGGCATTGCTGCTGTTTTGTTTGGGGTTTTGAAAAGCAGTGCAAATCTTATGAGCTACCTTTTTGGAAGTATTGTAACAATTGGTAATGAGGATGTTCTGGTAACATTAGCAATAGCAATTGTAACGGTAGTATTCTTAACTGGGTTTAAAAATCAGCTTCTGTACACAACATTTGATGAAATGAGTGCAAAAGTGTCAGGAATAAACACAAGGCTTTTAGATTTTATTTTGAATATACTTTCTGCTGTAATAATTGCAGTTTCACTCAAGATTGTAGGTGGACTTTTGATATCAAGCTTGATTGTCTTCCCTACTGCAATAGCCATGAGGTTTTCAAAAAATTTCAAAATGCTTCAGATAACCTCTTTGTTGATATCTTTGATTTCTATAATATCGGGCTTGAGCCTATCATACTATGTAGATGTCCCACCTGGTGGTGCAACAGTTTTAATTTTTGTTGTAATTTTCTTACTCTACGAGGCTATTTCCAAGGTCTTAAAAAAACCTAAAACGAATTCTAAATAAGCCTTCTTTCTAAAAGTCTGTACGATATTGCCTCGTGAAGATGTTCTATTTTAATCTCTTCGCTTTCTTCTAAGTCTGCAATTGTCCTTGCAACCTTTAAAATCTTGGAATACCCTCGTAAAGACAAATTCAAACTGTTATAAGCCTTCTCAAGCAAGGCTTTTTCTTTTTGAGAAAGTTTGCAAAACTTGTTTATAAGGTTTCCTTTCATCTGGGAATTATAGTAAATTCCAAGTCCTTTGAACCTTTCAAGCTGAATTTGCCTTGCTCTTTCAATTGCTTTTCTCATACTACTTGAGTCTTTACAAGAAGAAGAATTTAAGTTTTCAAGCTTCACAGCCTTTACCTCAACCTGGACATCAATTCTATCCAAAATAGGTCCGGAAATTCTTCCAAGATATTGTTTTATTTGAGTTGGAGTGCATGTACACTCCCTCTCTTCAGAAAGAAAATATCCACATTTACATGGATTCATTGCACAAACAAGCATAAATTTGGCAGGGTACTCAATTGATGCATTTACCCTTGAAATTGTTATGTACCCATCTTCAAGAGGCTGACGAAGAACCTCAATTGTCTTTTTGTCAAATTCCGGGAACTCATCTAAAAACAATATCCCATTGTGCGCAAGCGAAACTTCACCCGGTTTTGGAATTTTACCACCACCAATTATAGCAATTGAGGAAGCGGTGTGATGTGGGCTTCTAAAAGGTCGCTTTAGGATAAGTGCTTCACCTTCTTTCAAAAGCCCTGCGCAGCTGTAAATCTTCGTAACTTCTAAACTTTCCTCAAAGGTCATAGGTGGCAAAATTGTGGGTATTCTCTGTGCAATCATTGTTTTGCCAGCCCCTGGGGGACCAATTAAAAGTAAATTGTGCATACCAGCAACAGCAACTTCAACTGCTCTTTTTACATACTCCTGCCCTTTTACCTCACTAAAGTCAATCTCATATGTAAAATGATTTGCATTTAGATTATCTACATCAATTTTATACGGCTTAATTTCTTCACATCCATTTAAAACTTCTATTGCCTCTTTTAATGTCCTAACAGGATAAACATCTATTCCTTTTACAACTGCACACTCAGCCCTGTTTTCATATGGCACAATTATCTTTTTTACATTATTTTCAAGTGCAGCAATTGTCATCAAAAGCGCACCATTCACTCTCTTTACACTGCCATCTAAGGAAAGCTCACCAATAATGGCAATCTCGTCTGGATTTAACTTTGGAGCAATCTGCTCAGATGATTTTAGAATTGAAATAGCAATTGGCAGGTCAAAAGATGAGCCTTCTTTTTTAGTGCTGGCAGGTGCAAGATTTACAATTATTCTCCTGTTGGGAAAGTCAAAACCACTGTTTTTTATAGCAACCTTTATTCTCTCTTTAGACTCTTTTATAGTAACATCTGGAAGGCCCACGATATCAAAATTGGGAAGCCCGTTTGTCATGTCAGTCTCAACCGTAACAACAAAGCCTTTTATTCCTATATATGAAGATGTCAAAATCTTTGCAAGCACCTTTTTCTTTCCCTTTCCTTTTTTTTAATAAAACTTTATCACACAAGCTCCTTCTTTTCAATATATAACAAAAAAAGCCCTCATTTTTAAGGGCTTTTATATTTAACAATGGTGAGCCATCCGCGACTCGAACGCGGGACACCCAGCTTAAAAGGCTGGTGCTCTGCCTACTGAGCTAATGGCCCATATCTCAATTCTCTCGTAGCATGCAGCTTTTCATTTTCTCTTGTGCACTGTTATTATAGCTGATGTTTGCTGACTCTACAATACCAAACTTTTGTTCGAAATATTTGGACAATTAACCTACATGATTATATTGTAAAGTATTGTGAAAAATATCAATTATTTTGGAGATACTTTTTTATACAACAAATATATTCTTCAAAATCTTTTATATTTTCTTTTAAAAATTTGTAAACCAAATTATCGTCAATTTCCCAATAAAGATGTACCAATTTGTTTCTAAACCTTGCCATTTGAGAAAGCCTTGTGCTAAATTCGTCATTAATAATACCTAATTGAGTCAATGTCAAAAATATATCTGCATACGTCTCAGGTGTTTTTATGCTTTTGCCTTTTGTTTGTTCTATTGAAATTATTCTACTTCCAATGTTAATACATGTCTCAATTGCAACTTGCAAATACCTCTGAGCCGCACCTTTTAAAATTTCATTTTTCAAATATTCTTCAAAATCAACTTTTGATATGTCATTCAACAACTCTATATATTTTTTCAAGAGTTTTAAGTGAAACAATATTTTCTCGTCCATATTTTCAAAAATAACTCCTTTCAGTAAATATTTACAAAGATTTTAAAAACTCTCTATAAAATTCTTCCCTATAAGGCTTTATGTCAAGATATTTTGAAACAACCTCTGTTTGAAAGTCAACTGTTTTTTCTATATTGCTACAGTAAATTATCTTTGCGGTTTTTAATACACCGTATCTCACAGACAAAGGTGCACTGTTGAGTATAACAAGGTCAATTTCGTCAGTCTTAAAGATTTTCATGAGTCCATCAAGAATCTCATCTTCAAGTTCTTCAACCGCTTCTTTAGAAAGTTCTTCTCTAAGCAGAACCGCTATGTCTATGTCAGAAAGGGGAGTATATGTTTCAGCTGCAAATGAGCCAAAAAGATAAGCAACAACAACCTTGTCACCAAACCTGCTGAAAAATGTCCCCAAATCTCCAATGGCCTTTTTAGCATGCTCAATGTCTATTTTATTTCTCCTTATCATTTTTAAGCCCTTTTTATTACAAATAGTCATTCAAAGTTCTTTTGAATTATTTTATCAAAAATTCCTAAACCGCGCAATAAAAGAAGATGTCTTTCACAAGAACATCCTCTTTTTGTTATTTTCAACTCACTATTGCGAATCTGTTTGTCATTCTTTGATACTTAGGTAATGAGTCAACTTCCTCATAAAATTTCTTCTTACAAACCTTACAGACATATCTACGTTTCTTTAATACAATATACGTCTTCTTGCCTAATATAGGAATTTCCTTTATTCTCTGAATTCTATAATCGTAAACTTTTGAAGTTTGCTGTTTGCAATTAGAGCAAGTATGGACTTTTTGTGGTAACTTTATATGAAGTTCCACTTCAGTTTCATTTTCTACTATGTCTTCTATAATTATCTCTTCAGATTTTAGCAATTGGGTGATATAATTTTTATTGAGCACTTGTTCTGAATATCTCCTTTTTTGTTGTGTTTTTTTCTCTCTTTTTCAATCAATATTATACCAGGCATTCAGAACAAAATGCTTTTTTATTTTCCCCCCACCCCAATATTTATTATAGAGCCAGACATAATAAAACCACCTCACGCAAAATTTAATTGCGTTTGGTGGTTGCAGCTTGTGATTTCTTATTCATGCCGCCACATCTAAAATCCTGAACCTATTTTGCTTTAAAAATTGGCTGCAGGACTTGATATTTTTATTTGCTATTTTACTTTTTTTAACTCTCCCTCATAACCCTTGAAAATGCTATAAAAACAAAAATGGCTGGGGTGGGTGGATTCGAACCACCGGAATGCAGGAGTCAAAGTCCTGTGCCTTACCGCTTGGCGACACCCCAACTTATTTTATATATGGGGTGGATAATGGGACTCGAACCCATGACCTCCAGGGCCACAACCTGGCGCTCTAACCAACTGAGCTATATCCACCACCTCTTTTTAGCAAGCAGATTATATTATAAAGGCAATCAGGTTGTCAGTCAATAGCGATTATGTGTTCGCAGGTCAGTTGAAAATCTGAGGCAACTTTCATATAACATTCTGTCTATTTTTGTTAAATATCTATTTAGAATACTTCTATATCACTCCGCTTTTGGAAACCAACCTTAGACCAAAAATCTTTCCCTTTTTCATTATCCTTCATTACAAAAATATGGCATTTATGTATTCCTTGCATTCTCAGCTCTTGCAACGCCTTTTCCACCAGCCTTTTTCCTATGCCCTGCGATCTAAAATTCTTAGCAACTGCCAAATGATATATAAAGCCACGCCGACCATCATGTCCACACATAATGGTCGCTACTATTTTGCCGTCAATCTCACATACAAAGCTCATACCTTTATTCCTATTTAGGAATCTTTCCAATCCTTCTATAGTATCACTTCTGCCAAGGCCTATTCCTTCTGTTGTTTGCCACAAGTTTATCATTTGCTGCCAATCTTCCACTTTCATTTCGCGTATTATTATTAACATCACCATTCCTAAAATTACGTTAGTATAAAATCATCAAACTCTTTATCAGCATCGTGGCAAATGAGCCGGCTGGAAGGTGAAATTTTAATTTCAGTTTAAAATATCCGCTATAAAAGTCATCTTCTTCAAAACTTGAAACCTCAAGGTTTTCAGGAAAAACTATTGCAGGTCTTAAAAATGATTTATAAAAAGACTTTTTTATCTTTTTAAGGTCAAAGTCTGAAGGCTTAAGTCCTCGTTCATTTAAAATCTCCAAAATGGTATTGTTAACAAAACTATTTACATAAGGTATTCTCGATGATATGGTTGGAATTTGAAGATCTTTTAATTCATTCAAAGATTTGTCAGAAAGTATTTTATAAATAAGATATTCCATAATCTTCCCTTTAACAGGTCTTAACAAATCAGTATAATATGGTAAAACTGCGCTCAAAGTCCTGTTCCAGATATAGCTCTGGTAAGCAGAGAAAAACATTGACATCTCTTCTTTTGGTATGAGGTTTACAGCTTCGATTAAATAGTGTCTGCTTTTGCCTTTCATTAAAGTCTTTATTATCTCTTTCTCAACCTTTGTTTTGCAAAGAGGAAGTATTTTTTCGAAGTCCCCCCAAAGCTCAAATATCTTTTTCTTTCTTTCCTTTTCTTCTCTTTTATCCTCAGGATGAATGGTGGTAAAATAGAGCTTAAGTGCACCGTTGTAGTGTTTTTTTGCTATTTTCTCACCGATAAACTCCTCTTCGTTTTCGACACTTCCGAAGCGCTGGTCATCAAAATAGTTTGGAAAACCGAATTTTTTTATCTCATCAAGCCTTTGAAAAATTCTTTCGTCTTTGTTTTTTATCTTTCTTATTACTACTTCAAAGTAATTGCCTTTGAGTATCATAGGTGAGACAAAATCATCTGAATATCCGAGAAACTCAAGCTTAACATTTTCTTTATTGAAATTTATGTCATATTTCCTTGGAACAGAAATATACTGAAAAGTAAGAGCGTGTCTGTCTTTTCTTCCTGCACAGCCTATCTTCTCAAATGGAATCTTGTTTTCTCTTGATATAAACCTTAATGCATCAATTGTATTCCAGTGTTTCTTTTTCAAAAGATAAATCTTGTATCTCCCGTTTGGTTTTATTTCAATGTCAATTTCCTCTTTGACTACAAAATCTTCAGGAAGTACTTTAATCTTCAAGTTTTTCTCACCCTCGTATAATATGATTATCAAATCAATCAAAGATCCATATCTCAATTGGTACATTAAATTATTAGTACCAATTGATTACTGGAAATTCATTAAAATAAACTCCCTTTCTCAAAACACTCACTTCTCA
>Ga0207430_10315_pt1 | contig 11101 bp, 11 predicted proteins | sample YelNatsi3bottle8_FD_187544 | JGI IMG/M metagenome (GOLD analysis project Ga0207430, IMG submission 187544) | Hot spring thermophilic microbial communities from Obsidian Pool, Yellowstone National Park, USA - site 3 bottle 8 (SPAdes) (version 2) | ecosystem: Environmental > Aquatic > Thermal...
GGGAGTTAAAATAAAATTGTGTCCACTGTATAATTAGTATTGAAATAATCATCAAAGGGGGTTATTTAAAATGAATAAAAACGAAATTTACGAAACTGCTAAAAACATGGCTGTAGAGCAAGTATTAAATATGTATTGCTCCAAAGATGATCCTAATCGCCCAGCCCTAAAGCAACTCTTAGAAAACTTGCTTGATTACTTTATGTTATCGGAAAGATCAGTGTACCTTGCTAAAAACGAAAATGACAAAGGCAATGGTTTTTACGATAGAAAACTTGCAACACCTGTTGGCAGTCTTGAAATCTCTGTCCCTCGCACACGCACTGGTAATTTCCGACCTTCTATCCTCCCTGACCGCTATAAAAGAGTTGATAGTTCGTACATCGACCTTCTTATGTCTTTAGTCGTCAATGGTTATTCCGAAAGTTCCCTTGTTCAAACTTTGAAAGCTTTGAATCTTCCATATTCCGAAAATGAAATACTAAAAATCAAAGAAGACCTTAAAAATGAGCTTCAGTTATTCAAACAAAGAGAACTACCAACAAGTGCTTTTGCTCTTATCATCGATGGTTATCATTGTGAAGTTAAGGATAATTCTAAGGTTAAACAAGCTACTTGTTATGTTGTCCTCGGCATCGACTTAGAAGGTAAAAAAGATATTTTTGGTATCTACACTTTCTTCGGCAAAGAAAATAAGGCTGATTGGATGAAAGTTTTTGACGACTTAATTACAAGAGGATCGATAATAATAACTACAAACAAGGTATTTGAAGAGTGGCCGAGGATATTTTATGATCCAGTTTTAGCGACAGCGATTTTAGATAGATTTGTACATCACTGTCATTTTGTAATTATCAAAGGTGAAAGTTATAGAATGAAACAAAGGGAGGGTGCAATAAAAGCTTTAGCAGATGATTCCAAGAATGAGTCAAATCAGTTAGATAATGATAATTAAATTTTTTTGAAAACAGGTGGGGAAAAAATATTATCAAAAGTGGGGAAAAGGTATTGACAATAACATTTTTTTGCCTTCTAAATCAATGCCAAGCACGACATAGCAAGTAGCTTGTTTAACTTTCGAGTTATCTTTAATTTTGCCTTTGAATAACTGTCAATGATAGGAGCAAAAGTATACCCGTCGAATGTCACATTGTTTAAAAAACTGAAGTTTATTTTTGGGGTCATCTTTGATTTTTATGATTTCTTCCTCAGAGGAGAGTAGATTTTAAACTTTTGATAGCTTAAAGCAAAGAACTTTCAGAATAGCCATCAGTGACTAAATGATATCAGAAGATTGGTGTAAAGTCTATAATTCTTTTATAAGGCTCAAGAAAAATATAAGGTGTTAAAGACGCAAAGTGTTGGGCAAGAAATAGCTAGTTCAAGGTTACCAAGAAAAGTTGGAAGTTTTCTTTCAAAAAAGCTATTGTCTTTGTCCTTTTCACTTTTTTCAAGATAACCTGACCTTTTTAATAACGTGATGCTATTGGAGTAAGCTTTTTAAAAGTTATTCGAGAGCTGGGCGAGTAGGATTGTTACAGGAAGCAATGCATCTTTAACACTTGCTCGATAGCTATATTTTTAGCTATTTCAAAAATTTCAATTTTCTCCATGGTCATAAATCACCTTTGATGACTATTTCAATACTAATTTTATACACGGTGGACACGATCCTATTTTAACTTATAAATTTTGTTAAAGACTTTTGTTGAACGTTTATTTTTGATTATAAATAAGTTAAAAGTTTTTGATTATGACAAGGAAATAGATATGCAATTTTTTCTTTTTGAAATATTTAATATATATTCCTTTTGAATTGGAAGAAAATATATTAAGTACGTTAAAATCAAAACCAAGCAAAATAATATTGACAAAATCAAAACACAATATTATAATTTAATTAAACATAATACAATACAAATAAATAAATCAAAGGAGGTTTTATTATGGTAAAAAGAAAAAAGATAGTGGCTGGTATGATGATAATTGTCATGTTACTGGCTTCATTTCTGCTTGCTGGAACTTATAGTAAGCAAATTACGAATGCTGCTCCCGCCAAGCAAACCAAAAAATATAAAATTGTCATAATGCCAAAATTGGTAGGGATTCCATATTTCAATGCCGCTGAAGAAGGTGCTAAAAAGGCGGGAAAAGATTTAGGTGTTGAAGTAATTTATACAGGCCCAACTAAAGCAGATGCTGCAGAACAAGTAAAAATGATTGAAGATCTGATAACAAAAGGGGTTGATTGTATAGCAGTTGCTCCAAATGACCCAGCAGCGTTGACTCCAGTTTTAAAGAAGGCTCAGCAAAAAGGAATTGTGATTCTAGACTGGGATACACCGGCAGATCCTAAGTTAGTAAAATATTCGGTCCATCAAATCGATGACAAAGTATATGGAGAGCATATTTGGGATTTATTGGTAAAAGCAATGGGAACAGATAAGGGTGAGTATGCAATCATAACTGGTGGATTATCAGCAAAGAATTTAAATACATGGATTGACTATGGGTTGAAATATGCGAAGAAAAAATATCCAAATCTAAAACTTGTAACAGACAAAATTCCTTCTGATGAAAAACAACAAGTTGCATATCAAAAGGCGCTTGAGTTAATAAAGGCATATCCAAATTTGAAAGGAATAATTGGAATCAGTACTCCAGCTCCGTTGGGTGCAGCACAAGCGGTTCAAGAGAAAAAATTACAAAATAAAATTGCAGTTGTTGGAACTGCTCTTCCCAAGGATTCAAAACCGTATTTGAAAGATGGATCGTTAGATTATGCTACTTTATGGGATCCAGCAAAACTAGGCTATCTTACTGTGTGGGTAGCGAAGAAAGCATTAGATGGGCAGAAGATAAAAAATGGAGATTATGTTCCAAATGTAGGAAAAATTCAAGTAAAACCTGATGGTAAGACTATTATAATGGGACCTCCAACTGATTTTACAAAGGATAATGTAGACAAATTTAATTTCTAAAGTAAAAGTTTTTAAGGGTTGAAAAGAGGTGAAGGAGGGATACAGAAAGTTTCTGTATCCCTCCCATATAGAATAAACTCAAAAACAAAACTTAGATTAAAGGATGAGAAAAATGCAGAAAGTATTGCTGTCGGTTGAAAATATAAGCAAGACTTTTCCAGGTGTTAAAGCATTAGATGGAATAAGCTTTAAAGTTGTAGAAGGGGAAGTTCATGGCTTAGTAGGAGAAAATGGAGCAGGCAAGTCGACGTTGATTAAAATTCTTGCTGGTGTAGAGCAACCTGATGAGGGTGGTAGAATAGTTTTAGAGGGGAAAGCGGTAAAATTTACAAGTGCACTTGACTCTGCAAAAGCAGGTATATCTGTAATATACCAAGATTTTAGTTTGTTTCCGAATCTAAGTGTAGCTGAAAATATTGCTATCAAAGATCAAATTGAAAAAAAGAAATCAGTGGTGAATTGGCGTTTGATATATTCTATGGCGAGAAGAACTATAGAAAAATTAGGAGTAGAGATAGATTTAGATGAACAAGTAGGGAAATTATCAGTAGCAAAGCAACAGTTAGTAGCGATAGCGAGAGCCTTAGCTCATAATGCTAAACTGATAATAATGGATGAGCCCACATCTGCTCTTTCGAAGAATGAGGTTGAAGCACTTTTTAAAGTTATTAGGTCTTTAAAAGAGGAAGGTATTGCAGTACTATTTGTAAGCCATAAGTTAGAAGAATTATTTGAAATAACAGACAGAATGACAATTTTAAGAGATGGTAAATATATGGGGACATATAAGAAAGAAGAACTAGATGAGGAAAGATTAATTTCACTAATGGTTGGGAGAAAGATAGATATTATAAGGAAGGAAAAGAAAGAATTTAATGAAGTAGTATTAGAGGTTAAGAATTTAACAAAAAGAGGTAATTTTAAAGATATAACATTTAAACTACACAAAGGTGAAATACTAGGCATAACAGGACTTGTGGGAGCGGGACGAACGGAGGTGGCTCAAGCAATTTTTGGGATAGAACCTGCTGACAGTGGTGAGATTTATGTTGAGGGGAGAAAGGTTGAAATAAAGTCATCTGAGGATGCTGTGAAACTGGGCATTGCGTATGTTCCTGAAAATAGGCAAACACAAGGCTTGATAACTAGAGAATCGATAAAGAATAATATAGTTATAACTGTTTTAAAAAGGTTAGTAGGTAGAATGTTAATTAATCCGAAAAAGAAAGATGAAATAGCAATTGATTGGATTAAAAAACTAAATATAAAACCACCCTATCCTGACATGCTTGTTCAGAATCTTTCAGGAGGAAATCAACAACGAGTTGTTATAGCTAAGTGGTTAGCGACTAATTCTAAAATTCTGATTATAGATGAACCTACAAATGGTATTGATGTAGGAGCAAAAAGTGAAATACATAACCTCTTAAAAGAACTTGCATCAAAGGGGATGGCAATCTTAATGATATCATCTGAATTACCAGAGGTATTGAGCCTAAGTGATAGAATTTTAGTAATGCGAAAAGGACGTATTGTAGCAGAGTTTGAACCAGATAATGTCACACAAGAGATGATAATGAATGCTGCTTTATTAGGTAATAATTCTGAGAGAATTAATTATACAAAATAGGGGTAGATGATTCGTATGAAGACGATTTGGAAGAGCAAAGAAATGAGTATGTTTTTGATTTTGATTATAATCTCATTAATAATTACATTAAAAAATCCTGTATTTCTAAGCGTTGAAAATATTCTTGACATGTTGAAAAGCAATGTAGTATTAGGAATAATGGCAATGGGAATGTTAGTAGTAATTATTAGTGGAGGCATTGATGTTTCGGTTGGTGCAATGATAGCGGCAATAACAGTAATTGTGGGGAATTTTCTTGTACATATAAGTAATAATATACTTCTTTCATTTCTTGTTGGAGGATTTGCTGGAATAATTATGGGAGGAATAAATGGATTACTTGTTTCTATGCTTGAGATACCGCCGATTGTTGTGACTCTGGGTACAATGAGTATAATAAATGGGATAATGTTATACTATACAAATGGTAATTGGATAAATGATATACCAAACAACTTTATAAACTTTGGGACAAAGACACCTCTTGGTATTCCAATTCAAATTTATTTCTTTTTTGGAGCAGCAATACTTACATGGTTTATTTTAAAATATACTTTGTTTGGGAGAGGAGTTTATGCAATTGGAGGCAACTTATTATCAGCCCAAAGAATAGGCTATAATGTGAAAAGGATAAAATTGTTAGTTTATACATTGATGGGCTTTTTAACAGGAATTGCAGCAGTTGTACATACATCTATAATGAAACAAGTTGATCCTAATGCATTTACAGGATTTGAGTTACAAGTAATTGGTGCAGTTGTACTTGGTGGTGCAAATGTGGCAGGTGGAATGGGGAGTGTATGGGGAACAATAGTGGGAGTATTGTTAATGGCTGTAATTAATAATGGTCTTATTTTAATGCATATTCCAACTTTTTGGCAAAGATTTATAATTGGATTAATAATAGTACTGGCAGTATCTTTCGATGTAATTCAGAGAAAACGTTCAGAGAAACAGTTTGTAAGAGTAGATGTTGAATGAATAAAATAATTGGTAACGGAGGAAATGAGAATGAAAAAAAGGTCAAAGGAATTGACGTTGTTTATTATATTTGTTTGCATATTTATTATTTTGTCGATACTTTCACCTGATAGATTTTTAAGCATTGATAATTTTCAATCAATGGCTTCACAATTGCCAGAGTTTGGGATAATAGCTATTGGAATGATGGTGGTTATATTAACAGGTGGGATTGATCTTTCGATTACATCAATTGCAGCTTTATCTGGGATAAGTGGTGCGTATTTTATGACAAAATCTTTGGAATTAGGAATATCAGAGCCAGTATCAATTTTGGTAGGTGTAATTTCTATTTTTGTTGTGGCAGTTATATGTGGCTTGATAAATGGTGGAATTGTTGCTTACATTGGAGTAGCTCCCATGCTTGTTACATTAGGAACAATGGCAGTATTTGAAGGTATTAGTTTGAATGTAACGAAAGGTGGGGCAATATCTGGTTTTCCAGATGCTTATTCGTGGTTTGGAAATGGAAGTTTAATGGGTATTCCTGTTCCGATGTTATTATTTATAGTGGTAGCGATTATAGGAGCAATTATACTCGAGAGAACACCGTGGGGTGTAAGTGTTTACATGCTAGGTAATAATCCATTAGCGACAATGTATTCTGGAATCAATATTAAAAAAGTGCAGTTAAGAGTATATATTTTTTCGGCTTTAATGGCAGGCATTTCGGCTTTGATTATGACTTCTCGATATAATTCTGCCAAGGTTGATTATGGTTCATCCTATTTGCTTCAAAGTGTGGCAGCAGTTGTATTAGGTGGTACAGATATAGCAGGTGGATATGGGAAAGTAATAGGGACAGTTATTGCAGTAGCAATCATACAATGTATATCAAGTGGTTTTAATTTACTTGGAATAAACAGATACTTGACGGACATTACAATGGGTGTAATCCTTCTTTTAGTTCTTGCTATCAATTTTTTCTCTCAAAGAAGACATTCGTTCAAATTGGTTTCAAGATAATAGAAATAATTAAAATTATTTCAACTCTTGAAGGAAGAGGTGTTAAAATTGAATAAAAGAATAAAAATGTACGTAAATAGTTGGATTTTTGGAGATGAAAAAATTGAAAACATTATGGAAAGAGCAAAAGAGATAGGGTTTGATGGAATTGAATTAGTAGGAGAACCATCAATAATAGATGTTGAATATGTCAAAAAGCTGATTAAGATATATCAATTAGATATAATATCTATCTGTGGAATGTTTCCTGGGCCTGCAGAAAATGATTTAAGAGCTTTATCACATAATATAAAAGAAGAGAGAGAAAAAGCAATAAAATATGTTATAGATTGTATTGATATGGCTAAAGCGGTAAATGCGCGTAGTGTCTTAGTTGTACCTAGCTTGGTAGGAAACCCTGTATATTTTGAGTCGAAAGAAAAAGATTGGGAAAGAGCTGTTGAATCTTTGAAAATAGTCGCAGAATATGCAGAAAAACAACAAATTTATTTGACTATTGAACCTATAAATAGATACGAAGTAGGATTAGTTAATAGCATAGATGATGCTATAAAAATGGCAAAGGAAGTAAATAACAAATTTGTACGAATAATGGGTGACACCTTTCATATGCAAATTGAAGAAAACGAGAGTATAGATAACACTATTAGAAGAGCAGGAAATTATTGGTTGCAACATCTGCATGTAGCTGACAATACGAGAGAAGCTCCAGGAAAAGGAACTATGCCATGGGAGAGAATAATAAAAGCATTATATGAAATTGATTATGAAGGGGGAATTTCTTTTGAGCCATTACCTAAAGGAAAAGCCCCTTATGAAGCTAGACAGAAAAAAATTGCAAGAGATAAATTAGATACAGAGTTAAAATTTGGTTTAAAATATTTGCGTAATGTTGACGAGTTGGTACAAATGCAGATGAACAATTAAATTTTTGTATTAAGACGAAATAAAAAAGAATACAAAATAGGATATTTTTAAAGGGTTAAAGTTTATTTTAAGTGAAGAAAACAAGAATTTTGTGAGATTTTTAGAGAGGAGATTTTCATGAATAAGATTTGTGTAGTGGGAAGTTTAAATGTAGATTATACGTTAGTAGTTGTTTATTTGCCTAAAATTGTTAATCAGTTAAAGCAGAGAAGTTTTTAAAAGTATTAGGTGGAAAGGGAACAAATCAGGCTGTTTGTGCACATAGATTGGGTGGAGATGTTCTATTTATAGGATGCTGTGGTTCTAATGAGAATGGAAGATACATTATTAACACGTTAGCAAAAGAAGGAATTGACACGAAATTGATTAAGTAAGTTGAAAATAAGAACACTGGTATAGCAATTATAATGGTAGATGAAAGTGGTAAAAACATTCTAGGGTATTATCAAGGAGCAAATGAGGAATTTAGTGCCAGGAGATATAGAAAAGTCGGAGGAATTTATAAAACAAGTAGATGTCTTAATTTCTCAATTTGAAGTTCCACAGGAAACAGCTGTGGCAGCATTTAAAATTGCTCGTGAAAATAATGTGTTGACTATTTTAAATCCAGCTCCAGCAGAAAAAGATAAAGAGAGCAAAATATACAAATATTGTGATATCCCTGTGCCAAATGAGATAGAAGCGGAGATCTTATCTGATAGAAAATATACAGACATTGATGATTTATGAGAAATTGGCGCTTATTTTATTTCTAAGGGTGTTAAATACGTTGTTATTACACTAAGAGAAAAAGGAGCAGCAAGTTATTGGAGAAGAAAAAATTGAAACAGTCAAAGCAAAGAAAGTAAAAGTTGTAAATATTACAGCGGCTGGCGACTCATTTATTGGGGCATTAGCTTGGTATATGTCTAATAGAAGAAAATTGGATTACAAAACTGTGAAAGAAGCATGTGAATTTGCTAATAAGGTTGCGGCTCTTACAGTGATGAAAGAAGGAGCGTATACATCTCTTCCTTCCAGAGAGGATCTGAAAAATTTTTATGGAGAAATTGAGATTGGTTCTTCCTAAATTTTCGATAAGTTCATGAAAATATGGAGATAAATATTGATTGTGGATTAGAAATTTTATATATGAAAAGTTTTGTCATAAATTAGTATCTATAGATGAGAAAATTTGATAACAAATATTACCATCAAATATATACACTACGCCTATGCTAACTGTAGTTGTTCTAAAATTTCATCAATAGATACATTGTTAATAGCTTGCTCATACAGCGAGACTATAAATAATTTTGTGTAAAGTATAAAGATCTCCTTCTTGGTAAGAATCAGAATATAAACAAAAATATCCAAGAAGGAGGTTTTTTGTTATGGAAAATGTTTTAACAAAAGAGCAGCTCTTAGAGTTTATAAGAAAAAACAATATTCAGAGTATGAGTGATATTTACGAAAGCTTAAAAGACTTGTTTAAGGATGTACTTCAAAGTTTTTTAGAAGCAGAGATTGAAGAAACTCTAGGTTATGAAAAGTATGATGTTAAAAACAAACAAACTACTAACTCTCGAAACGGATACACTCAGAAGACTGTAAAGACAAAATTTGGAGAAATGGAAATTGATATACCAAGAGACAGAGAAGGCGAATTTGAACCCAAGATAATTCCCAAATATAAGAGAGATATCTCTGAAATTGAAGATAAAATAATAGCTTTATATTCCCGAGCAATAGCAACACAAGACATTCATGAGCAAATTAAAGATATTTATGGTATTGAAGTATCTGCTGAGATGGTAAGCAAAATTACAGAAAAAATAATACTGCAGAATAAGAGAATGGCAAAACAGACCGTTGGAAAAAAAAGAGACTTGTCAAGAATTTTGTGTTTCCAATTTATAACGTAAATTGTAGAGTTAGGTTATGTCGTTAATACATTTTCTAATGCTGGGAACTTCATTTTTCCATTTTGTACGGCGTAAGTTCTCTCGCTGTAAGTAAATATTAATTTCTAAGACTTCAACAGACTGAAAGTATCCACCTGAATTTACTTCTTGCCTTCTCAATCATGCTACTTACACACAAAGCGGCGTTTGTAGAAAGAGCTTTCTTAATTCCTCAGGGTATTTCATATGGACAGAATAAAACTCTGCTTTTTCTGATATTGCAGCAATAAAATCGAGGATGTTTTGAAAGGTATCCATCACAAAGTTCTTTAAATTTCAGTACAGCTTCGTCAAAATCGGAGGAAGAAATTCTAAGTCTGTCTAAACTCTTGTTAAAAGCAGAAAGCTTTATCTTTTGTCATATGTTTTCTGACATTACGTTGGAGGTGGACAAAACACAGTTGATGGTCAGCAAGAGGATAAGCAAGTTTGACAGCATCTATAATACCAGGAAAGTCATCACTTATGACAATTAAAACTTCTTTAAGACCTCTTGTAATTAGATCGTGTAAATGTCAATATCAAAATGAACAAAAAATCGAAAATAAAAATGTACAAAAAATAAACTTAGCTTTGCTGGTTTGTATTGCTAAAATATACTGTTTTTGACTGTAATCTGTATGAAGGTCCTTTTATAAAAATCACATAAGAATGGTGGAGCAGCCTATCTAAAATTGCATTTGCTATCGTTGCTCCGCCAAATATTTCTCCCCACTCTGAAAATACAACATTGGTTGTTATTATTGTGCTACTCTTCTCATATCTGCTCGATATTAGCTGGAAAAATAAATTCGCTCCATCATTGTCTATTGGCAAATAACCTATCTCATCTATTATTAAAACTCTATATTTTGAAAAATGTTTAAGCCTGTATTCTAATCTGTTCTCCAACAGTGCCTTTTTTAGCTGAGCTATTAACTCTTGAAAATGTATAAAATATGTTGAATACCTCCGTTTTGCACACTCTATTCCTATTGCTGTGGCTAAATGCGTTTTCCCTACTCCGGGTGTCCCTACAAACAATATATTTTCATTTCCTTCTAAAAATCTTAAGCTCATTAAATCCATTATTTGTTGCTTATTTATACTTGGCTGAAATGAAAAATCAAAATCTTCTATTCCTTTTATAAATGGAAAATTTGCTACCCTCACACATCCTAATATTGCCCTTTCTTCTTTGGCTTTTATCTCTAAATTACTAAGTTCATACAATGCATCTGTCATACTCTTTTCTCCGCTTGCTACTAAATCTAAGTATTTGTCAAGATTATTCTTTATGTTGTGAAGTCCTAACTCTTCTAAGTTGTTAAGTAGTTTCACATAATTGCTCATTTTCAGATTTTCTCCTTTCTTTAAGTCTTAAGCAGATTATCAAATTTCTTGAGGTTCTCCTCGCATATCTTGTCAAGTTCTTCTTTTTGACCAACTCTTCTTAGCATTAGCTGTTTGTAGTCTTCATCGTGATAATTGATACTTTTTTCATCAATAATATGTATCCTTAACAGGTCTGTGTTATAATATATATAAATTTTGTTTTCCACCTCCTTTACTCTAACTGTCTTTCCTATGTAATCGGGTGGAACAGAGTATTTACTTCCCTTGTAGTAAATCAGAGAGTCCTTTTGGACTTTTAC
>Ga0207430_10316_pt1 | contig 11074 bp, 8 predicted proteins | sample YelNatsi3bottle8_FD_187544 | JGI IMG/M metagenome (GOLD analysis project Ga0207430, IMG submission 187544) | Hot spring thermophilic microbial communities from Obsidian Pool, Yellowstone National Park, USA - site 3 bottle 8 (SPAdes) (version 2) | ecosystem: Environmental > Aquatic > Thermal springs...
TATAATGTTTTTGACAGGGTTTTCTGGAATATTTGAACTATCAGGAGACCCGGAAGATTTAAAAGAACTGTATCAAAACGGCATAGGATTTAGGCGTGGCCAAGGGTTTGGATTTGTTGAGGTGGCGAGGTGATATAGTGAGTAATAATGTGCTTGTATTGTATCCTGGAAATTGGCTTTATAATGCTTCGGTGATTGGGTTTTTGGAAATTTTATCTTTTGGAATGGGTAAAAGGAGAATTGAAGAGTGGTTAAAAGAAGATGGCAGCGTAAGTATAGAGAAAGACATCTTTAAAAATGTCAAAAAGGGAAAAGTGGAAATACCATATGCTTTGGTATGTTATGTAGAGTTTCTTACAGAAGGAGAAGACCTTCAAGAGTGGCTGGAACAGAAGGACAAAAAGGGAAAAAGCAATAAGGAAAAGGTAAAAGAATATTATGATGATATGGGAGAGTTTGGTTATAAGTTTGTTAGAGCTTTAAACAAACTTTTTAGTTCAAATATGCCTTATCAAAATTTAGTACAACAGAATGATAGACGAAAATTTATAGAGTATGTATCAAAACTATCAATTATAGGAGAAGATAGAGTTAATAAAAGATGTGAAATCTGTGGAGCAAACAGAGTAGTTGAGCCAGAAAATGACAACAGTTTAGAAAAGAGACTTTTTCGGTTTGACAAAATGCACTCCTCTGACTTTGGACCCTCTATGGTAGTTCCAAATTCCTTTTGGAATTATAATACTTCACTGCTAGTATGTCCATTATGTGCATATTTGATTATTCATCATCATAAAGCATTAACTCGACTTGAAGATAATTCAGAAATCTTTATAAATGCTCCTTCATTTAAAGTAATGTGGTATTTAAATAAATACTTGCAAACAGTTTATGAAAAAGGGAAAATTGCCACAACAAAAGAACTGCTTGGGATGTCAATTATAGAAATGGCTTTAAAAGTTAATGTTCAACTTGGAAAGTGGAATATGATGAATATTGAGATTGTCACTAAATCAAATGGAAAAGTTGATTTCTTTTCTATGCCATATGAAATAACTGTTCTTCTTTCAAACCGCGAAGTAGCAAGTTTATTAAATGAAATTGGAGAACTTAAAGTTTTAAACTTAATATTAAACAGCGATTTTATAAAAGTTTTAGAGCTTGCCGAGAGAATTTTCAAAATTGCATTAAAGCCAGAAAAGGAGAGGAGTGACCAGGATAAAAAGTTTGTGAGTGAGAATATCAAATTAAAAAGAAATATTGAAAACTTGACTTCTTTATCTTATAAACTTTTCAAACTCTACGCAATGATTGAGGAAAAAGCGAAAAAGGAGGCTTTTGTATGAGTGAAAATTTCAATTTTGAAGAGAAAAAGAAAAGCTTAGTAGAAGCAATACAGAAAAACCAGATTGAATTTACACAATTTAAAAAAGTTATTGACAGTTATAAAGAGCTTGGCTTTGAACTTGAAAAAATACTTGAGTATGCAGCCAATAATGCAAAGGATGAAGACAAAATTAAACTTTGGGCATTATTTAATGAGGTTTCACTTCAAAATATCAGTGAACTATGTGATAGGTTAAGAAGATATGGGGATTCACTAAAAAATTCTGAGCTTCATGGAAGATTTTATGATGAGGGCAAAAAAGTTCCAAGAGCTATAGCTTTTAGGCTGCTTGAATTGACAAGACTTGGGAAAAGGGATGAGGTTTTTCATATGATTTTAAGAGAGTTTGCCAATGCAAAAGAGAAAGTAAATCTTGACCTTGTGAAAGCCTTTAATCCTAAATATTCATTAGAAAGCTTCAAGATATTAGTTTATTCTTTTTTAAGTGGACTGTTGGGTTAAAATTGAGAAATAAGAATGTGGGAGGGTGTAAAAAATGGGTTATACAAACAGAGTCCATGTGAGACATGTAACTGCTACTATTATTTTTGAAGGTTCAGCATTGAACAGAGATGAAAAAATAGGAGGAAACATTCTTTCCATCAAAAAATTAAAACAGGGAGATAGAACAGTTAGCTATATAGGAAAACCTGGTATTAGGCATTACCTTTTTGAAACATTAAAGAAATCTTGTAATTGGAAAGAAAGTTCAGTAACAGGACAGGGGGAAGTTATTCAATTTGATATTACAAAGGATGATATCTTAACATCTCCTGAGCTTGATGCGTTTGGATACATGTATACCATAAGCGAGCAGGCTTCATTTACCAGAAAGGCTACAGTAGGGATTACAAAGGCTGTGGGTTTAAATCCTTATGAGGGTGATATGGCTTTTTATGCAAACCATGATCTTGTAAACAGGGGAATAAAGCAGGGGCTTAAAGCAACTCCTAATCCTTACAGCAAAGAGGAGCATATTTCATTCTATAAGGTAAGCTTTACGATTGATATAGATGTTTTAGGGAAAGATGAGTGGATTGTAGACCAACAGCCTGAATTCAACAATGGAGTAATAAAGATTACATTATCCCCAGAAAGAGTAAAGGAAGTAGAGAATGCTAAACCTCTTGACGAAAAAGAGAATAAATATGAGGTCAAAAAAGGGATTATTAAATGGGAAAAAATTTCAAATGGTAAACAAGAGAAATACGGAATAACTTTTGCACTGAACGAAAAAGAAAAGAAAGAACGTATAAAACAAATCCTTGAGGCTATCAAAAATGGACTTTATGCACAATCAAGTGGTGAAGCAAACACAATTGTTCCTCTATTTTTGATTGCAGGATATGTAAAAGTTCCATCTCCAGTTTTTCATCCATACATTGAGCTTGAACCACTTTGTAACAACAAAACATATAAGGTTTTAGGAGTAACTGATGCCTTAAAAAATGGCTGGATTGTAGATAAAGTATTTCTAATGGACTGTGAGAGGGTGCAAGTAGAGAGAAAAGAAGAACTTATAAATAGGATAAACAAAGAAGAAAGGATTAAGATAACTGAAAATTGGGATGATTTTATAGGTGAATTAGAAAAAGACGAGAGTAACAATTCTTCCTCAGACAACGCTTAAGGGGAAGGGAAGATAAAAATGGCAATTGAAACTCTCAAAGCTCTGAAAATAAAAATATATCAGCCTCAAGCCCACTATAGAATACCTTTTAGTTATCAAAGAAGACATACTTACCCTCTTCCCCCGTATTCTACAGTTATGGGTCTGATAGCAAATGTTCTTGGAATAAAGAATTTGCCAGGTCAAGAAGAACCTTGTATAAAAGAAAACTGTGACTGTCTTTATCACAAGCTTAAACAGATTAAGATAGGAGTCTGTGGAAACTTTAAATCTAAAAGTACAGAGTACACATGGCTTAGAAATCTAAGTAAAGACTCACATGTAAAAAGATTTGGAGCTGCAGAGAATAGAGTTGTATCGGGACACGTTGAACATATTGGATATCAAATTCCATGTTGGATTGATGTCTTAAATGATGTTCGAATTTTGATTTATCTGCATCACCATGATGATACTTTCTTGGATGAGATAAAACAAAATTTTGAAAATCCAATCAACAAATCATCAATTCTTCATCTAGGAAGAGCTGAGGATTGGATAGTAATAGAAGACTTAAAGGAGGTTTCTCTGAAGGCTGATGAAATAAATGGCAATTATAGACATTTTTTCTGGATTCCTGAGAGAATTTTTGGGATAGAAAATGGAAAGGAATTTGAAAAAATAAATGGATTAGTTTATAATCTTACTACCTTTTACAAAATAAAAGATGGGGCAAGAAGTTTTGAGTATATAAAAGCAAAACTTAATGACGGAAACTTGGGCGACATATATACTTATTTTGATTTTGAAGAAGAGATACCGGTATTTTTTAGTGACCTTGAGGGGGATAAAAATGAATAAAATTTGGGCAAAGTCAAATTATGATGATAAAGACAAAGAGGTAATAACTTTATCAAAACATGTCTCAGATGTATTAAAGACATTCGAAAATATTCAGAAAAAATATAGCTTTCAATCTTCTTTGATTGAAGCCACAAGAATTGCAATTTTTTTACATGACCTTGGAAAGGTACTACCTTATTTTCAGATTCAAGTTCTCAAAAATCAAGGATATCAACCATGGGATATAATTTATGAAGTCCCCCATTCACTGTTTTCTATCTTTTGGGTTGATATAAATAAATTAAAAGAAAAGCTTAATAATGAGGATTATTTTAATTTTGTAATCTCAGCTATTGCATATCATCATTGGAGAGAGAACTTTGATGAATTTATTTCAAGGGAGAATGAGATATTTATAAAGTTATGTAAAAAGGTAATTAACGAATGGGGAGAAAGTCTACAAAATAATCTTGTTGAAGAATATAAAAAAATTTCAAATTTTGATGAATACAAAGACTTAATAGCTCTCAATGAAAAATGGCTTAAAAGTATTATAAATGGAAGAAGTTTTTTAAACCTTGCAATACCGCCGTATAAATTTGACTATGAACCATTAAGAAGGGAAGTTAAAAAGGAATGGATTTTAATAGCAGGCTTTTTACAAAGGTGCGATCATTTTGCTTCGTGGTGTGAAGAGGAAGGTGAAGAGAAAGAATTAAACAAAGTAGAAATTGACCAAAAAGATGAAAATGAAATTAAGAGTATAATTTCAGCTAAAATAGGAGACAATGCTTGGCAGTTTAAGACGTTAGATAATAAAATGGATAAAAACATTATATTGATTGCACCAACTGGTTATGGCAAAACTGAATTTGCATTTTTGTGGTCGAATGGCAGTAAATTTTTCTATACTCTTCCGCTTCGTTCAGCAGTAAATAATACTTATGAAAGAACAAAGGAGGTATATGGAGAAGATAATACTGGTATTTTGCATTCAGATGCTGATATATATTTATTGAATAAGGTTTCTGATGAAATTGGCACAGTAAGAGTATATGAACTTGCAAAACAGCTTTCGCATCCAGCAATAATCTCAACAGGAGACCAGTTTTTCCCATATGCATTAAGACCCCCAGGATTTGAAAAAATATTTGCAACTCTTTCGTATTCCCGGCTTGTAATTGATGAAATACAGGCGTATGATCCAAAAGCTTGCGCTATAATAACTAAGTTTATTGAATGGTTGTATAAGATGGATAGCAGATTTTTGCTTATGACTGCTACAATGCCAAAATTTGTAGAGTATAGTATAAAAACTTCAATTCCTAACTTTAACGAGGCCGTAAAAATAGTAAACATTTATGAAGAGGAGAAAGAGGCTTATAAAAAATTTTTTAAACACAAACTAAAATTTGATCTAATAAAAGTCAAAAAAGAAGGTTCCACGTCAGATTTCAAATTGCCAGAGGGGAAGATAAATGAAATTCTTGAAAAAGCTGAGAGTGGCAAAAGAGTACTTGTAATTCTGAACACTGTGACTTTTGCTCAAAAGGTTTATGATGAATTAACTAAAAAAGCTCCCGAAAATCTTAAAAATCACATTTTCCTACTCCACTCTCGTTTTACTCTAAAAGATAGAGAGAAAAAAGAAAACAAATATATTAAAGAATTTTCCAATCCAAAACCTGCTGATGAGAGCATCGGAAAAATTCTTGTGGCTACACAAGTTGTTGAAGCGTCCTTAGATATTGACGCAGATGTTCTATTTACAGAAATATGTCCTCTTGATGCTTTGGTTCAAAGAATGGGAAGAGTTTTGAGGAGATATTTTTACAGGGATGGGAAAGTTATAAATAAGAGCAATAACAAACGATATGATTTGTCTGAGGGGTTTAAAGCATTTGAAGAGGAATCAAGTGGTGAACCTAATGTTTATGTGTTGATTTTTGAAGAAAAGTTGCAATCTGGAGAAAGTAGAGTTTATGATAAGGAGCTTATTAAACTTTCTCTTGCATGGTTGTGGAAAGAAGGCCAAGGAAAAGATTTGGAGACTCTCTTAAGTGAAGTATCTCAGCTCAATCCAGATGCTGCCGATTATGATATAAGAATGGGAAAAGTAATTTCCCAAAAAGAATTTATAGATTTATTAGAAAGTGTTCCTCAGAAGAGTGGTAAAAAGGGGAAGAAGGAAAAGCAAGAAAAAGATGTCTATAATACAATAGTTGGGAATAATGATTGGTTATCTAAGATAGACAAAATGGAAATTGAGTTAACAGAGTATGAAAAATATGTGTTGGTTTCTTTATTCTATAGTACATTAAAACAAAGTGGAAATTATTTGAAGAGTTTCTTTGATACGCTTGCCATTCTTGAAGCAGGTTGGATGTCTGAAAAGAAATCAGAGGCTGAAAACCTCTTTAGGGAAATCTACTGTATTCAGGTTATTCCGCGAGATAAATTAGAGAAATTTGAAGAAGATATCTTAAGTTTTATTGAGAAAGAGAAGAAATCACCAGGAGAAAAGAAGTTGTTATTTACACGCTTTAAAAAAGAAGTTTTATCAAAGTATGTGGTATCTCAACCACTTGAAAGAGAAGTAGTACCTCTTATTAAAAAGTTAAACGTTAGGGTTGACAAAAGCTGGGAAAACAGATTGCAACGATGGTTATCGGATATCTATGTTTGTCCCCATAAATATGATGAGAATTTGGGGCTGTTGAAAAACGAAAATGAGAGTATTGAAGATTGGATATTGTAAAAAAAGCGAGTGAAAGCAAAATGGAGGATATACAAGAATTTTCTGAAATCAAATTCCAAGGCATAAAAATCAACTACCTTTACATTTGCAAAAGAAAACTCTGGCTATTTAGCAAAAACATAACTTTTGAAAATACGTCCGACAAAGTGCTTCTGGGCAAAGTCTTACATGAGTATTCATATCCAAAAGAGAACACAAAAGAAGTGCTGATTGACAACCTTATCATGATAGATATTTTATCAGACGGCAGCATCAGAGAAGTAAAATATAGTAGCAAAATGAAAGAAGCTGATATTATGCAGGTTATGTACTATCTTTACTATCTCAAGCAAAAGGGAATTCAAAAACAAGGAATAATCAATTATCCAAAAGAAAAAAGAAAAGAGGTGCTGGAGCTGACCCCTGAGTACGAAGAGAAGGTAAAGCAAGCCTTAAAAGAAATAGAGGAAATTACAGCAAAGTCCATTCCACCACCAGCTACAAAACAAAAGATTTGCAAGTCGTGCGCATATTTTGAGTTTTGCTGGGGGTAAATAGTATGCAAAAGAGCTTGTATCTTACTTCTAACGGAAGACTCAGAAGACATGAAAACACCTTATACTTTGAGACTGAAGCAGAAAAAAGGTCTATTGATATTGAAAATGTTGAGCAAATTCACATCTTTGGAGAGGTAGACTTAAACACCAAAGCACTCAATTATATCTCTCAGTATGGCATTGTTCTTCATTTTTACAACTACTATGGCTTTTATGCAGGAAGTTTCTTGCCACGTAAGAAAAATGTATCTGGAGATGTTGTTGTAAGACAAGCGCTTCATTATATTGATAGAGAAAAGAGGTTATTTTTAGCATATTGTTTTGTCGAGTCGGCAGTATACCACATGATGCGAAATTTGAGAGAAAGAAAAGAAGCTGAGGCTTTTTTGATTGCAATTGAAGATGAATGGGAAAGAGGCAGATTCAATATATCAAGCGTTGCAGAGCTGATGGGACTTGAGGGAAGAATTCGCAATATATATTATCAGTCATTTAATCAGTTCTTGCCAGAAGATTTTGCAATGGAAAAAAGAGAAAAAAGACCACCCACAAATCCTATCAATACCTTGATTTCATTCGGAAATAGCTTAATTTACAGCCACACTTTGTCTCAAATTTATCAAACTCAACTTGACCCGAGCATAAGTTTTTTACATGAACCAGGTGAAAAAAGATTTTCGCTAAGCCTTGACATTTCAGAGATTTTCAAACCACTGGTTGTTGATACTGTAATATTCAAGCTTCTCAACAACCGTCAACTTGGTCTTGAACATTTTGATGAGGATTTAAATTATTGTTATCTGAACCAGGAGGGGAAAAAGATATTTATAAAAGAATTTCAAAGTAAGCTTGAGACAACAGTTCGTCACAGACAGCTAAATAGAAATGTTTCCTATAAAGGATTTATAAGACTTGAATGCTACAAGCTGATAAAACATTTTATAGGTGATCAGGTTTACTCACCACTCAAAGCATGGTGGTAGGGTTAGCTGGAATGTAACGCATCACAAACAATATTTTTTGTTAATTAGGCAATTAGTGTTTCATAAAAATTTTTGTTCGAAGGAGTGATAGAGCATCTTTGTCATAGTCACATACGACATAAATGAAAAGAGAGTCAACAAGGTAAGAAAGATTTTGAAGAAATACTTCACATGGGTTCAAAATTCAGTATTTGAAGGAGAAATTACACTTGGCAAGCTTGAAAAATGCAAACGAGAACTTTTATCGGTTATAGAAAAGGATGAAGATTCGGTGTACTTTTATGAAATGGAATATAAACTCGTGTGCAATAAAAAAGTTTTGGGACAAGAAAAGAACTATGATTCTATTATAATTTGACGATTTTAAAATGAATCTATTGATGGATAAGTATTTCCAAAACTAACCATTTTGCAGCGAGGCTTGTAACTATTTTAAAGTTTCTGCCTTCTTTTCCTACAAGGCTTTCAAAGCACTTTACCAACTTCTAACAAATTCCAACCATCCCCTCGCTGCAATTTATTTTTGTTGAGGATAATTTGTTAATTAGGTTATAATATAGATGTAGCATGGCAAAGAGGGAATTTATTCTTAATGGGGTTTTATCTGAACTATGAGGGATGTAAACCGAACTTACCTATCGCCATGTTGGAAGCGGCCACGAGTTTTATCTGAACTATGAGGGATGTAAACCATTGTTTGTTCTAATGTTGTAATAAATTGCAATGGTTTTATCTGAACTATGAGGGATGTAAACAATGATGAAATCAAAGCTAAACTTGCTGACTTTTTTGGTTTTATCTGAACTATGAGGGATGTAAACTGTTTGGTCTTTTGAAAATGTCCACGTTCTATGAGATGGTTTTATCTGAACTATGAGGGATGTAAACTATATCTTCTGATTTAGTAACATCATGATAACGCTTAGTTTTATCTGAACTATGAGGGATGTAAACTTGCATATATTTTGTCAACATTTTGTAATCTATCAAAGAGTTTTATCTGAACTATGAGGGATGTAAACAGCTTCAGATATTTATGTAGGTCAAACTGCTACAACAAGTTTTATCTGAACTATGAGGGATGTAAACCTGTCAAGCAGGATGAGAAAAAGAGCACTGGATATGTTTTATCTGAACTATGAGGGATGTAAACGTTAACTGCTGAGCTCTCCTCGTTTACCTCTACACCAGTTTTATCTGAACTATGAGGGATGTAAACGCGACACTGTATGCAAAGTCGCATAGCTACCACGCTCGTTTTATCTGAACTATGAGGGATGTAAACCCTGAATTTGTTCTTTATTCTCTGTCGACAATGTTGTGTTTTATCTGAACTATGAGGGATGTAAACTTTTAATTTAAAGTCATAAAAATATGACTATACGGGTTTTATCTGAACTATGAGGGATGTAAACACAAAGGACAGGTGGAATGAAATAGTAGACCCTCAAGTTTTATCTGAACTATGAGGGATGTAAACGGTGGAGTATTGAATAGAGCTGAATTGCTACAATTGGGTTTTATCTGAACTATGAGGGATGTAAACGCTGATAACCATAATGCTGGCGGTGCTTTCTTGGCTGGTTTTATCTGAACTATGAGGGATGTAAACAATCTTGATGTGTTTGAGCTTATTCTGCCAAATCAATTGTTTTATCTGAACTATGAGGGATGTAAACATGGCGGTGGTGGATATGCAGCAAATCCACGTCGGACGTTTTATCTGAACTATGAGGGATGTAAACTGCAAGCTCTAATCTGTGCTTCTATGCTTTCTTCAGTTTTATCTGAACTATGAGGGATGTAAACGTTAGAAGACGCAGAAGAATATTAGAACTGTTACAGGTTTTATCTGAACTATGAGGGATGTAAACTTCTTCTCGGCATATTCCTTGCAAGCTCTAATCTGTGTTTTATCTGAACTATGAGGGATGTAAACTATCGTTGTAGTCCATAAACTTGATAGATTTGCAAGGTTTTATCTGAACTATGAGGGATGTAAACTTGTAATCTTGCGTCATTTCCCATATTACACCTTGAAGTTTTATCTGAACTATGAGGGATGTAAACAGTCGTCTCTTACTATAGCATCTGCACGTGGGTTAGGTTTTATCTGAACTATGAGGGATGTAAACGGGAATTAAAAAAGCAATTGAAGAATTCACAGGAATAGTTTTATCTGAACTATGAGGGATGTAAACTAGAAGTATTTACTTGTAATACCTTTGTGTTTGTGATTGTTTTATCTGAACTATGAGGGATGTAAACGTTGAAAGGGCTGCTATCGAATATGAGAAGAGATATGGTTTTATCTGAACTATGAGGGATGTAAACATCATCAATGATGTTCGTCCTAAACTTCTTAATGACTGTTTTATCTGAACTATGAGGGATGTAAACCATTTATTTTTCTTCTTGCTTGCCGATTGATTATCTGTTTTATCTGAACTATGAGGGATGTAAACTGACACGTATCATGAGACGGACAAATTTTATTTTCAAGGTTTTATCTGAACTATGAGGGATGTAAACCGTATTATGGAGATAATGCAATATTAACACCAGAAGTTTTATCTGAACTATGAGGGATGTAAACTTTTAGCTTCATTGACAGTTGAATTGATTTTGCTAAAGTTTTATCTGAACTATGAGGGATGTAAACACGTCTATGTTGTTTCCTCAACTCAGCGCAGAGGACAGTTTTATCTGAACTATGAGGGATGTAAACCAAGTTTATAAAAAATGTTTTTATTGGCTTCCAATAGTTTTATCTGAACTATGAGGGATGTAAACATTATGAGTGAGATAGCGACTGCAAACACTTCACACAAGTTTTATCTGAACTATGAGGGATGTAAACTTTAAAAGAATAAAGAAAAAGGAGGATGAATAGCATGGTTTTATCTGAACTATGAGGGATGTAAACTCTTACATTGAAAAGTCAATGTTGCAAATTTC
>Ga0207430_10318_pt1 | contig 11041 bp, 13 predicted proteins | sample YelNatsi3bottle8_FD_187544 | JGI IMG/M metagenome (GOLD analysis project Ga0207430, IMG submission 187544) | Hot spring thermophilic microbial communities from Obsidian Pool, Yellowstone National Park, USA - site 3 bottle 8 (SPAdes) (version 2) | ecosystem: Environmental > Aquatic > Thermal...
TTATATATTTTTTCATCAAGTTCTTGCAATACTATTCTGCATATTTCCTTTCCTAAATCTTTTAGTAATTTTTCAAGTTCAATTTCAAATTCAGGAAAAGTATATTTCCCCGTAAGTAAACCAAAAAATTTTTTCTGCACAAAGGAAGAATGTTTTAAGTATTCATAGAATTATTTCCATAAAGACCTCACCTTCCTGTTGAGTTTTTTTAAACTCATCCTGTGGGAGGATGGTGAGGTCTTTTTTCTACATTTTTTCTGCTTTTTCCCCCTTTTTGACCTAAAAATATTTTACACTATCGCATGACCGAAAAAACTTGTTCAGCATAATACGCCGTTTCTTGGTTCATGTTACAGAACTTGCAAGAAAAAGAAGCTGGAAAAATTGTTTGATATCTTTTTTGATTTTTGAGTTGTTGATGCGATTTAATAATGGAGAAAAAAGCATTGCAAAAGGATTTATTTTTGTGGATGTAACTTTAATTGCTTTTTTTAATTTATAAGAAGAACGGGAATCCGTTTTTTCTTTAGAAGCAGCAAAAAAAATTTCTACAATCTAATAAATCGTATTAAGCAAAGTGTTCGGGTTGTGCCGGGAGTAACGGCCAATACACACACTTTAAAAGTGAGAAAATTGTATGTAAAACTTTTAAAAATAACCGAAATCTCAGGATATGCCAGAAAAGCAAGTCAAACACCGCTGGAATATCTGCCTTATATAATCCAAGCCGTGGGAAAAGAGTTTACTGAACATGTTAAACCAAAAATATGGCAAAAGCGAATATTGTAGCTTTAACTCAATTTTGTGCTTTTAAAAAATCTTTATCTTAAAAGCAGGTGGACCTTAGTGAAATACAGAATGATGGATGTGATAAATTTTGATGGTTGTCTTATTTGCAATGTAATTAAAATGTATGAAAAGGTTTATTTTACATGGTTTTTTATGGAAAACTATCACGACATATCTACTCTTGAAAGCATGGCAAAACATCCTTTACTTATGCGATACTCATGCAAACCTCCTCAAAAGACGGAACGATAACTCTGTCTCATATACTTTTGGGCTGTTGCCGGGAATGTAGTTTCTTGTGCCGATAAATGCGTAGGGGTCCTGAAAAAGGAAATTCTGTATGTATCTATTTCCATTCTGGCTGAAGACCGAGCGGCTTGCGGTTTTTACCTCGATTACTTTTGGGAATACCACAATGCCTGCCGATTCGTTAAATACCTTCTCATCTTTAAAAAGCCACAGCATGTCTCCAGACGAAATTGTTGCGGGGCCGAAAAAAAAACATGCTACGGTTGTCGCACAGTACGGGGTATAACAGATATCTCATCCAGAGGGTTGCCCCTGCCAAATCGGCGCAGTATTTCTCTTTCTTCCTCAAAAGTTGGATACCCGAAGTTTTATCCTCATCAAAAATCTGTCCAGTTGAGCTTCAGGTAGCGTAAAAGTTCCTTCCATTTCCACCGGATTTTGGGTGGCAATGACCATATAAGGCATCTCCTGCCGTCTTGTCACTCCCTCTACGGTGAACTGTCTTTCCTCCATGACTTCAAGCAGGCTCGACTGCGTTTTAGGGGTAGCGCGGTTTATTTCGTCTGCCAGCAAAATATTTATCATTATAGGTACTGGTCTAAACTCGAATTCCGATTTCTTCTGATTGAATACGTTAACACCTATAATGTCTTAAGGCAAAAGATCCGGAGAAAATTAGATCCATGACCCTGATTTTAAAAAAAGTATATACAATCTGACGGATTGTGCAGAAAACATTTTGTTCAAGTAGCAGAACTTTGCTCCGATCCTGATTCTCTGGATTTTCTCACTAGTGACATGATCAGACGACTGGGAAATTTAAAGGAGGACTCCGAACTTTTCTTCCACAAAATTGATTACCGTTTTTCCGACGAACCCAAAGGTGAAGAGCAAAATGCGTGGATTAAAGCTTTAAATTATTTTTCCAGCAATTATTCCAGCAATGCCCCACACCTCTAAATAATAGTTATTCGGTTTTACTTGCTTTGATAATTAAAACAGGGCACCTCGCATATCTTACTACAGCTTCGGAAATACTCCCCATTAAAAATCTTTTTACTCCTCCCATGCCTTTATCAGCTACTACTATCAAATTGTAACTTTCTTTTTCGGCAATATGCATTAAAATTTCCGCCGGGTGCCCTGGAATAATTCTTGTATCAACATTTATCCCGAATTCCATTGCTTTCCTTTTCGCTTCTTCCAGGATGTCCTTATAGTACGCCTTCGCATCATCCAATGTTCCGTTTATTTCATCCCGGCTGTCTGAAAAATTTGGTATATGTATTGCACATACGATAGTCAACCTGGATTTATAGTTTTTCGCAAGGTCCACAGCATATGTAAGAGCCTTTTCAGAATACGGCGAACCGTCATAACCTAATAAAATTTTTTCAAACATATCCATTTCCTCCTACTCAATTATTTTCAGGTTTAAAAAAAGTTTGCGCAATAATTGTAGGTACAACTGCACTAAGAATAACTGCCGAAACCAGTATGGTATATTGATTTCTCGTTATTATACCATGGTTTAATCCATAGAGGGATGAGATGGAACCAAAAGTAAGACCAGTGGACATCAACAAAGTTGTATACATACCTTCCCTTGATTTAAATTTAAATATTTTAGTGGAAGGCCAAACACCTAAAAATTTTGTAACGATCTTCATTACTAAGTACAAGATAATTATACCTATGTTGGTTATAAAAGCGGATAAAGATACATATAACCCAGCTTTTAAAAAATAAAAAGGGGTAAAGATTGAAAAAGCTATACTGCGTATTCTTGTAGTCAATTTTTTCTCTTCAATAAAAAATCCAGCAACTCCTAAGCCTATTAGATAAGCCGGTAGGACTGCCTCGCTATTGGCCATTGAAGCAAGTCCTCCTAAGAAAAATAAAAGAAATAAAAAGTATTTAATCTCCATTTGACTGATGCGATTACCATATATCTTAACAACCCATTTAGAAAGTCCGGGAAGAATGGGAAGGACTAAAGCCATGACAGCTACAAAAAACAACATCCAGAGATTAAAATTGGCAAAAAGAATTCCGAGAGCCAATACAGTTCCCAAATCTGTAATAAAGCAGGCTGCCAAGATTATTCTACCCAATTCACTTTCATTTAGACCTGTTTCAAGCATAACAGCATATACCACTGCCACCGAGGTGGTAGATAATGCAATGCCTGCGATTTCTGCAGCCTTTAGATTCCAGTTTAAAACATAAAAGGTGTATGCAAAAACTCCAGCAAAAGGAAACAGAAAGGATAAAAAACCTATGGTAAAACTTTCTTTAAACTTACTTTTTAGCACGTTAGGGTCAACTTCTGCTCCAGCAAGAAAAGTCAAAATTATACTTCCTGTTCCAGCAAGAAAATCAACCCACGAATTCGTCTTCAAACCTAAAAAGTTTCCACCTATTACCCCTATACCGATCTCAGCTAGTGAAATAGATAGACCTGTCCAACCTGCTACAAGACTACTTATTATCGCTAAAAACATCCATTCAGCAGCTATAAGCCATGTATTGTTCATTATTCATACTCCTTTCGATTATTAATTTAATTAATTTAATATTTATCTGGCGTCTGATAGGGGCAATTATATAACTAAAGAACACTAACACCTCCTTGTAAATAATAAAATGGCCCCTACCATATCCGTGATATAGTAGGAGCCATCAGCATACTGCTTTTATGGTGAGCTCCATCACCGTATCATAATCTCTATTATATTATATAATAAAATAATAAAATATCAATATCATGTAAAATGTACTTGCCACCGGTTATTCGGACTTAAACAACCAAATCTCCTTGCCTCACCTTATTTCGTAAAATTTCTTCGTAAAACTTGGTCGGTGGCATATATCCCAGCAACTAATGGTGCCTTATCCAATTGTATTCTATAATAAACTCATCAAGCTTTTTTAAAAACGAGCCATATCTAACAAACTCATGTAATTCCACAAACTCCTCTTTAACCTCCTGAAAAACCTCTCTATATTCAGATTTTTCTCCTGTGATCGTACGGGTATTCGCTCGTGTAATGTATCCTGGTGTGTCTTTACAACCTCTCGGCATGTTATAGAAAAACCTGCTTTATACCCTACTTATCTTTTAAAATAGTTTATAGCAAGAAAGGAAAATCCTTCATGCTCTCGTAATTAAGATAGAAAACTGAGTTTTTCGGGAAAAGACTATCGCCTCCTGGAAAGTTCGATTGCTTAATAAAGAGTCTTCTTCCCTAAAATAAATCTGTGGCCGTTCATGGTCGATATAGGGGTCGTGTTTCGAGCACCGCAGTTAGATAAGGCTGACCATCAAGCTACAACAGTAGTTATTCTCTAAAGTAAGGAGGAAATGAAATTAATTTACGTAGGCATTGATTGGGCTGATTCCCAACATCGCGTATCTATCATTGACTCCTAAGGGGTAGAAAAAGCTAATTTCACTATACCTCATACCAGGAAAAGCTTAGAATACTTAAAAGAAAAGCTCCTTAAAATAGCCCAAAACCCTCAGTCAATAGCCTGTATCATAGAAACTAAACACGGACTGTTAATTCAGTTCTTGCTGGAAGCGGGTTTCAACGTATATCCTGTGAATCCTAAGGTTGTCGATCGTCGCCATAAGCCTTCCGGCGCTAAAAGCGAGCCGTTGGATGCTCATATCTTTGCAGAGCTGGGCAAAACTGATATTAACCGCTTGCGGCAACTTAAGCCAGACTCTGAGCTGATCCAAGAGCTAAAAGCTTTAACTCGTGACAAAGATACTCTAATTAAGGAATCTACTCGTTTAACCAATCGTTTAATCGCTTGTTTAAAGGAATATTTCTCGGTAGCACTCGAACTTTTTTCTAAGCCTACTTTGCCTGTTGCTCTGGATTTCTTAAAGTTCTACCCTACATTGGAATCAGCACAAATAGCTTCTGTACCGGAATTGGCAGCTTTTTTTAAAGTCTTATAAACATCCAAAGCCTAACCAGACAGCTTCTGAAATATATCAAAAGCTGCACTCTCTTCAACTTAAGGCAAACCCTGTAGTTACCAGAACTAAAGCCCGTCTGATGCTGGCTATACTTTCTCAGCTCGAACCGCTCCTCGAGCAAATCAAAGAGTATGATAAGGAGATAGAGCGCCTTTTTAAGCTCCACTCCGACAGCAAGTTTTTCGCTAGTCTACCTGGAGCGGTTTTGCGACTGGCCCCAAGACTGCTGGCGGAGTGGGAAGATGATAAGGAATGCTTTTTTAAAACTTCTGTAGTACAATCCCAAATTGCCTATTGACATTGAAGTATTGGCATAGAAGGTCCACAAAAGTTTAATTTAAATTTGCTTATTAGAATATTCTTAGCAATTTTATAATTTCCATCCATCTTTATCAAACTGGCAGTAAAATTGTGTATAAATGGCAGAAAAAAGTTCCCTGTTACAATAGCTATTTAAATTCGGTAATTCTTCCCCAATACAGTATGTAGTTGAGCTTTGTCAACAGGCATATACTCACCGGTCATAAGTTTTTTTATAGGGCCATCGACTTTAACCGGAGGTCTTGCCCTGTAAGGATCTTCATAATTCCAGCCCGTATTATAGACGATGTATATTTGTATGTCTTCTTTACCCTCTTGAATATCTTGCCTAGAGATATTTCTTGATTCAATAATAAGTTCTATAGAAGTAAATCCCCTGGGCTTTTGCTTAAAGTCTAAGGAGGCCAAAACCGGTATAAATGCATCAGAATCAGTTATCACACCCTTTGCCGTGATGTCTTCCATTTCCAGAATGGTCTGTGTTTTCATGATTCGGTCGTCCTGCAGGTGAATATACCTGTAACGGTCATTCCACTCGGCCTTGATTCCAAAGGCATCTATGATGGCGCGAAGAGGAATGAAAGCATTGCCGTCAGAGAAAACCGGCACGGTATCCAACTCTTTGTAATTTCCATCTATTTCAATGGTTTTAGACCCGATTGTAAATTTTAAGCTTTTGCCTGAAAACTTGATGGTTACTGCCTTGTTTTGATAATCAGAGCTCACATCTGCCCCTAAAAGGCGCTGACAAAACATGCGGACCGGAACTATCAGGCGGTCCTGACTATCAATATATGGGGGCTTAGGGTGGGTATACAATACAAAATATTGATTGACTTTAAGAAATACGGGTAAATTCATTGAAGCAGACGCCGAACCCTGGAGAGTCAGAACAAGAAAAATCATTGTGAGAGCAATGATTGACTTGTAAGAACGGTACTCCAGCATCACCTCCTTATAAAAGTGTGTATAAGTTACTGCAAAGCCCCTAAGTTATTGTAAAATTAGGGGTTTTTGTCTTGTGTCCAGACGGGGTTCCTCCACTTTTCAGAGAATATTTTTAATAAGATTTAACTGGAGGTGAGCCCTTTTGTATAAACATAAGCAATTAACTATTTTTGTTCTTGATGAAGATTTTCAGTCGTCAACCAATAAAAATAAACTTAAAATGCTTTCCGATTACATAGACATTGAGGAGATAATTCCCCTGGCCGCCTACCATATCCCCTCTCATCAATGCTATCCGCATTAATCATACAACAGATCTTCTCCATACCTACAATAGAACTTCTAGTTGCCTTCCTTGAACTATCTGAACCTCTAAAAGAATTTTGTGGCTTTACCACAAGCGTTCCAGACCCTGCTACTTTCTCAAGGTTTAAAGACAAAATTTAGAATTAACAGGACCATATTTAAAAGAGCTCGACCCTTTTGCCGCTTCCCTTCTCGTCCTGGATACAACCGGATTAGAAGTTCCCGTGAAGGAAAATAACCCTAAGTCCTTTCACTCTCTTAAAAACCAGGTCGAGAAGGGTTTCCCTGAAAAACCTAAAAATGAAATTTACATAACCACTCTTTCTCAAATGCTTAAATACGCTAAAGCCGCACCTGGTGCCAAACTAATGTATACCAATGGCCACTTTGCCTATGCTTATACTGCAGCAATACTAACTAATGGCCTCGGCCTTGTTCGTAATGTCATGCTCTTTGAGGGCCAAAAGGATTCTACTACTTTAAAGCCTATTTTAGAGGATTTTCGTAATAATCATGATCTTTCAGATTATCAATATTTCACCGCCGATGCTGGATTTGACAGCACTAAAAATTAACGATTTTTAATAGAAGACTGCCAATTAATACCGATAATTAACCTCAATCCCAGAAACACCAAAAACTTGCCTGAAACCCATTTCGATTCTGCTGGAATTCCTCTGTGCCCTAAGAATAAGACGCTGAAGTTTAAATACGCAGGATATTGTAAATCCAGAAAACGGATTAAATGGCTCTGCCCTCTTAGTAAATATGGGAAAAACGGCTATATATGCACTTGTCCTGATCCCTATACTATTTCTAAAAGTGGCCGCATGGTATACACTTATCCAAAAGGTAACTCCCGTGGGAATACTCTTATCCCCAAGGATTCTAAGTTATGAAGCAAAATTTATTCGCAACGTATTGCTGTGGAACAGTCTATCTCTCGCTTGAAACTTCCTTTAATGCCGGGGCGTCTTACAGTAATCTATTTTCAAAGTATTTACTGTGATCTTGTGGTAGCATCAATTGCTCAGAACCTTGTGGCACTAATCGCTTTAAGAGCTAAGAAACAAGACAAAGTAAGATCTCTTCATTGGTTTGTTGCTTGACGGTTTTGTGAGAAATCCTGTTGCTGCTTTAAGGGCTTTTCTTTGCCTTTTTATATCAAATCTTTTAAACAAAGTTTTTAGCGTATTACTTTTTTACGAGTTTTAAAAATAAATTCCATAATTTGTTAAATTTAGAACCTTATCCACAGGATTGAGGCTTTTTAAATTTGTAAAAAATTTAGTTTTGCAAGCACCTAATATTAAAATCTATATTATTAAAATCTATTTTTCTTTTTTTGTAAATTATTTTTTAAAACTTATATTTCCTAAGAAAAGATATTAATTCTGTAACCTTGACTTTATTCTGGATTAATTTCGATTGGTTGTTATAGAAAATTTCTACCATAAAAACATTGTCAAGATTAAAACCCAGTGCTTCATCAATATTTTTTACTCTTGAGTCGTATAAATTTTTCATTATTACATTTGGCCGGATGGTTTTTTATCATCCGACCATTTAAATAACTCATTTTTCATAATTGGGATTAGTTTAATTTCCTTTCATTGCTCCCGGGATAGTTTTTACACCACTAAGTGACACTTGCTTAAATAATCAGAGATTATTTTTAAATATTTCTATTTTATATTTTTTTCTCAAATTATCTTTGTATTGTTCAAAATATAAATGCGCTTTTTCTGGATCTTTTTTATCATTTTCAGGCATTGAAGATAAAATTTTTGCTTTTAATTTGCCAATTGATAAATATTTTTGATATATTGGGATAAGCTGGTTCCAATATTCATCTTCACTAATCCCTAAACCTTTGATATATTGTCTTAAATTATTTTCCGTTTTTAAAAATTCTTCCCTATCGGCAACCTGCAATTTGCCTGCTAATATTTCATTCGTTATTTTTCTAGTCTCCTCCATATATTCTTTAGCTTCTGCATAAGAGACTTCTAACCCTTGGGATTTAGCTTCTTGATATAAAACTTCATTATCTATTAATCTTTCAAGAATTTGCTGCGGGCTTAATTTTTGAGGAACTGGAATAAAAATTATTTCCATCATCAAACTGTTTCTGATCTTCATACTTCTGCACTTGATACACATATTTTTGTTGTTCAAATAATAACGCTATATTAAATCTGTCAATGCCTTTCTAAGATCATCATACCATTTTACAAATTCATTTACTACTTCCTTATCCTTTATATCATATTTTTCATATTCATTGTCTTTATGGACATACAGCTCTAAAACATCTTTTTCATCATTATAAAATAATTTTTCGTCTTTGGGAAACCACGTATTAAATATCATTTCTTTTAATAATTTTTTTACTATCCACAAATTCCAAAGAACTTAAATCTACTTTATTTAAATATTTTTTCAAATAAAACAGATAAATTTTCTTTCCATTCAATATCTTTACTAACCAGTTTATCATACTTACTATATCTGCGTACATTAAAATTTAAAGTTACCCGTCAAAGGGCCTTCAAAGACCATAGATTCTTCATTGTTTAAATCATCATTTTGATCGCTGTTAGAATTACTTATGATTAAAATTTAATATAACAATTACAGCAATATATTTAGGCTTTAAAACTATTTTATCTACTACCTATTTACCTATTACCAATGGAATTATACAGCTATAAGTCGCCAATTAAATAAACTTTTTTACCAAATAATGGTTTTTGATATTATTTTATCTAAATTAGATTTAATTATCAATGCCTTTTGCTCGAAAAATCAAAAAATTACTATTGAGATCACAAATAGTCTTGAAAATCTCCGATGAAGATGATGCAGAAGTTCTATTTATTAAAAAACATATTCAAACCATAATCTCCTTATTTAGAGTAAAAGAAGGTAGACAGGTATCTTCTTCACTTTAAACTCCACTTCCTTAATCCTATGAAAATTGCCTAACTGGAAATAGTGATTGATTGAGAGCTGGTTGTGAACTAAACTCAGTTATTTCCCAAAAGAAAAAATTCCAGCAAAGTAAATAAAAAAATCTCGCGGCGTTTGGGAGATAATAAGCCGTTATAAATCCCATTATTATAAAAATTGTAACGAGTTTTTATTTTTAAACCTTTGATAAAATTTTCAGTTAATTACTGAGACTCACACATCAAAAAACTTAATATTACCATTCCCGGACTCGCTTATATATTCGCTATTTATTATATAAAATTCTTCTAAATACTTGCTATTTAAGAATATCGGATTCATTCTTGCCAGCATCAGGAACAAAAAGTGATTGACCAAATTTTTCTTTACCAAATTCACCTATCACTTTTTGAGTCTCAGGACTCACCATAAATTCTACAAAGGCCTTTGCACCCTCTACATTAACCATCTTAGCAGCATTTGGGTTATTTTGCCTTACATATTCCGGATTTGTCTGCATAACATGATATATATTAAGCAATTCTTTGTCGCCTTCTTTTAATATAATAAGTCGAAGTTTTTCCTTCTTCATTAAATAAGTCGCTCTATCGGTAAGAGTATAACCACCTTTTTCAGACGCAATGTCAAGAGTAGCTCCCATACCCTGCCCTGTTGACTGATACCATTTACCAATGGGTTGTTCTATCCCTACTTTTTTCCATAGAGCGAGTTCTTTTTTATGTGTACCTGAATTATCTCCTCTTGATATGAATAAAGCTTTTTTGTCAGCAATTAGTCTGAAAGCTTCTGCAGCACTTTTTGCATCCTTTACTCCAGCGGGATCTTCAGGTGGACCTACTACAACAAAATCATTATGCATTACAAGTTGCCTGTTGATAGCAGCACCCTTTTCTACTAATTCCATCTCCGCTTCCGGTGCATGAACCAACATTACATCAGCATCTCCTTTTTCTCCCATAGCAAGAGCTTGTCCTGTTCCAACTGCAATAGTTTTTACCTTAAAACCCGTTTTTTGTTCGAAAATAGGTATAAGTACTTCTAAAAGCCCGCTATCTTGAGTGCTTGTGGTAGTAGCGAGAATAATTTCTTTACTGTCTTGTATATTCTTTGATTGCCCTTGTTGTGAAATAGTTTTCTGTCCGCATGAAGTTAACAGGAATAAGAATATGCAAAGCATCAATATAAAAACAAGTACTGAATTAAGTTTAAATCTTTTTCTGTAAAACATAATTCCCCTCCTTTATTCTAATATTTTCGTTATGTTTTTTTAAACATAACGACATACTCAATGTACCATAAAATACATAATTAGTAAAGTAAAATTTGATTCAGGTGTAGTTATTCTATGATAATGTCATCTTAAAATTTCTCAGTGAAAATGTCACTCACTGTGGTAAAATGAAAGGATGATATTATCAATGAATCCAGAAGAAAGAAATAAGCTTTACGTAGCCCGTTGTCTTA
>Ga0207430_10319_pt1 | contig 10991 bp, 8 predicted proteins | sample YelNatsi3bottle8_FD_187544 | JGI IMG/M metagenome (GOLD analysis project Ga0207430, IMG submission 187544) | Hot spring thermophilic microbial communities from Obsidian Pool, Yellowstone National Park, USA - site 3 bottle 8 (SPAdes) (version 2) | ecosystem: Environmental > Aquatic > Thermal springs...
CAAAAGAGATATTCCTTCGCTATTTAATGTCAGAAACCTGACAGTATTAGAAAAAGTCTTCTTGTACTTGTGTTTTAACTCTTCAAGTGTAATTAATATTTCAACCATCAGTAAACAAATTGAAAACGTCTCAGTAACCACAATAGAAAATTATATTCACTTGCTTGAAAATGCAAATTTGATTTATAGGAGCCTTCCAATTGAATTGGGTGGCAAAAAGATTTTAAAAGCAAAACCGAAAATATATATATCTGATCCAGCTATTAGAAATGCAGTTTTGATGATAGATAATCTCCTTACCGATAGCAAAGAACTTGGAATTACAGTTGAAACAGCAGTTTTTAAGCATATATACAGCTTTTATAGCGAAGAGAATGTAAAGATAGGCTATTTTGGAAAACCGACTGATAACCAAAAAGAAATTGATATAGTTGCTCAGTTTCCAAATGGTAAGAGCCTGATTGAGGTAAAATTTAGAGAAGATAGCACACCTGCCAAAAATGATGCAATTGTGCAGATCTGCCAAAAAGAAAAAGATATAATTTCAGCAGTGCTTATTACAAAGAGAACAGAAGATTATGGCAAACTTGAGCTTACTGCAAAGGTTCCAATAATAAGGATTCCTGCATTTGCATTTATGTATTTGTTTGGGAGAAAGTAAAAAAATTTTTCTTTTCCCTCTAAACTCATAAAACCATCCTACCGATAATCTTATTGAAAACAAAATAAAGCTTCACAGGGACGTGAAGCTAAAAAATTAAATTCAGGGAGGGTGTTTTAAGATGCGTATTAATAATAACATTCAAGCATTGAATACTTACAACAGGTTGACAATTAATGAGAGTGCGTTGTCAAAATCACTTGAAAAACTTTCGTCTGGTATGAGAATCAACAGAGCGGGCGATGATGCAGCAGGTTTGGCAATTTCAGAAAAGATGAGAGGTCAAATCAGAGGTTTGAACCAAGCTATCAGAAATGCTCAGGATGGTATTTCATTAATTCAGACAGCTGAGGGTGCTTTAAATGAGACACATTCAATCTTGCAAAGAATGAGAGAGCTTGCTGTGCAGGCAGCGAACGATACAAATACAGTGGAAGACAGACAAGCACTTCAGGCAGAGGTTGATCAGTTAGTTAAGGAAATTGATAGAATAGCTGACACAACCCAATTCAACACAAAGACATTATTGGATGGTACTTATGCAAGTACATCATTAGTATTCCAGATTGGTGCAAACATAAATCAGAATATAGGATTGACAATTGCAAGCGCAAAGGCAGGTTCATTATTATCGTTTACTACTTCACAAAAAACTGTTGGAATTACAAATCAAACATTAGCAAACCAAGCTATTTCGACAATTGATAAGGCAATTGGAAAAGTCTCCAGTATTAGAGCAAAACTTGGTGCTTACCAGAACAGACTTGAGCATACAATCAATAACTTAGGTGTATCTTCAGAGAATTTAACAGCAGCAGAAAGCAGAATCAGAGATGTTGATATGGCTCAGGAAATGATGGCTTATACCAAGAACAATATCTTAATGCAGGCAGCAACTGCAATGCTTGCTCAAGCAAATCAGCTTCCTCAAGCAGTATTACAGCTTTTAAGGTAGTTGAAAGTAAAAGGTGATAGTAAAAAGCCAGCCCTGGTGTAGGTTACCAGGGCTTTTTTAAAATTTTTTGAAAGGAGAGACCTTAATTTTGGCAGATACGAAGTTAAGCATATGCATGATGGTAAAGGATGAGGAAAAGAATCTAAAGAGATGTTTAGAAAGTTTAAAACCCTTGCTTTTACGAGAAGATGTTGAACTTATAATTGTTGATACCGGGTCAAAGGATAAGACTATTGAAATTGCAAAAAACTATACCACACAAATTTATTTTAAAGAATGGAACCATGACTTTTCTGAAATGAGAAACTATACAATATCCTTAGCCAGTGGTGACTGGATTTTTATACTGGATGCAGATGAAGAGGTTGAAAATCCAGAAAATGTCATAGAAGAAATCGAAAAAGCTGAAAAGAAACAAGCAAATACCATTTGTTTAACTGTTAAAAATTTAACTCAGGAAGATGACAAGAAAAATTATGTGATTAATATATCACCAAGAATATTCAAAAAAAATTACATAAAATATTGGGGGAGAGTCCATAATCAACCAATTTATCATGAACCAATTTATTACAGCGATATTGCCATATATCATTATGGATATATTCTTCTAGATACAAAATTAATGGAATATAAGTATAAAAGGACAGTAACTTTGCTTCTTAAAGAACTCGAAAAAGATCCTACCAATATTTATTACAGATATCAGCTTGGTGTAAGTTATAGCATGTATGGTAAATTAAAAGAGGCAAGTATAGAGTTTGAAAAGGCTTATAATTTGCTAAGAACTCAAAATAGTGAGACAAAAAAGAGATTTGTAGTTTTATATTGCCTTTATGCAAAAACTCTCCTTGGTTTAGGCTTATATGATATGGCACGAGAAATTGCAGAAGAAGGTATAAATTTCAACAGTGATTATATAGATTTATACTACATAGCTGGGCAGTCACTTTATATGGTTGGAAGACGAAAAGAGGCGGTGGAGTATTTTAAAAGATATTTAGACTTTTTTGCTAAAAATGAAAAACCACGAGTTTTAAATGACCCAAGTTTAGCTTTTTATTATGTAAATGATTATTACGTTGATCAGGCAATTTCATACATTTTGCAATACTACTTCGATACTAATGAATTCGACGAGATAAAAAAATATATAGATTCATTCAAAGATACTAACTCAAGACTTAAACATTATGTGTTGATGTATTTAAAATCGCGAGAGTATAAAAAATTAAAAGAGTTTTATGTTCAATATGAGCAAAAGGAAAAAATAGCTGAATTTATTGAAAAATTTATTGTGGAATTAAAATTAGATGAAGACGAAAGAAATAAATTATATGAAGAATTTGCCACAATTAGCGATTTATATGGTAGATACGCAGAATTATGGATTAAGTCTATAGATGCTACAGAGATCATAAGCTATATTTTTAGGTACGGAGAAATAAAAAACCTTTCTGCATTCTATTTTAAGGCATTGTTTTGTTGTTTAGGTAGAAAAGAGTTTTTGATTAATAAGCTTAAAGAAATAGATATATTAACTCTCAGAAAAAAAATAGCTGAGGCACTTGCCGCGAAGTTTATTGATTTTGAAGATGTTATCAACCTCTTGGAAGTAATAAAGAAAGAAAAAGCAGATATAGATATTTTGACTCGTTATATAGCTTTAGCGTTGTTGGTTTTGTTAAATTTTCCTCGCCAAAGCGATGAAAGATTGTATGAGATATTCTTAAACTACACAGAAAATGGTATATTATTGATGAACAGACTTTATAAGAATGAAGAAATTAAAGAAAAATACAGATATTTTTTATCTGAGGAGGAAAAATATTTTGCTTTAATGTACATGATTTACCTTTCATTACAAGAAAAGAGAATGGACAAAAGTATAAAATACTTACGAGAAGCAATAGCAACAATGCCTAAATTGGTTAAACATCTTAAAAGATTCTCTAAGGACATCTTGGGAGTGGATGTTTAGAAGTTAGATTAAGTAAAACTGTAGGGGATAGTTAGTAATTTTTATATGCATTTGAAGGAGTGAATTTAAGTGAATGAGAACATTGAGAATAAAGTTGAGAGAATAAAAAAACTTCTTAATGAACTTGTTGAAAAAGGAGAATTGGATTATGCGTTAGAGGTAATTAACAAATGCGAAAATGTTATTAAAAATGATGCAGAGATTATTTCAATGAAAGGGATAATATATTACGTTAAAAATGAGATTGAAAAAGCAGAAGAGATTTTCAAAAAAGGTTTACTTGTTGATTCAACATATGCAGATTTTTATTATAACTTGGGTTGTGTATACGAATTAAAAGAAGAATATGAAAAAGCAGCAAAATTCTTTACTCGAGCTTTAGAGTTTGTTACTGGCGAGGAGACAATAGAAATTGGCAAAAAGTTAAATGAAATTTTGTGTAAAATTTCTACACCTTTAAAGGACGAAACCAAAATAGCTTTTTTTGTGAAACCGGGGTTAGATAGTTTTTTAAACGATATAATATTAGGCTTGATGGATGAATACTTTGTAAGAAAGATTACTGTCACTGATTTTAAACAAATCGACGAAGGTATGCAGTGGGCAGATATATGTTGGTTTGAGTGGTGTGATGAACTTGTAATATATGGGAGTAGACATGAATTAGCAGGAGAGAAAAAGATAATATGTAGATTGCATAGGTATGAAGCATTTACAAATTATATATTTCAGGTGGAATGGGAAAATGTAGATAAGGTGATATTTGTGGCGTCTCATATATTAAATATTGTAAATTCAAAGTTAGGTGGTAAAATAAGGGAAAAAAGCATTATTATTCCTAATGGTATTAATTTACAAAAATACAATTTTAGAGACAGAAAAAAGGGCTTCAACATAGCTTATGTTGGTTATTTGAATTATAGAAAATCACCTAACATGTTACTGCAAATAATTGGTAAATTAATACAAATTGACAAAAGATACCGTTTATTTATTGCTGGAGAATTTCAAGATGAAGAAAATATGACCTATTTTGAATATTTGATAAAAGAGATGGGATTAAAGGACTATGTAATTTTTGAGGGATGGCAGAAAGATATAAATACATGGTTAGAAGATAAAGATTATATTTTAAGTTGTAGTATCTTCGAAGGTCACCCGGTAGGAATAATGGAAGCAATGGCAAAAGGTATAAAACCAGTTATACATAATTTTGTTGGAGCAAAGGATATTTATCCAAGTGAATGGTTGTGGAATACTATTGATGAGGCTGTAACAATGATTATGGAAGAAGATTATAATTCAGAAAAATACAGGGAATTCATAAAAGAAAAATATAGTCTACAGACTCAAATTGATAAGATTAAAAGAGTTATTTTAGAAACTGAAGATACAGTAAGAAAGAAGGGCAACTTTTGCTCAACTCGAGAAGAAAAAAATATAGAAAAAAGTAATTGGGATAAGATTTGGAGAGATGCTAGTATTTTTGAACCTGAGCAAATAATGAATGATCCAGCTACAATGACACTACGTTCGGAGTTTGTTAATTTTTTAAATAGATACTTTGTGTTAAAAGGTGCTAAAATAATTGAAATGGGATGTGGAACAGGGCAATTTTCAGCTGAATGTGCATTACGGGGGTGTAAGGTATTAGGAATTGACATAAGTGAAAATAGTATTAAGATTGCAAATGAGATAAAAAAAAGATACAAAATAACTGGTTGTAATTTTAAGGTATTAAATGCACTTGAGACAGGGTTTTCGGATAGTGAATTTGATATTGCATTCAATATGGGTGTCATTGAACATTTTAACGATGAGGAAATTATAAAGTTTCTTAAAGAAATGAGTAGAATTTCTAAATATGTAGTGGTTGGTGTACCGTATACTGGATCTGAAGTATATAAAATGGCAAAAGCATATTTGATAAAAAACGAAAGATGGATTTATGGATATGAAAAAGATTTCTATACGTTATTCTCAATATTTGATAAAGCAGGTCTAATATTACTAAAAGAAGAAGTGCTTGGATATTATTCAGAGGCTGCATATCTTAGACGCATTGACAATGATTTGTTTGAGACATGTTTATCAAATAATTTTAGAAGGTTTTTTGAAGGCAGAAAAAATGTAGGATGTTGGTTAGTTGCAATTGGTACAAAAAAAGAGGAATATGCTAATTTGTTTAATAAACTTAATAATGAAAGGATAAGGTTTGAAAACTTGATTGCTCTGGAACCTTACAAAAATCCGTCAGTTTCAATCATTATACCTTTTTACAATGCAGAAAATTTCATTGAAAGACAGCTTTTAGAATTATCTCGTATTAATTATTCCAATTATGAAGTTATCTTTGTAAATGATGGGTCTTCAGATAAGAGTGAAAGAATACTTTTAATGAACAAGGAGAATATCAATAATTTCAAGTACGTTAATTTAGATAGCAATGTTGGCTTATTTGATGCGCGACATGCTGGGTTAAAGATAGCCGAAGGTGAATATGTTTTCTTTTCTGATGTAGATGATTTCCTATATCCGCATTGTATCAGGAATTTGGTGAATGACATTTATAACTTCACTCATAAGGTTTTACTGTCTGTTTCTTGCTGCTTAAGAGATAACACAGATTTTAAGGGAATAATGTGGATGGTTAATTATTTACCTACTCTTTTTGATTATGTTAAAAAAGAATTGTATACACTGTCAGGACAAGTAGGAATAATTAATACTCTTTTGGAAACAAAGCAATTAAGAGAAATTTATGGAGAAATAAAAGGTATGCTCAGTTCTATGAAAATAAAAAAGTTTATAGTAGGGGAAGATACTATTATCGTTGATTGGATGATATTAAAAGAGTTAATAGATAATATAATTCCCGTTTATTATACTTTCAGAGGATATTTTATAAATAATGAATTTTCTGCTTCCAAAAATATTACTCAAAGATTAAAAGATATACCGTTAACCAAAGCATTAGAGTTAATTATATTAAAGAAAAAGTTAAATCTGTCCCCTGATACTATCAACGACTATGAAAGTTTGGTATATCGTAGAGCCGTAGAAATATATGGTAAAAATTCTGGCGAGACTTTATTTAATAACTTCCTTTGTTACAAAAATATCCTTGAAGAAATATTATAAATTGAGGCACCAATAAATTAAATGCAAGAGTAAAATTTTAAATAGAAAAACTAAATAAATCATTTCACATCATTGGGTAATAATAATTGAAAAAAAACTCATGCAAGATGGGAGGGATGGAGAATTTATAAAATTTAACAAGTTAAATTTTTGTGAAAAAAGGTCAAAGAAGCAAGGGAAAATATAATTGATGTAGTTGTGAGAGGTAAATAAATAGTCTAGATATTATCGAGATAATTTATTTACGTAAGAGAGAGAAATTTCAAATATAAGAAGTGTTATTAAATTTAAGACAATAAAAACGACTTTACAACTGTTATACATTTTCCAGCTACTTAAAATAATGAGCTTATTTGGAATAATAGCAAATATTAGTTTTTAGTTTCGTATTAAAAGAATAGGATATAACATTATTTTGAAGAGAAGACTCGTAAATAGTAATTTAATACAATACATCTAAATACAGTAAATCGTATGAGTGTTATAGGAGCAGGTATAGCCTAAGACTTCAAATTAAGATATCCAAAAATGTATGAGGATTACGTTGTTAGGTGCAAAAATAATATGGTCGAAAATTGGCGAACCCTATTTATATAGTACAAAAGATGGAACTAAAATTGTTAATTTTCCGACAAAATATCACTGGAGATATCCTTCAAAAATTGAGTGGATTAAGATGGGACTTGAGTATTTTGTTCAGCATTACAAAGAGTGGAATATAAAATCTATAGCATTTCCCAAACTGGGAACAAATGCAGGGAAGTTGCCTTGGTCGCAAGTCAAAGCAGTTATGGTTGAATACCTCAAAAAGGTTGATATTCCTGTTTATATTTGTCTTGACGAATTGGAAGAAGCTGAAGGTATTGAAAAGGAAATGATAAGAATATTGAACGAAAATAGTATTGAAATTATTTCCAGCATACAGTTAAGAAGTACTATGAGAAATTATATTATAAACCAATTGCCTATAAAAAGACTCAAATATTTATTAAATCAGAAACAAATAAGTAAAAAAACGTATGAGAAATTATTTATTGAGCTTTATAACAGGGCAAAAAAATCACAGCCTAATCACTATGAGAATTTATCATTTTTTGATAGATAGGATGACTTCAAAAAACAAACGAACAGCATTCATTTTTTAGCGATGAAGAGCTTATCAATAAAGCATATGAACTGCAGATGAAGAAAATATTCAATGTTAAGAACAAATAAGTTTTAACATGGTATTCTAATTCCGTACTCTTTAATCTCTTTTACAAAAGGATTCTCATCGGTAAAATCTTCAGGTCTAAAAGGATGAGGTTCAATCCTGAGGTCAATATCTCTTCTTAGTCGCATTAATAATAATCTATCTTCAATGCAGTCACCTTTGAACTGGTCAGAAATTACTGCAATATCAATGTCGCTATCATTATGATAATTTCCTTTTGCATATGAACCAAATAGATATACATCAATAACATTTATTTCTTTTTTGAGTTTACTAATATACTCCATAATTGTATTTATTACTCTTGAATCAATCTTTTTAACCATTCTATAACATCCTCCACTTTTTCAATTATATTTTGTGTATATTCTCGTGTGCATTTTTTATGAAATTCTCTTTTATAATCGGGATACCTTGTGTTTATATTAAAAGTGGTAAGAAGGTCAAAAAAATCTGCCATAGAAGTGTCCAAAGGAAGTTGTATTTTCTTTGCAAGAAACAATAAATCATGTGTTTTTGGAGGAATGGTTTCAATATTTTTGACATATAAAGCTTTTAATAATTTCTCGACAATTATATGGCACATAAATAAACACCAAAGATAGTCCTCACTTTCAAATAAATGCTTCATGGTCTTGTAATCGTCAAGTGCCGAATCAATCCAGTACTGAATTATTTCTTCTTTTTTCAAAACGCTCACACTCACAAAATCTATAATGTTCTTACTAATATTTTACCACAAATCTAAAACGGCAAAAAGCATTCATTAAACTTTTCCCTTTTCCCAACCGATAATATATAAAGAAAACCTAAAAGAGAGGGAAGCAGTATGGTTGTTGATGGCATTGGAGTCAAAGCCATTGATATATCGAATGCAGTATCAAGGATTCAAGACAGCAGAACAAAGCCTGAAAATAGCGAAATTAGCTTGCAGGAAGAAAAGGGTATAAGTAAAGAAGGAGTTAATGATAAATTTACAGAGAAGAATGATAAAAAGGAACTTGATGAAGATACACTCCTAAAGATGATAAACCAGGCAAACAAAGCATTTGAAGCAAAATACACAAGACTTGAGTTTTCTATTCACAAAGAAACACATGAGATTGTTGTCAAGGTGTATGACAAAGAAACAAATGAACTAATAAGAGAAATACCACCAGAAAAGATTTTGGATATAATTGCGAAATTGTGGGAGCTTGCAGGAATTTTTGTTGATGAGAGAAGATAAGGCGGTGATAAAAGATGAATGTTAACTCTACAAATTCAACAAGCTATACTAATCCTTATGACATGTATAAATATTACACAAGAATAGGTGGGCTTGCAAGTGGACTTGATACAGACTCTATTATCCAGGGCTTAATGAGTGTTGAAAAGACAAAGTATAATAAGCTCTATCAGCAAAAGCAGCTTCTCGAATGGCAAAGACAGGATTATATGGATATGGCAAGTGCTATATCAAGTTTTAAAGACTATGTGTTTAATCTTAAACTTTCTAGTAATTTCATAAAATATAAAACTACTGGTGAGGCGATAGATGCAGGGTATGTATCTGTTACAGGCACAGCTAATACTCTTGAAGGAAATTATCAAATAAAAGTTGAGCAACTTGCAACTCCTGCAAATGCAGTTGTAAGTGATCTGACCATAATTACAAAGGATTCTGAAAACAAAGTAAACCTACAGATTGATTTGACGATTGGCAGTTCAACTGTATCAAAGACTATAACGCTTGTATGGAATCCGACAGACAATGTGGACACTTTTGGGACCAATTTAGCAAAAGAAATTAATTCGGCTTTTAGCAGTGATGGGAGTTTGAAGGCTTATTATGATTCAACCTTACACAAGCTTATAATAGCCTCTCAAAAAACTGGCAGCAATGTTAACTTTACTGTGAAGGATTTAAATAACAATAGCAGTATAATTGCCAACGCAACTGGTACAGATGCAAGAGTTTATATTAAGGATAGCTTTAATAACGAATCATTTATTCAGTCGTCAACAAATACAATAAATGTATATGGAATGAGCATTACACTCAATAAAACAACATTGGACAGTCAGAATATTCCTCAGTATAAGGCATTTTCTATCTCCAAAGATGTGGATGCTATTGTAAATAATATCAAAGAATTTATAAACAAATACAATGACCTTGTGAGCAAAATATACAGCAAGATTACTGAAAAAAGGAACAGAGATTATTTGCCACTGACAGAAGAACAGAAATCTCAAATGAAAGACACTGACATTCAAAAATGGGAGGATGCAGCTAAAAAAGGACTTTTATATGGTGATTCAATTTTGTCAAGTTTTTTAGATAATTTGCGCTATTACCTATACAAAGCAGTTCCAGGGCTTCCTTCTAATTTAGATACAATTTCAGAAGCGGGAATAGAAACGTATAGCTACTTTGAAAGCAAAGAAGGAAAGATTTATATAAAAGATGAAAGTAAGCTCAGAGATGCAATAGCAAACAATTTTGATGCATTTGTAAAACTTTTTACGTCAAGTGGTAGTGATAAAAACACCATTGACGATGATGGAATTTTACAGCGCTTTTACAATATTGCTGATGATACTCTTAAAAAAATTTATGACAAAGCAGGCAAACCATATTTTACAAATTCGTATGATCCAAACAGCTCAATAGGAAAACAGTTAAGAAGTATAATCGACCAGATGAATGCCGAACAGCAAAGACTTCAGGAAATTGAAGATAGGTATTATCGTCAGTTTACCCAGCTTGAGACATTGATTGCACAGATGAATACCCAAAGTTCATGGCTTTCCCAGCAGTTTAGCGGAAAATAGTTAAAAAGGTGCAAAAATAGAAAAAATATAAAATTTGTTTGTTGAGGAGGCAGTTTGTATGGATGCAGCAGCAAGGTATCAAGAAGAAATGATAATGACAAAGCCACCAGAAGAGTTAACTCTTATGCTTTATGATGGATGCATAAGATTTATTAAACTTGCAATGCAGGCAATTGATGAAAAGAAATTTGATAAAGCAAATGAGAACATAATTAAAGCTGAG
>Ga0207430_10320_pt1 | contig 10973 bp, 8 predicted proteins | sample YelNatsi3bottle8_FD_187544 | JGI IMG/M metagenome (GOLD analysis project Ga0207430, IMG submission 187544) | Hot spring thermophilic microbial communities from Obsidian Pool, Yellowstone National Park, USA - site 3 bottle 8 (SPAdes) (version 2) | ecosystem: Environmental > Aquatic > Thermal springs...
AGGGCAAAAATTTCTTTGTATTTATAAAATATTTATCAAAAATGCTTGTAAAAATACTCAAACCCCACTTTTCGTTTTTTGAAAAGTGGGGTTTGTCGACGGTCTGAATAGGTGAACTTAAGTTCACCTATTATACTCTAAATTTATAAAGAAAGGGGACATTTTATGAATTCTAAAAGTAAATATGGTTATTTATTTATCTCTCCTTTTTTTATAGTTTTTAGTATATTTGGTATCTATCCTATAATTCTTTCTCTTTATATGAGTTTTACTGATTATAAAGGTATTGGTTCGCCTTTTAAAGCAAATTGGGTAGGATTACAACAATACATAAGACTTATACATGATAAATATTTTTTACAAGCTTTTATAAATACATGGAAAATTTGGGGAGTAAATATAATACTACAATTGACACTGGCTTTAATATTAGCAGTAATATTTTCTGATATTACATTAAGAATAAGAGGTCTAAGTTTATTTCGTGCTATCTTTTATTTACCTAATTTAATGACAGTTTCATCTGTTGCATTATTGTTTTTATATATTTTAGATTGGCATCATGGGGCTCTTAATTCACTTTTACTTAAATATGGCATTATTTCAAAACCTATTAATTGGCTTGGTCAGCCTGCTACTGCACAATTGTCTGTGTCATTAATACAAACATGGCTATGGTTTGGACATACATTTATTATTATTTTTGCCGGTATTCAAGGTATTTCAAAAGATTATTTTGAAGCAGCAATGATAGACGGAGCAAGTAGAATGCAAATATTTTTTAAAATAACTTTACCGTTATTAAAACCCATAATGCTTTATGTAGTTATTACATCTTTAATTGGAGGCTTACAACTATTTGAGATACCATTTTTAATATCTCAAAATGGACTTGGAGGACCAGAAGGTTCTTTAGTGACAATGGTGCTATACTTATATAATCATGCTTTTAAATATCATAATTTTGGATATGCAGCAGCTGTGGCGTATGGTTTATTTTTAATAATATTAGCATTTTCGTTTATCGTTTTTAAAAGTATGTTTAAAGAAGAATTTTAAGGGGGTGTAATTTTTGAATACAAAGAATTTTGTTAGAGGAATTATATATATTTTTTTGATTTTATTAGCATTAATATGTTTAATACCTTTTGTTATGATGATAATAAATGCTACCCGTTCAAATACTGAAATAGTAAAAGGATTTACATTGATACCTGGAAAGAGTTTAGTAGAAAATTATAAAAACATGATGTATCACATGAATGTTAGCGATGGCATTTTTAAAGGTATTTGGTTAGGATATAAGAATAGCTTTATTATTGCAGCATCTGTAACTATATTAAGCTCTTATTTTTCTGCGTTAACAGCTTATGGATTTTATGCGTATGAATTTAAAGGCAAAAAAATATTGTTTATCTTTATTCTAATAATGATGATGATTCCAAATCAATTAGGGCTTCTTGGTTTTTTCGAGTTAAATAAAGCATTAAAAACTTTAGATAGTTATATTCCCCTTATTATACCTTCAATAGCAACACCTTTTACCGTGTTTTTTATGCGTCAATATCTAGTATCTACTATGCATCCTGCTTTAATTGAGGCAGCTAGAATTGATGGAGCTAATGAAATATTTATTTTCCATAAAATAATTTTACCGATTATGATGCCAGCAATTGCAACAATGGCTATTTTTACATTTATTGGAGCATGGAATAACTATTTAATTCCTTTAACTGTAATCTTTTCACCTGAGAAATATCCATTATCTGTATTAATGGGATATCTTAAAGGTGGTAAAGTTGCTGAAAATTTAGGTTCTATGTATTTAGCAATTTCAATGTCAGTTGCTCCAATTATAATAGCGTTTATATTTTTATCTAAATACATTATTAGTAGCATATCAGCAGGTTCAGTAAAAGAGTAGTTTGTAAGGGAGGGTAAAAATGAAGAATTATTATTTTGATGATAAAAATAGATTTGTTATAGAAAATTTTAACAAATTAAAACCTTTTTCAAGTTTTTTACCTGGAATTGCAGGTAAAAAGGGTATTCCAATGTGGATTTTCTATGTTAATAGAGGACAATGTATATCATCGTTTGGAATTAAAAACAAGGATAATCCAATAATGGAATTTTTTCCTGCATATAAGTGCTATCAAAATGTGCAAAGTGTTGGGTTTAGAACTTTTATAAAGTTTTTGGATAAAAACTATATATATGAACCATTTTTAAATCAAATAAATGATAAAGTAATTCAAAAGATGTATATAGAAATGAATGCATTAGAAATAGAAGAGATAAATAACGAAAATGGTTTGCAAATAAATGTTATTTATTATATGCTTCCTCAAGAAAAAATAGCGGCTTTAGTTAGAAAAGTCACTGTCAAGAATATATCTTCTGATAAAAAAAATATTGAAATTTTAGATGGAATGCCGGTATTGTTGCCATATGGAATAAGTGATAGCGGATTAAAACAGGTTGGAAACACTCTTAAAGCATGGATGGCCGTATATAATCTTGAAACTGGAATTCCGATTTTTAGAATGAGATCTTCATCAGAAGATACTGTAAATGTAACTGAGTTTAAAGAAGGGAATTTTTATTTATCTTTTCAAAACATAAAGGTCAGGAAAGATTTAGCAAAGTTAGTAGTGGATTCTGATTTGATATTTGGAATGAATACGTCTCTTAGCTATCCAGATGAATTTTTAAAACATTCTTTAAAAGATATATTAAGTAAAAAACAAGTAACTTCGAATAAAATACCTTGTAGTTTTTCTGCAGTTTATGCAGAACTTGATGCTAAAGAATCTGTAACAATATACTCTATTATAGGTCATGCACCAGAGATTTCTATATTAGATGTTTATAAAGAAAAATTGCTTGATGAAGAATATATCAATAGCAAATATTTGGAAGGAAAATCCATTGTAGATCAAATAACAAATGACGTATATACTAAAACATCTTCTAAATTGTTTGATGAATATTGTAAACAAAGTTATTTAGATAATATTTTAAGAGGGGGATATCCTATTCTTCTAAGTAAAAGAGAAAAGCCAGTTGTTTATTATATATATTCTAGAAAGCATGGAGATTTAGAAAGAGATTATAATTATTTTATATTACAACCCGAGTATTATTCAAGTGGGAATGGAAATTATAGAGATGTAAATCAAAATAGGAGAAATGATATTTTCTTTAAGCCAGAGATATTAAGTTATAACATAAAAACATTTATGAATTTAATCCAAGCAGATGGGTATAATCCTTTGGTTATAAATGGAATTAAATATAGAGTTAAGGCAGATAATTTAAATTTTATAGATGAGTTAGTAGAAAATTCAAGTGTATTAAAAGAATTTTTATCTAATTCATTTACACCGGGTAAGTTATTTAAATTTATAGAGAAAAATAATATTAAATTAAAAGTGTCAGAAGAAGAATTATTAGAAAGAATTATGGAAAATGTTGAAGAGGAAATTGATGCAGTTCATGGTGAAGGATATTGGACAGACCATTGGACATATAACTTAGACTTGATTGAAAGTTATTTAGAAATTTATCCAGATAAAAAGAAGGAGTTATTATTTGATGAATATGATTATACTTATTTTGATAATAGCGTAGTTGTTCTTCCAAGAGAAAAAAGATATATATTATGTAATGGTAAAATAAGACAATATAATTCTACAGCAGAGGATAAAGAAAAGAAAAAACTTATAGAATCTAGAAAGATATATAAAAATCTAATGAGATCTAAAAAAGGTATAGGTAAAATATATAAAACAAATCTTATTGTTAAATTATTAAATCTTGCAGCTATAAAATTTGCAACTATAGATCCTGCGGGTGTAGGAATTGAAATGGAGGCAGGAAAACCAGGTTGGTATGATGCATTAAATGGTTTGCCAGGTCTTTTTGGTTCTTCAGTTGCAGAATCTTATGAGTTAGTAAGACTTTTAAATTTTTTAATTAGTATATTAAAAGAATATCCTAATGAAAAAATTAAAATACCTATAGAAGTAATGAAATTACTTGAGCAAGAAGTAGAATGTATTCAAATGTATAATACATTAAATGATGATAAAGATTATAAATTTTGGTCAATGATGGCAGATTTGCGTGAAAAATATAGGGAAGAAGTTAAATTTGGATTTGAAGGCGAAGAAGTTTTAGTAATTTCAAAAGAAGTAATTGATAAAATTAAAAAGCTTAAGGATAAATTGCAGTTGGCATTGGATAAAGCTCTTTTAGACAATGATGGAATAATGCCTACATACTTTTATTATGATGTTGAAGAGTATGAAATTATTAATAATAAAGATGAAGAAACAGATAAAGATAATCAACAATATGTTAGAGTATTAAAATTTAAGCAAAGGAAAATGCCTTTGTTTTTGGAAGGAATAGTCAGAGGATTTAAAATTTATGACGATAAGGATTTTTTAAGGAACATTTATAAAAAGGTAAAAGATAGTGAATTATTTGATAAAAAATTGAAGATGTATAAGGTTAATGCTTCTTTAAATAACGAGACTATTGAAATTGGAAGGGCAAGAGCTTTTACTCCAGGATGGCTTGAAAATGAATCAATATGGCTTCATATGGAGTATAAATATATGCTTGAATTATTAAAAAGTGGATTGTATAAAGAATATTATGATGATTTTAAGAATGTATTAATACCTTTTATGGATCCAAGAGTATATGGAAGAAGTCCTCTTGAGAATTCATCATTTATTGTAAGCAGTGCTTATATAGATGAGTCTATTCATGGAACGGGATTTGTTGCTAGGCTAAGCGGTGCTTCTGCAGAATTTTTGAATATGTGGAGGATTATGTTTATTGGTAAAAATCCATTTAGAGTGATAAATAATAAATTAATTTTAAGTTTTAATCCTGTTCTACCTGAATGGATGTTTGATAGTGAAAATAAAGTTAGTTTTAATTTTTTAGGAAGATGTACAGTCACATATTACAATCCATATAGAAAAAATACCTATGATATAGATTTTAATAATCAAAAAATTATAATCTATTTGCCTGATAACACTAATGTAAAGATATTAGGAAATGTAATTGAAGAGGAGTATGCTAAATTAATTAGAGAAGGCAAAGTAAATAAAATAGATATTTACTTAGAATAAGCCTAAATATGGAGGTAAAATTAAATATGAACTTAAAAGTTTACCTGACGGCAAGAGATACTACAGATAGGTTAAGTTTTAAAGGTTTTAAATCTTTACAATTAAACAAAGCATGCGATAAGGCAATAGAAGTTTTTGAAGATAAGACTTATCAGGTTATTGAAGGTTTTGGAGGAGCTTTTACTGAGGCGGCATCATATAATTTTTATAAATTAACAGAAAAACGTAGAAAGGAGATTTTAAAGGCTTATTTTGATGTAGATGAGGGACATGGTTACAATCTTTGTAGGACACATATAAATAGTTGTGATTTTTCATTAGGAAACTATACTTATGTGAAAGAGTATGATGTTGAGCTTAAAAGTTTTAATATAGAAAGAGAAAAAAGATATGTTATTCCGTTTATTAAAGAAGCAAAGGCAATTTCAAAAGAAGATATAAGAATTTTTTCTTCTCCTTGGAGTCCACCTGCTTGGATGAAAACTAATGGTCAAATGAACAATGGAGGAAAATTAAAAGATGAATATAAAGGTTTGTGGGCATTATATTATGTAAAATATATTAAAGCAATGAAAGAGGAAGGTATAGATATATGGGGAATTACAGTTCAAAATGAACCTGAGGCTACGCAAGTATGGGATTCGTGTAGGTATACTGCTGAAGAAGAAAGGGATTTTGTAAAAAATTACTTAGGACCTACCTTATATAAAGAAGGTTTAAGTCATATAAATATTATTGTTTGGGATCATAATAGAGATTTGATATACGAAAGAGCAAAAGTCATTTTATCTGATAAAGAGGCTTCAAGATATATTTGGGGAATAGGTTTTCATTGGTATTCAGGAGATCAATTTGAGAATCTTAATAAAACCCATGAGGCATTTCCTGATAAAAAATTATTATTTACAGAAGGATGTCAAGAAGGAGGAGTAAGACTTGGGGATTGGACTGTTGGAGAGCGATATGGTCATAATATAATTGGTGATTTGAATAATTACACAGTAGGTTGGGTTGATTGGAATTTATTATTAGATATAAATGGGGGGCCTAACCATGCTGGTAATTATTGTGATGCACCAATTATAGTTGATATAGATGAAGATAAGGTATATTATCAAAGTTCTTATTATTACATAGGACATTTTAGTAGATTTATTAAAAAAGGAGCTAGAAGAATAGGGTTTATAAATCCCTATGATACTTTAGAGGTAACGGCGTTTAAAAATGTTGATGGCATGATTGCAGTGATAGTTATGAATAAATCTGATGAAGATATTGATTTTAAACTTAAAGTAAAGAATGGAGTAGCAGAAATTAAGAGTTTGAAGCATTCAATAATGACATTATTGGTTTAAGAGGTGATTTTATGGTGAAATATAAATTTCCTGATGATTTTATCTGGGGAGTTGCAACATCAGCTTATCAAATAGAAGGTGCTTATAATAAAGATGGAAAGGGAGAAAATATATGGGATAGGTTTACTTCTATCCCTGGCAATATATATAAAAATCATAATGGTAATGTAGCATGCGATCATTATCATCTTTATCAAAGTGATATTAATATATTAAAAGAACTTGGCATAAAAAATTATAGATTTTCTATATCATGGGCCAGAATATTTCCAGATGGATATGGGAAAGTAAATCAAAAAGGTATAGAATATTATAGAAGATTAATTAATGCTTTATTAGATAAAGGAATACAGCCAGCAATAACTTTGTATCATTGGGATTTACCTCAAGAGCTTCAAGATATAGGTGGATGGACAAATAAAAAAGTAGTGGATTATTTTGTTGAGTATGCAGAACTTATGTTTAAAGAATTTGGTGATTTAGTTCCTATATGGATTACTCATAATGAGCCATGGGTTGTTTCAATATTAGGACATGCTTGGGGTGTTCATGCTCCTGGAATTAAGGATTATAAAATTGCTTTAAAGGTAGCTCACAACATACTTTTATCTCATGGGAAAGTAGTAAAGTTATATAGAAGTATGAGTTTAAAAGGTAAGATTGGTATAACATTGAACTTATCGAGTATACATTCAGCAACTGATAGTGAAAAGGACTTATTGGCAGCAAAGATATATGATGGATTTATGAATAGATGGTTTTTAGATGCAATATTAAAAGGCAGTTATCCTGAAGATATGAAAAAATTATATAATGAGTTAAACATTCTTCCTCAATTTTCTGATGATGATATGAAAATTATAAATGAAAGAATTGATTTCTTAGGCATAAATTATTATACAAGAAGTGTAGTAAAATATGATGAAAATGCTTATCCTCTTAAAGTGTCAATGCTAGATTTGGATAATCCTAAAACTGACATGGGATGGGAAATTTATCCTAAAGGATTATATGAATTGCTTATAAATTTACATAAAAACTACGATGGAATTGATATTTTAATTACAGAAAATGGAGCTGCCTTTAATGATATAGTTAACTACAAAGGGAAAGTAGTAGACGATTATAGAATTGATTATTTATATAGGCATTTATTAGAAGCTTATAGAGCAATTTGTGATGGTGTTAACTTAAAAGGGTATTATTTATGGTCATTTTTAGATAATTTTGAATGGGCAGAAGGTTATTCAAAGAGATTTGGTATTGTGTTTGTAGATTATAATACTCAAAAGAGAATAATTAAAGATAGCGCTTATTGGTATAGTGATGTTATTAAAAATAATGGTATTACTGAATGATTGGGGCATTGTAAGTGCCCCTTAAATTATAATAACAGGAGTTCCTATAGGGACAATGCTACTTAATTCAATAATATCTTTATTTAGCATTCTTATACAGCCATTGGATATATTTTTTCCAATGGAAGAGGGATTGTTTGTTCCGTGTATTCCTATTCCTTTTATGTTTAATCCAAGCCATCTTGCACCAAAAGGACCTCCAGGATTTATAACTTTATTTATTATTTTAAAGTGGCCTTTTGGTGTAGGAGTTGAAGGTTTACCAACAGCTACTTTGTATTTTTTTATAGGAATTCCGTTTTTGTATAATGTTAGTGTATGGGTTTTAGTGTTTACAATAATAGAAAAATAGGAATTTTTTAAAGTTTGACGTATAATCCATGTATTCATGTATTTTCACTTATATATTGATACATTATAATATATTCAAGTATAATTTATATAGACACTAAGTGTCGAAAAAAGCAGATAAAAATTTTTTATTTAATATGAATAAATTTATTATAAGTGGAGAAATTAATAAATGAAAGCTCAAGAAAAACACTTGAGCTTAATAAAAAAGCAGTTTCCATAAACAGAACCCCCCATCCCCCTTAGGGCCTTAGGGCCCGCTTTTTTTTAGCAATACTTAGTTTATTAATTAAATAAACATTGAATATTTTTAAAAATCTGATATAATTAAGTAGGGGGACAAGTATGAGGAAAAATGTGATTCCGGGAAGTTTTCAGCTTATGAAAAAGATAAATACAGGTCTTGTTTTTGATGCAATACGTTTATATGCTCCAATATCAAGGGCTGAAATAGCAAAGCTTTTAAATTTGACTCCTGCTACTGTTACTAACATTACTGCAGAGCTTTTAAAAAGAAATATAATTATGGAAAGTGATTTTGGAAAATCTAATGGAGGAAGAAGGCCTGTCTTGTTAAAAATAAATCCAAATTCTTACTACATAATTTCCGTTTATATAGGCCCTACTAAGGTTAGGGTTGCAACAATTAACATGGAATCTGAAATAATGTGTTCAAAGCAAGAAAGTTTATATTCTAACATAAGTTTTGAAAAAGCAAAAGAAATAATAGTGACGTTAATTAGGGAAGTTATTGATAGCTGTATAGTTGAAAAAAACAAAATTCTTGGAATTGGAGTTGCTATTCATGGAATTGTTAATTTTGAAAAGGGAATAGTTGTCTTTTCTCCTAATTTTGGATGGAAAAATATAGGTTTAAGAGATGTATTAGAAAAAGAATTTGATATTCCTGTATTTATAGACAGAGATGTAAGGGCAATGGCTATGGCTGAAAACTGGTATGGTGAAGGAAGAGAGTTTGATGATTTTATATGCATTAAAGTAGGTTATGGTATAGGAGCAGCTTTTATTAAAGATAAACAACAAATAAGAGGAGTTTCAGATGGATTAGGGGAGTTTGGACATATTAAAATAAAGGTTGATGATTTAAAATGTATCTGCGGAAATTATGGTTGTTTAGAAAATTATGCTTCAGAAAGAGCAGTAATTAGGTTTGCTAGAGAAAATGGTTATGAAGATGAATTTGATATAGAAAAAATTAATTTAGAGGCGTTAAATGGTAATAAAGTAATTGTTGAAGCTTTGAAAAAAGCCGGATATTATTTAGGATTAGGAGTGGCTAACTTAATAAATATTTTTAACCCGGGGCTTATTATAGTAGGTGGAGATTTAGTTGACATAAATATTTATTTTGAATCTTTAATAGAATCTGCAAGAGAAAATTCTCTAGAGGACTTATTTGAGCATGTGAAAATAAAAAGGGCTAAAACAGGAAAAGATTCTATTATTAAAGGGGCAGGCCTTTTGGTTTTAGATAGTTTATTTGATAGCATAGAAGGGGAGGTTATTGTATGAAAAGTTATGTTATAGGTATAGATGTAGGGGGGACAAATATAGTAACTGCAGTAGCAGATTTAAAAGGCAATGTTATTAATAAGACTAAGATTCCAACTGAAGCTAAAAATGGTTATAAAAATACAATAGTTAGGATAAAGGAACAAGTTGAGAAAGTTTTAGAGTTGTCTGGTGTAACTTTAAGTGATGTTGCTGGAATTGGAATAGGTGTTCCAGGTCTTATTGATGTTGAAAAGGGGATGTGTTATTTTTCAGGGAACCTAGGTGATGAGTGGCAAAATGTTAATATAAAAGAAGATTTAAAAAAGTTTTTTGATCTACCTATATTCTTAGACAATGATGTGAATGTTGCAGCTCTTGGGGAAAAGTATTTTGGAGCAGCAAAAAATTGTAAAGATTTTATTTACATAACAATAGGGACAGGTATAGGTTCAGCAATTGTTTGTGATGGAAAACTAATTAGAGGGCATAGATTTTGTGCTGGAGAATTTGGACATTTAACGGTTGATAGAAATGGGCCAAGGTGTACTTGTGGTAACATAGGATGTATTGAAGCTATAGCATCAGCACCAGCTATTGCAAGAAGAATAAAAGAAAAAATAAATTCAGGAAGAAAATCTATAATGGTTGATTTGGCTGGTGGAATAGATAATATAACAGCAAAGACGTTATCTGAAGCATTTGATAAGGGGGATGAACTTGCAATTGAAATTATGAAAGAAACAGGGGAGTGGCTTGGTATTGCAATTGCAGGCTATATTAATATAATAAATCCTGAGCTTTTTATAATTGGTGGAGGAGTTTCAAGAGCAGGTGAAAGATTGTTAAAATATATTCGTGAAGAAGTTAATAAAAGAGCTATGAAGGTTCAAAAGGAAAGTTGTAGGATTATTACAGCTCAGCAACTTGATGAAGCAGGTATGATGGGAGCTATTGCTGCAATATTAGGATATTTAAATTTAATATAAAATATAAGGCACACTAAACATTAAGTTTAGGTGCCTCAGACCGTCGACAAACCCCACTTTTCAAAAAACGAAAAGTGGGGTTTGAGTATTTTTACAAGCATTTTTGATAAATATTTTATAAATACAAAGAAATTTTTGCCCTTTCCAGGGCCGTTTTGTCCCTTCTTCCACATCCAATTTGCCATCTTCTTTAAGTTAAAGCAAGCACAAACAAGCATCGCTTGCATGGACACTTTTTCTATCCCTCTTAGTGTT
>Ga0207430_10322_pt1 | contig 10910 bp, 10 predicted proteins | sample YelNatsi3bottle8_FD_187544 | JGI IMG/M metagenome (GOLD analysis project Ga0207430, IMG submission 187544) | Hot spring thermophilic microbial communities from Obsidian Pool, Yellowstone National Park, USA - site 3 bottle 8 (SPAdes) (version 2) | ecosystem: Environmental > Aquatic > Thermal...
ATCCCTTCTCCAAATCTATTTAAAAGTTCCTCTATTTTTGCTATAATATTATCAAACATTTTGCTCCCTCCTTTGGTTTGTTTTTCCTTTCAGTTTTTTCTTTTTTTCACTCATTATTTTATATCATTCTCTCATTTTTCCCAAGAGGAGGAAGTATTTTTCCCATCTCAAGTCCTATAAATATTTTACACTAAGTATCCCTAATTACTTCTAATATGCTTAAAATAGCAGCTTTAAGCTCTCATTTCCTTTATTTAACTCCAAATTCCGAATTGAAGCTCCACAAAAAACCATATTGACAGGGTCAAAAATTTGTGCTATAAAAGGAAATATAAATTATAGTTAAACGTTTGAAGTAGAGGAGATTGTAAAAAGTGAGAAAACCAAAAGATAACAATCCGGTTTCTATTAAAGAAATTGCAAAGTTAGCAGGAGTATCTGTTGCAACTGTTTCGAAAGTATTAAACAATAAAGGTAATTTTTCACAAGAGACAAGAGAAAAGATTTTTAAACTTGCGGAAGAATTGAATTATCAAACAAATATGATAGCAAGAAGTTTAAGGGTAAAGAAATCAGGATGGATAGGTGTAATTGTACCAGATATTACAAATGAATTTTTTGCATTATTGGTATTGCATATTGAGAGTTTATGTTTTAATTATGGCTATACTGTTTTTGTATGTAATACAAACGAAGAGAAAGAAAAAGAAAATAAATATTTAAAGGAACTTCAGGCAAGAGGGGTAGATGGGGTCATATACATAGCAGGGCAAACTGATATACCACAAGGATTATTGCAAAAAGAGTTACCAATTGTATGTATAGATAGAAGACCAAAGAATATAGAAAACGTCGTAATAATAGAGTCTGAAAACTACAAGGGTGGATATATAGCGACAGAAGAATTAATAAAAAAAGGTTGTAAAAGAATAGTAATATTGAAAGACAGACGAAGGGTTTCTACAGTAGAAGATAGATTTCGAGGGTATATGAATGCTTTAAAAGATAATGGTATTGAAGTGGATGAAAGTTTGATAGTTAATGTGAATGTTTCATTTGAAGAAGGAAGAAAAGCAATCTTGGAACTAATAAATAAAAAAGTAGAATTTGACGGGATATTTGCTTGTACAGATTGGTTAGCAATTGGAGCATTAGTTGCTTTAAAAGAGCAAGGTATTGAAGTACCTCAACAAGTGAAGATAGTAGGTTTTGACGACATCTCGATAGCAAGGCATAGCTATCCTGCGATTACTACAGTTCGTCAGGATGTAAAACAGATGGGCGAAATTGCAGTGAATGCGTTGATAAAAATGATTGATGGTAAAAAGGTAAGCACCTCTCATGTGTATGTTCCCGTTGAATTAGTAAGGCGCAGTAGTACATAAATAGGCAATATGCGGAGGGAAGTTTTTTATTAGTCAAACGATTAACTATAAGTTAATCGTTTGATTAAACTTCCTGAAGCATATAATATAAAAACTAAATTTATGAGGAGGGTTATTTAAAATGAAGGGCTTTAAAAAGAGTTTCAAGATGAGTGTTGCTATTTTACTCGGTGTAGTATTTTCTCTTGCTGTTGTGTTGGGAGCTTCTTTTCTCAATGTAAAGGCTTCTCAGACTAAAGCAACTAGTACTTCTAATGTAAAGTATGCTATGGTGCTGAAGACTTTGGCAAATCCTTTTTGGGTCAAAATGAAAGATGGCATTTTACAAGAAGCTAAAAAACAAGGAGTAAAAGTTGATGTTTTTGCAGCTACATCTGAAGATGCCATTGAAGAACAATTGAAAATCTTTGAGGATGCTATAACAAAAGGATACAAGGGAATTGGTATTGCACCTATTTCGCCAGTTAATGTTATCCCAGCTGTTGTAGAGGCAAATAAAAAAGGAATATATGTTGTAAACGTTGACGAGCAGATAAACATGGACCAACTCAAAAAAGCAGGAGGAAGTGTAGTTGGCTTTGTTACAACTGACAATGAAAAGGTTGGTGCAATGGCAGCCACATATATAGTTAACAAACTTGGTAAACAAGGTGGCAAAGTAGCTATAATAGAAGGAAAAGCAGGTAATGCTTCAGGAGAAGCAAGGAAGAGGGGTGCGACAGAAGTATTTAAGGCAAATAAAAACATTCAGCTTGTTGCAAGTCAGCCAGCTGATTGGGACAGGTTAAAAGCATTAGATGTTGCTACAAACATTATGCAGAGATTTCCTGATATAAAAGCTTTCTATTGTGCTAATGATACTATGGCTTTAGGTGCTCTCCAGGCAGTTATAAATGCAGGAAAATTAGGAAAGATATTAGTAGTAGGTACTGATGGAATACCAGAAGCTGTACAAAGTGTTAAATCCGGAAAGCTCACAGCAACTATTGCTCAAGATCCGGCTAAAATAGGTGCTGAAAGTCTAAAATTGCTTATAAAAGCAGTGAAAGAGAAAAAGCCAATCTCACCAAATCAAAAACCTGTTATTATAAAAATTGACCCAATATTGGTAACTAAATAATTATTATGAAAAAAGTAACAATAATCCTCCTTCTATTAGCATAAAGGCTAATAGAAGGAGGATTATAAAACAAGGAGAGGTTAAACGATGTACTTAATCCAGATGAAAAATATTACAAAAGAATTTCCTGGAACAATAGCACTAAAGAACGTAAATTTTGATTTATTGCCAGGTGAAGTTCATGTTTTGCTTGGAGAAAACGGAGCAGGCAAGTCTACCTTAATAAAAATATTAAGCGGCGTTTATGAACCAACTTCAGGAACAATAAAAATTGGGGAAAAAGAATATAAAAAGTTAACACCAGAAGAATCAATTAAAGAAGGAATAAGCATAATTTACCAGGAATTAAGCGTAATAGATGAGCTATCAATATCAGAAAACCTATTTGTTGGGAAGTTACCTCATAAAAAGTTCTTTGGTTTGCATTTAGTAGATTACAAAAAGATGAGAGAAAAAACGGTCGAATTATTACAAAAAGTAGGGCTTAAGAGAGATCCAGATACTATTGTAAAATATTTATCTGTTTCTGAAAAGCAATTGGTTGAAATTGCCAAGGCTTTGTCTATTGATTCAAGAGTAATTATAATGGATGAACCAACGTCTTCACTTACAATAGAAGAAACTAAGAAGTTATTTGATATTATAAGACAGTTGAAGGAAAACGGTGTAGGTATAATTTATATCTCACATAAATTGAACGAGATAATGGAAATAGGAGATAGGGTAACAGTTTTAAAAGATGGACAATATGTTGGTACAAGAAATGTTAAAGATGTGACAATTGAAGAATTAGTAAATATGATGGTCGGAAGAGAACTTAAAAATAAATATTTTGAAAAACATAAAAGCGTGGGTGAGAAAAAAGAAATAATATTTGAAGTTAGGAATTTAACCCGAAGAGATAAAAAAGTTAAAGATGTAAGTTTTGAGCTTTATCAGGGGGAGATTTTAGGATTTGCAGGTTTAATAGGTTCAGGTAGAACAGAACTGATGAATGCAATTTTTGGAGTAGATCCAATTGAATCTGGTGAAATATATTTATTTGGTGAGAAACTCAGTTTTAAAAGTCCATATGAAGCGATTAAAAAAGGTGTTGTTTTGGTTCCTGAAGATAGAAAATTAATGGGATATTTTAGCAATTTTAATATTGCTGAAAATATTTCTATTGGTCCATATATGAAAATTTCCAGATTTTATGGTTTGGTTGGTTTATTAAACAATAAAAAAGAAGCGATGTGGGCGAATAAGCAAAAAGAAGTGTTAAGGATAAAATGTTCAAGTGTATATCAGAATATAACAGATTTATCTGGAGGAAATCAACAAAAGGTAATCATAGGAAAATGGTTAGCTGCTAATCCTAAATTAATTATTTTTGATGAACCAACTAAAGGGATAGATGTGGGTGCTAAAAGTGAGATTTATTCAATAATGAGAGAGTTAGCATTAGAAGGAATAGGTGTTATAATGGTTTCTTCTGAACTTCCAGAATTACTATCAGTATGTGACAGAATAGCTGTTTTTAATAATGGAAGAATAAAAGCAATATTTTCAAGTGAAGAAGCAACAGAAGAAAAAATTATGTATGCTGCAACAATTTAAGTTTGTGGAGGAGAGAAGAATGAATAAAGCAATTAGCAATATTTGGAATAGATATGGAATTTTCGTTATACTATTACTTGTTATAGCATTATTTGGTGCGTTATCTCCGAAGTATTTTTTAACTACTGATAATTTGGTACAGATAATGCTACAGAGTGCTATAACTATAATAATTTCAATGGGTGAATTTTTTGCAATATTAATTGCAGGAATTGATTTATCAATAGGTTCTATATTAGCTCTTTCGGGGATGATTACTGCTAAGATGTTAGTTGGTGGTTACCCGATAATAATTAGCATACTTGTGGGAATTATAATAGGTGCTCTTCTTGGGGCTTTCAATGGTCTCTTAATAAATTTAACAGGTCTGCATCCATTTATTATAACGTTGGGAACACAAGCTATTTATAGAGGCATTACTCTAATTATTTCCAATGCAAAATCGGTTTTTGGATTTCCAACAGAGTTTACAATGGGTATTGCAGGTTGGATTGGAAAAATCCCTATTCCAGTCATCATTGCATTAATTGTTGTTGGGATAATGCTGTTTATTACTAAAAAAACTATTATGGGTAGAAATATATATGCGCTTGGAGGTAATAAACAAGCATCGTGGTTTTCCGGGATAAACACAAATTTGTATACAGTAATTGTTTTTATAATATCTGGAATTTGTTCTGGTTTAGCGGGCATTGTTATGACAGCACGTTTAGGAGCAGCTGAACCATTGGCAGGAGTAGGAATAGAGACTTTTGCTATAGCTTCATGTGTTATCGGTGGGACAAGTTTTTTTGGTGGTAAAGGAAGCATATTGGGAGCCATGATGGGAGCATTAATTATAGGAGTGATCAGTAATGGGTTAAATATTTTGAACGTGTCAACTTATTACCAACAAATTGTAATGGGAGCATTAATAATAGTGGCAGTTGCAATTGACAAGATATTTAATCCAAGAAAGTAAGGAGTGATGTATAAATTGAAATTTAAGTTTGCTCCGTCATTGATGTGCATGAATTTTTTGAAATTGAAAGAACAAATTGAGTTTTTAAATACAAAAGCAGACTTTTTTCATGTAGATATTATGGATGGACACTATGTTAGAAATATTACTCTTTCTCCCTTATTTATTGAGCAAATAAAACCTATTTCTCGAATTCCTATTGATGCGCATTTAATGGTGGATGATCCTTTATTTATGATAGAAATGGTGGCAAAATCAGGTGCAGATTATATAACCGTACATGCAGAAACTATTTGGAGAGAAGCTTTCAGGATTATTAGCTTAATAAAAAGCTATAACTGTAGAGTAGGAATTGCTCTTAACCCTTCGACATCAGTTGAACAAATTAAGTATTATATTCATTTAATTGACAAAATAACTATTATGACAGTTGATCCAGGGTTTGCAGGACAACCGTTTATTGAAGAGATGCTAAGAAAGATAAGTGAAGTTAAGAATCTAAAAGAAAGAAATAATTATAATTTTTTGATAGAAGTGGATGGTTCATGTAATAAAAAAACATTTAAAAATTTGATTGAAGCTGGAACAGAAGTTTTCGTTATAGGAAGTTCTGGATTATTTAGCTTAAGCGAGGATATAGCAAATGCATGGGAACTTATGCAAAAAGATTTTAGTAATGCTTTGCAAGATATCAATATAAAAACGGCAAAGGGTGTTTGGAATGAAGAATGAATATATTATTGGAATAGACATTGGCGGCACACACTTTCGTATAGGATTAGTCTCGCCAGATATCGAAATTTCCAATTTTCAAATATTTAACAGTGAAATATTAACTGTAAATGGTCATCCGATTTTGAATATGATTGAAATTATACGGGAATATATTAACAAATATGTAAAAAAAAAGTTATTTGCAATTTCTATTGGTTTTCCTTCTACTATTAGTAAGGATAAGAAAAAAGTTTATTCAACACCTAATTTAAATGGGTTTGACAATTTAGATATAGTTGAACCACTGTATGAAGTATTTAAAGTTCCAATAATTTTAAATAAAGATGTTAATAACTTGCTGATATGGGACATATATAACATGAATATTGATGTAAAAGACAAAATAGTATTAGGTTTTTATATAGGTACTGGGTTTGGTAATTCAATATGTATTGATGGAAAACTTTTAGAGGGAAAAAATGGTGTTGCAGGTGAATTAGGTCATATACCTGTTGTAGGAAAACAGGATATATGTGGATGTGGAAATAAAGGTTGTATAGAAATTTATGCATCCGGAAAGAAACTGACAGAAATCAATGAAAAATATTTTCCGGAGACTGATATTAAAGAAATATTCGTAAAACACAAGGATGAAGATATAATAAAGGAATATATAGAAACTCTGGCTATTCCTATAGCTACCGAAATAAACATATTTGATCCTGATTATATTATTATTGGTGGAGGAGTAATTCAATTACCAGAATTTCCATATACTTATTTTGAGCGTTGCATAAAAAATCATGTAAGAAAACCATTACCAGCGGATAATTTAAGTATAATATATTCTCATCATAATCAGGATGCTGGTATTAAAGGAGCAGCAATATATGCTTACAAAAAATTAGGAAAGGAGAGTAAATTAGTATGATCGGGATAGGTAGTGACCATGTGGGGTTTGAATTAAAAGAAGAAATAAAGAAATTTCTCAAGGAAAAAGGTATTAATTATAAAGACTATGGATGTTACTCCCCTGAAAGAACTGATTATCCTATTTATGCTGAAAAGGTTGCTAAAGCAATAATTTCAGGTGAATGCGAAAAAGGAATATTAATATGTGGGACAGGGATAGGAATGTCAATTGCAGCAAATAAGTTTAAAGGGATACGAGCTGCTGTCTGTTCAGATTGTTATTCTGCAAAAATGTCAAGACTACACAATAATGCGAATATATTAGCTTTGGGTAGCAGAGTTGTTGGTTTAGAACTTGCAAAAACCATTGTAGAAGTATGGTTATATAGTGAATATGAAGGAGGCCGGCATCAAAAGCGTTTAGATTTGATTTCACAATTTGAAAGCTCGATACAGCAATCTTGATAAGGAGATCATCCAAAAACAATGAATTTTTAATAACCAAATCAAGCATTTGATGGTATTTAATGTTAATATTGAACTATTCCACAACAAATCTCAAGTAAATTTTACATATTATTCTCTCCTAATAAATTTGTTACAGGGATGATTACTTGAGAAAATAAGAAGTTTAGCACTCGTGCTGTTTCCCATATTAGGATAATAGGGTGCAACAATTGGCTGTGCTCAAAGGTAATCAGGTTAGGTTAGGCTTCGAGGTATTATATCCATCAAACAACAAATCAACCTTTGCCCTGTTAACTTCAGTTTAACAAAAAGTTGGTTTTTTGCAACATTTTTTTAAGTCTATTTTCATCAATGGTTGTGCTTTGCTAATCATGGGGGTTAGAGTAATTAAAAGCCTTAAGTACAGGAGATTTCTTAAATGAAGTCGTATTTTAATAAAAAAATTTCCCTACAAACTCTTGATACTATCCGAACATTGGAGTGGTATAGACATCATGATAATATAATGATATAATATCTACAGAAAAAAAGGGAGGTAATATAGCGAAAAACAATGCTTGATAAGAATAACGTAGTACCTCTTTACTATCAATTAATGCAACATATTAAAGACCAAATAGAAAAAGGGATTTTGAAAGAAAACGATAAAATTCCTGCGGAACGGGAACTTTGTGAGAGATATAATGTTAGTCGAATGACAGTAAGGCAGGCTTTAGATGAGCTTGTAAGGGAAGGTGTAATATACCGCAAACGAGGGGTAGGGACTTTTGTAGCTAAACCAAAGGTAAACCAAGAATTGTCTAAAGTGATGAGTTTTACTGAAGATATGCTAAGCAGAAATATGAAACCAGGGAGTAAAACACTAAAAATGGTAGTTGTTCCAGCACCGAAAAATGTTGCAGAACAGTTGAAAATTGAAGAGGGGGAGGATGTGATAGAATTATACCGCTTAAGGTTAGCGGACAATGAACCGATGGCGGTGGAAAGGTCTTTTCTCTTATATAATAAAGCCTACAGAATTTTGGAGGAATCAATTGATAATAAATCTCTTTATGTAGTACTTCGAGAGAAATGTAATTTAAATATAATTTGGGCGAGAGAGATTATAGAAATTGAATACAGCAATCGTGAAATTGCTGAACTCCTTGGTATTAAACAAAATTCTCCAGTTTTTTTAAGAAAGAGAACTAGCTTTCTTTCTGATGACAGCCCAATCGAGTATGTTGAGTCGTATTATAGGGCTGATCGTTACAAGTTTTCGGTAGTGTTAAGATGATAATTTTCTTCAAGGTATAAGAAACTATTTAGGAGGTTACATAAAGAAAATGAGGATTTGTGAAATCATTCAGTGCTAATTTGCAACTAAATAATGACCTCGTGAAGGAGGGGAAGAAAAAAGTAAAATAATATTAAGCTTTCTAAGAGGGAGGCTAATAGTAAATAAATCTCTTCTTAAATTATTTATTGAAAGGAGAAATAGTGATGATATTGAATGGTCATTTTAAAACGGATGAAAATACCATAAACTTTCAAAATCACCCAAAAGGTATCCGTTCCAGAATAAAAATTGTAAATACTTTACAAAAAAAAGAGACAATTACAGGTTGGTTATTTATTCTTCCTGTGATAATTGGCCTATCCATATTTCAATATGGTGCAATGATTTATTCCATGTATATTTCGTGTACGAAATGGGATCTGCTTACACCTCCAAAATGGGTCGGAATAGCTAATTATTTGGATATTTTACATGATAAAGAATTTTATCAGTGTATGTCCAATACATTATTCTTCGTTATAGTGATGGTGCCATTTGGCATAGCTTTGTCCATGAGTATGGCAATTGCCTTAAATAGACAGATCAAAGGATGTTCATTATTTCGAGCAACATTTTACATGCCATCAATTACGTCAACCATTGCAATAAGTATGATTTGGCTATGGATATTTAATCCGGATCAAGGTGTTTTAAATACAATTTTAAGAGTGATCGGTGTACATAATCCCCCACGATGGCTGGAGAGTGTTATATGGGCAAAGCCCGCTCTAAGTATTGTGAAACTATGGCAGTGTTCAGGTTACTATATGGTTATATACCTAGCAGGATTGCAAAATATACCAAATGAGCTTTATGAAGCAGGTGACATAGATGGAGCTAATTTTTGGCAAAAGATTCAATATATAACCATTCCAATGTTAGCTCCAACAACATTTTTTGTTACTATAATGCTGATGATAGATTCGTTTAATACATTTGAAGTTATTTATGCTATGACAAAAGGTGGTCCAGGAGGTAGTACGAATACGATATTATACTATATTTACACTAAGGCATTTCAATCTTATAGAATGGGCTATGCAGCGTCGTTATCTTGGGTATTATTTGCAATATTATTTACACTAACTTTAATTCAATTTATTGTGAGAAAAAAAAGAGAGGAAGAAAGTTAATAGAGCAGTTGAATAATGGAAAGAGAGGGATGTAACTTGAATATAAGAAATAGCATAAAAAATGTGTTATTATACAGTATTTTAGTTTTGATTGGAATTGTGATGATATATCCATTCGTTTGGATGTTAAGTGCTTCATTTAAAACTACAATGCAGATATACAACGGCAATCCATTAGATATTATACCACAACCATTTACCATAAAAAATTACATAGATGCATGGAATTTTTTGCCACTATATAGATTTTTGCTAAATTCATTGGTTTTATCCATTATCGTTCCTACTATATCAATAGTCTTAAGTTCATTGGCTGCTTATTCATTTGCCAGGTTAAAATTTAAAGGTAAAGATGTTATATTTCTTCTACTACTTGGTATAATGATGATACCTGGGCACATCACACTGATTCCTAATTATGCTTTGATGCGCATGCTAAGATGGATAAACACATATACAGCGTTAATAATACCTCCTGTTTTTTCCGCCTCTCTTGTTTTCAATATTTTCTTTATGAGGCAGTACTTTTTGAGTATACCAAAAGAATTGGATGAAGCTGCATTAATAGATGGTTGTTCAAGATTTGGCATATGGTGGAGAATAATAATACCTAACTCCAAACCGGCTATTGCTACACTTGCAATTTTCACTTTTAAAGCTGAGTGGAATACTTTTTTGTGGCCTCTTGTTGTAGTAAATGATTATTATAAAATGCCTATACAAGTAGGTTTATCATACTTTCAGGTTAATGCAGGCTCTAATTGGGGCATGTTAATGGCAGCAACATCTTTAGCTACACTACCTTTAATAGTGGTATTTCTAAGTTTTCAAAGATATTTCATTCAGGGTTTGGTAACATCTGGTTTATCGGAAAAATAAAAATAATTTCCAATTATTTTTTGAAGGAGTATTTATAATTACTCAAATTGAATGTCTTGCAAACAATAAAAAATACAAAATTGAGGACAAATTGTATAATGTCAAAGGGGTTTTAAAAATTTTTTGGATAATTAGAGTAAAAAAGACAATAAAATATCAAGCCACTCAGCATAGAAAAATTTAACTTTGTTTAGAAAAGATTATTAAATTAAAAATTTGGGATTAACTAAGTATTGTAAACGTCACCTCTTTGTTGATATATTTGACCAAGGCTAGAGCACGGCAAAGATCAAAAGTACTTTGCCAAAGCAGCTTCACTTTTGAAACGCTTGACATCACCAATTTCAGCGCAGATAGCAGTTGCAAGAACATCTCCTATGCCAGGGATAGTGGTGAAGGTTTGAGAAAAAGCTTTGAGAAG
>Ga0207430_10324_pt1 | contig 10713 bp, 11 predicted proteins | sample YelNatsi3bottle8_FD_187544 | JGI IMG/M metagenome (GOLD analysis project Ga0207430, IMG submission 187544) | Hot spring thermophilic microbial communities from Obsidian Pool, Yellowstone National Park, USA - site 3 bottle 8 (SPAdes) (version 2) | ecosystem: Environmental > Aquatic > Thermal...
TTCATGGCAATAGATAAGATTTTAGACAAGATGAGAATATTAAAGATTTCCAGTTATGAATGCGCTTTATTAAATTTTTAAGAAGTGAGACAAATTTATTGTCTTTAAAATTAATTATACGAGGAGGATTGAGTACTTTAGAAGAAAAATCATTAGGTTCGATTATGAAAGGTGGAACAAGTATTATTAATGAAGTTGTACGTTATGGAGAAATTCCGAAAGAAAAAGGTCTCATTATAATGGATACACCAGGTTATGATATTGAATCTGTTACGGGGATGGTAGCTGGAGGAGCGCAGATATGTGTATTTACCACAGGGAGAGGTACTCCTATTGGTAATCCTATTATACCTTTAATTAAAATAACGGGAAATAAACAAACGTATGAAAACATGTCGGATAATATTGATTTAGATGTTTCGGATATAATTGAAGGTAAAAAAGACATTAAAGAATGTGGTGAAATGCTTTTACAAGAGATAATAGATGTATGTAATGGTAAATTAACAAAAGCAGAGATATATGGATTTTCAGAAACGTGTATATATAGAAATCAAGAGATTTGGTGTTCGTGGTAAGGTAATAAAACATTCCTTAGATTATAAGAAGCTGAGAGTAAAAAAGGTTCAACACAAGTAAGACATTAAAATGAGGAGGGGAGAAATAAAGATGAAGATTACATCATTAAAGGTATATAAGGTAAAACCAAGATGGATATTTTTAAAGATAGATACAGATGAAGGGATTAGTGGATGGGGTGAATTGATTTCGGGTACTAAAACAGAAACAGTTGTTGCAGGCGCATATGAAATGGGAGAGTATCTTATTGATAAAGACCCGAGACAAATTGAGGATATGTGGCAAGTAATATATAGGTCCTTTTTTAGAGGCGGTCCTATAAATATGACAATTTTATCAGGCATAGAAATGGCATTATGGGACATAAAAGGCAAATATTATAATGTGCCAGTATATGAATTTTTGGGCGGAAAAGCAAGAGACAAAATAATGGTTTACTCATGGATTGGTGGAGACAGACCCTCAGATGTAGTGGAAGCAGCTTTGGATAGGAAGAATAAAGGTTTCAAGGCAATAAAAATGAACGCCACAGAGGAACTTCATTATATTGATTCATATAAAAAAATTGAAGCTGTTATTGAAAGAGTGGCATCAATAAGAGATGCTGTTGGTTATGAAATGGAGATAGGGATAGATTTCCACGGACGTGTTCATAAGGCAATGGCTAAAGTTTTAGCTAAAGAATTGGAAAAATACAGGCCGATGTTTATAGAAGAACCTGTATTACCCGAAAACAATGAAGCACTGAAGGAAATAGCAAGTTATACATCCATACCTATTGCGACAGGTGAAAGATTATATACTAGGTGGGGATTCAAAGATGTATTAAAAAGCGGTGTTGTAGATATAATTCAACCCGATGTAGCATTAACAGGGGGTATTCTTGAAGCTAAAAAAATATCTGCTATGGCAGAAGCGTTTGATGTAGCTGTAGCTCCACATGCTCCGTATGGTCCAATTGCACTTGCTGCTACATTACAATTAGATATCTGTACACCTAATGTGTTTATACAAGAACAAAGCTTAGGCATACACTATAATCAAGGTTTTGATTTACTTGATTTTGTAAAGAATAAAGAAATCTTTGCGTATAAGGATGGCTTTGTCGATATTCCAACGGGCCCAGGACTTGGTATTGAAATCGATGAAGAATTAGTCAAAAAAGTTGATATGGAAGGATTACATTGGACTAACCCAAAGTGGAGGAATTACGATGGAACGGTAGCTGAGTGGTAATATTATTAAGCAGTAAATAACGCATATATCGGATAATTAAAAAGCAATTTAAACAGTAAATAACATTGGATTTTCAAGGGGTGATACAATGTCTAAGTATAAAGTTGTGATTACTGCTAGATCGTTTGGTGAGAGCAGTGATGAGCCGTTCAATATATTAAAAGGGAATGACTGTGAAGTGGTTAAGATTCCTGTTGATAGGCCTTTAAGTGCAGAAGAACTTATACCTTTAGTGAAAGATGCTGATGCACTGATAGTAGGTAACGATAAAGTAACTGAAGATGTAATTAATGCAGGCAAGAAGTTGAAGGTTATTTCTCGATACGGGGTTGGATATGATAATGTTGATTTGAATGCTGCAAAGAAAAAAGGAATTGTTGTAACAAATACTCCAAACGCTAATAATAACTCCGTGGCTGATTTGGTAATTGGGCTCATGCTCGTGCTTGCAAGGAATTTACTTGCTGTAGATAGAATTGTGAAATCTGGCGGATGGAAGAGAATAATGGGTACTGAAATCTACGGAAAGACTCTGGGCATAATTGGCTTAGGAAAGATAGGGAAAGGTGTTGCAAAGAGAGCTAAGGGTTTTGATATGAATGTACTTTGCTATGATGTTTATCCAGATCTAAAATTTTCAGAAGAATATGGAGTAACTTATTGCTCATTTGAGGAACTTTTGAAGCAGTCAGATATTGTAACTATCCATGTTCCATTGACACCGGAGACAAAAGGTCTTATTGGCGAAAGAGAACTTGGCATGATGAAACCAACTGCTTTCTTGATAAATACATCAAGAGGTGGTATTGTAGATGAACGCGCACTATACAATGCTTTAGCGAATAAGAAAATAGCAGGGGCTGCACTTGACGTTATGGAACAAGAGCCACCCATTAATAGCCCACTTCTTCAGCTTGACAATGTTGTAATAACATCCCATATTGGAGGATACACATGTGAGGCCATTACTAATATGGGAATTGTGGCTGCAAAAAATGTTGTACTAGTGTTAAATAAAAAGGAAGGCGCACACATAGTTAATGGCGAATAATTTTTAGGAGGGAATGATTATGAAAAGCTATGAGGTATTAAATAAGATTAAGGAAGTAGGAATTTGTGCAATTGTAAGGGGTACATCCGTTGATTCATTATATAGAATTGCAGATTCACTGATTGCAGGGGGAATAAAAGCTATTGAAGTTGCATTTAATACCCCTGGTGCTGCTAAGATGATAGAAAAACTTGTTGAAAAATATAGTGATCAGGTATTAGTAGGTGCAGGTACTGTCTTAGATGCTGAAACTGCGAGAATTGCTATACTGTCAGGAGCATCATTTATATTATCACCTTCTTTAAATCTAGAAATGATAAAAATATGCCAAAGGTACAATGTACTACCTGTTCCGGGCATTTCGACACCTACAGAAGCAGTAACAGCGTGGGAAAATGGAGCGCAGATTGTTAAAGTGTTTCCTGCTGGAGTCTTTGGGCCAAACTATATAAAACAGTTAAAAGGACCTTTATCGCAAATAGAAATGATGGCAGTTGGGGCAGTAAATCTTGACAATTTTAAAGATTTTATAAAAGCTGGAGCATGTTCTGTAGGAATAGGCAGTGAGCTTGTAAATAATAAGCTTGTCGAGGAAGGAAAGTTTGATGAAATAACAAAGAGAGCTGCAGCATTCGTAAATGCATTTAAAGAAGTTAATGGTAAATAACCAAATTTGTTTTTCCTCCCCTGTTTCGGTATAATTAATGTGCAGGATAAACAAGACAGGGGAGGATATTTTGTTGAGAAAAAACGCGTATACAATTGTAATAATTTACCTTTTAATGATGTTAATAGGAATAGTAGAAAATGTCAAAGGACCGCTGATAATAAATATCAAGACTTTTTATGGTGTTGACTATACTATGATGGGCTTATTTTTGTCAGTTGGAAGTTTTGGATTTATTTTATCGACTTTTCTAGGAGGATTTTTAGCCGATAAAATAGGCCGTAAGTCAGTATTAATAAGTGGTCTAATCCTTATAATAGCCGGAATACTTGGAATTTTTGCAGCTCGTAAATTTATTGTATTTCTTATTTTTGCTTTTGTGATGAACATGGGGATGGGACTATTGGAGATTGGCATAAATGCAGTTGCTTCAATAGTTTTTATAGTAAACCAAGCACTTATGATGAATTTGCTTCACTTTTTTTACGGAGTTGGAGCTATTATTTCCCCAAATATGACAGCAAAACTGTTACATATCAATTTTTCGTGGCAACAAGTTTATTTAACTGTTGGAGCAATAGCTTTTATACTAATGTTAGCCGCACTTGAGATTAAGATACATGGAGAGAAAAAACATATTGCGGGAGATAAAATAGATTACATACAAATCCTAAGTGACAAACGCATGTGGCTTTTTGCAAGTATGCTTGGATTTTACATTGCCTCTGAACTTGGCGTAGGCAATTGGGTTGTCACATTTTTTAGCGCACAATATAAAATGGACAATACAATAAGTTCTCTCTATCTTGGGCTTTTCTTTGCGGCATTCACTTTTGGCAGATTAGTTGGGGGGTTTATTGTTGAAAGAATTGGTTATATAAAAAGTTTGTTTATATTTTCTTTGGTTTCTTCAATACTTATTGCATCTGGAATGGCCGGAAGAAATTTTGCATTTTTAATTTCAGTAGCAGGATTTTTTTATTCAATAATTTTCCCAACGACAATTGCTATAGTCATGAAAGAATTTAAACAACATGTAACTATTATAATCGCCATTATTTTGACAATAAGTTCAACAATAAATATGTTGGCAAATTTTTTAATTGGAAGATTAAACGACATTTTTGGAGTTTTTATTGGATTTTCAGCTATATTGATATTTATGATTTTAGTCGTATTTATGTCTTTAATTTTAGCGAAAACAGAAACAACTGATGATTTAGAGAAAGTCTGATTTACAAACTAGCTTAACTTTCCTCTAAAAATTTTTACTTTTCTGTGGTATACTTTTTATAAATACAGTATGGAGGTGTGCGATAGTTTACTAATTCGCCTTAAAGGGGAGACCATCCTTGACAAACAAAGAGAGGGTTTTTAATTTAATAAAGGATTTGTCAAAAGATATAAATATTAAAGAAAAGAAGGGATTGACTGCTCAAGAAATTGCAAAAAAGTTGAATTTGAGAAGGAATGTAGCAAGCCATTTATTAAATGAACTTTATAAAGAAGGCAAAATAATAAAAATAAACACAAGGCCTGTCTATTTTTTAGACAAAGAAGTTTATGAAAAGAAGGCAAAAGAATTCAAAGAAACGGCTAAAACCTTTGATTCAACTGTAAAGATTTCAAACGATGACCCTTTTACAAAGCTTATAGGATATAACGGCAGTCTTAAAACACAAGTGAAATTATGCAAATCTGCTGCTTCTTATCCTCCCAATGGACTACCTATTTTGCTTATTGGAAATACAGGAGTAGGTAAAAGCTTCATTGCTCAACTTATTTACGAATATGCAAAATCGATCAATGCCATAGATGAAAATGCTCCATATGTGATATTTAATTGCGCTGAGTATGCTAACAATCCTGAACTACTTTCCGCAAACCTTTTTGGCTATGTAAGAGGAGCATTTACAGGTGCTGATAAAGACAAACCCGGCCTTTTAGAAGAAGCGGATGGAGGATATTTGTTTTTGGATGAAGTTCACAGATTGTCGCCAGAAGGGCAGGAAAAACTGTTTCTATTTTTGGACAAGGGAATATTTAGAAGACTTGGTGAGACGGGCAACTGGAGAACGGCGAAAGTGAGGTTTATTTTTGCTACAACAGAAGACCCTGAGCAAACTCTGACAAAGACTTTTTTAAGAAGAATCCCATTAGTTGTAAATATTCCTTCCCTTTATGACAGACCTTTACATGAAAGGTTACAACTTATCTATAACTTTTACAAAAATGAGGCCAAAAATCTGGGAATGGATATTTTAATAAGCAAGCAAGTATTGAATGTTCTCCTTAAGACCAAAATATCCGGCAACATTGGCCAGCTTATGAATGTCATAAAATACAGCTGTGCTCAAGCCTATAACCATGTCATAAGAGAGAAGACTAATATATTGCGAATCCATCTATATGACTTGCCGAGAGAAATGCAGGCTGATTTAGATATAATAAAAAGTAATTTTCACTTTAACGGCATGTTAATTTCTCACAGCAGAAAAGATGAAGATTTAACATGGGATAAAGAAGACGATAAAGAGGTTTATGATATAGTAAACAAGCTATTTGAACTATTTGAGAGATATAGCTGCAAAGAAATAAGTGAGGATACTTTTAAAAAAGACGCTTTAATTTATTTGAATGAATTTACAGATAAAATAATTTTTAAAAATGACAATACTTATATAGATTCGATAGTTTTCAATGCTATCAAAAGTGTAGTGGAAAATGTGTTAAATATAATACAAAATATGTACGGAATTAAATATTATGGTAATTCGGTTTTAGTATTGACGCATTTTATTAATTATTTATTAAGCGATGTAACTTACGAGAAGTATTCTGAGAATATAAAAGTGGTATTAGGAGTTTTGAAAAATGTTTTTCCCAAAGAGTTTATAATAGCTAATAAAATGGTAGAACTTATTGAAGTAAATCTCGATGTAAAATTTAACCAAATAGTTATAATTTATTTTACACTTTATATTAAAAGCTTAAATAAAAGTGACAATACAAATCTCATAAATTCTATAATAATAGCCCATGGTTATTCAACTGCCAGTAGCATAGCTAGTGTCGCCAATAGGCTTTTAGGACAGTTTGTTTTTGAAGCTTTTGATATGCCAATTGAGATGTCAACACAAGAAATTATGCTAAAAGTTCAAGATTATTTAAAGAATATAGATACCTCCAAAGGAATCATTATATTGGTTGATATGGGTTCTTTAGAGGAAATATACAAGTCTTTGACTGACATTGTCGAAGGAGACATAGCAATTATTAATAATATTACTACTCAATTGGCTTTAGACGTTGGGAATAGAATATTGCAAAATCAGCCACTAGAGCAAATTGTAACAGAGGCAATACAGAAAAACAGCAGCAGTTATAGATTTATTAAATCTCAAAAAAATAGAGAAAATGCTATTCTAACAACTTGTGTAACAGGAATCGGCACAGCAGTGAAAATAAAAGACCTTTTAAAAGAATGTTTTACAAATGAAAATATTGAGATTATTCCATATGATTACAGTAGGTTAAAAGGGAATGGAATAAAAGATGAGATATTCAAAAATTACAACGTTAAGTTGATTATTGGGACAGCAGACCCTGGAATAAAAGAGATACCCTATTTGTCTTTGGAAGATTTGATCGCTGGCAAAGGGGATGTGTTGTTAAGTAAAATATTAAAAGGTATTGTCGACGATGAAACTATACAGCAAATCAATCAAACGATAGTCCGGCTTTTCTCCTTGCAAAATGTATTACAGCACTTGACTATATTAAACCCTGATAAAATAATTGCCCAGGTTGAAAAAGCTATTTCGGATTTAGAAAGATTTATTGGAGTTAGATTTTCCAATGATTTGAAAATTAGTTTGTATATACATGTCAGTGTAATGATTGAAAGACTAGTGATGAAAGAACCAATAACCTCTTACAGTAATTTAGAGGAATTTGAACAGTGTCATAGACAGTTCATAGATTTTGTTAAAGCTTCTTTTAGTGTCATAGAAGAAACTTATAAAGTGGATATACCGACGACGGAAATAGGGTTTATATATGACTTGATAGTTACAAAAATAAAAGATTTACCAGTATAAAATAACCTTGCAATAACTTTTAAAATAAACGAAATTATATTTGATTTCTAGGCATTCCTTCGATAGGAATGCTTTTTTGTATATCAATGCTGTTAAAATTAATTACACTCTTTGGCATGCTTTTTGCTAAAGAAATATAGTGAAAACAAATTCAAACTGAAAGGAGGGGAGTTATTGTCAGTTCCTAATATTTTATTAACACGTATAGATAATCGTTTAGTTCATGGGCAAGTAGGAGTTACTTGGGTAAAATCTTTAGGAGCAAATTTGATCGTTGTTGTAGATGATGAAGTAGCTAATGATCCTTTACAGCAGCAGCTGATGAAGATGACAGCAGAAATGGCAGGTGTAGGGATTCGCTTTTTTACCATAGAACACACTATAAATATAATTCATAAAGCTTCTCCATCTCAGAAAATTTTTATAGTGTGCAAAACTCCGCAAGTTGTTAGAAAATTAGTAGATGGGGGAGTACCTATAAAAGAAGTGAATGTTGGTAACATGCATTTTTCACCAGGTAAAAAACAGCTAAGTAAAAAAGTATATGTAGATGACAATGATTTAGAAGATTTGCACTATATTAGTTCGAAAGGGGTGGAAGTGTATATACAAGATACTCCTGACGATAAAAAAGAATATTTACAATGAGGAGGTTTGATTGAATGCATAGCATTACATTGACGCAAGCTTTGCTTTTAACTTTAATGGCGATAATAGTAGGTGTGGATTTTTGGCTTGAAGCATTTTTCCTTTTTAGACCGATAATTGTTGGAACTTTAACAGGATTGATACTTGGTGACGTACACACAGGCTTAATTGCTGGTGGGTTAACCGAATTGGCATTTGCAGGATTAACACCCGCTGGAGGAACGCAACCACCCAATCCAATTTTAGCAGGATTAATGACAACAGTTATTGCTTTTACAACAGGTGCAGATCCTAAGACAGCAATAGGATTAGCATTACCTTTTAGTTTTCTAATGCAGTATATTATTTTATTCTATTACTCTAGCTTTTCGTTTTTCATGGCAAAAGCTGATAAGTATGCAGAAGAAGCAAACGTAAAAGGACTTGCCAAAATAAATATTTTAACTACTTCTATTGTTGCTCTAAGCTATGGAATAATCGTCTTTTTAAGTGTATATGTTGCACAGGATTTGATGAAAACAGTTGTGCAATCAATGCCAGCTTGGTTGGCTCATGGATTCCAAATAGCAGGCGGAATATTACCAGCGGTAGGATTTGGTATGTTGCTTAGAGTTATGATGAAAGCAGAATACACGCCATATTTTATAATAGGGTTTTTTGTAGCTTCTTTCCTACCTTTTTCAAATTTATTACCTGTTGCGGTAATAGGCGCAGCTTTAGCACTTTACGAGTATTTCCGTACAAAAGATCAGCCTGTTTTAAATAATGTAGTAGCAACGAAGGGAGATGATTATAGTGACGGAATCTAATAAAAAAGTGTTGACAAAAAAAGATATAACAAAACTAGCAATTTTTTCTTCACTTTTACAAGCCAGTTTTAACTATGAAAGAATGCAGGCAGGAGGGTTTACTTTAGCACAATTACCATTTTTAAGAAAGATATATAAAGATGATAAAAAAGGCCTTTCAGAGGCTATGAAGGACAACTTAGAATTTATAAACACTCATCCTAATTTAGTAGGATTTTTAATGGGACTGTTGCTTTCTTTGGAAGAAAATCATGAGGATAGAGGAGTAATTAGAGGATTAAAAGTAGCCTTGTTTGGTCCTTTAGCGGGTATTGGCGATGCTATTTTTTGGTTTACTTTACTTCCGATAATGGTAGGTATTAGTGCTTCTTTTGCTATGCAAGGAAGCTTAATTGGACCAATTTTGTTTTTTGCAGTGTATCTAAGCATCTGGTTATTACGTATTCCTTTAACTCATCTTGGCTATACTTTAGGTGTAAACGCTATAGACCTCATTAAAGAGCAATCAAAAATATTTTCTAAAGCAGCTTCTATACTTGGTGTTACTGTTATTGGAGGATTAATAGCCACATATGTGCATATTGAAGTATTAACTAAGATTCCAATAAATAAAGACCATGTTATCTCATTGCAGACAGAATTTTTTGACAAAATTTTCCCTAATATTTTACCTTTAGGGTATACTTTATTGATGTTTTACCTATTAAAGAAGAAAAAAGTAAGCCCAGTTATATTGATATTAATAACATTCTTTATGGCGATATTCTTCTCGTATTTAGGGGTTTTGTAATATGCATGATACTGTGATCATTATTACAGGACATGGGAATTATGCAACTGGGCTAAAAAGTTCAATTCAGCTTATAGCTGGGATTATTGATGGTGTGTATGCAATAGATTTTAAGGAAAATGATTCGGATATAAGTTTGAAATATAAGATCAAGGAAATATTGGACAAATATCCTAATTCACCAGTTTTAATCATATGTGATATTGTTGGAGGAACACCTTTTAAAGTAGCTGCTGAATTTGCTGTTTCGGGTGATAAAAAAATAGAATTGGTAGCAGGGTGTAATTTAAGCGCTTTATTAGAAATAGTTTTGCAAAAGGATAAATTGTCAATTACTGAGTTGGCTAAGCTTGCTGTTAAAACTACTAAAAATAGTGTATTAAATTTTACACAGTATAATGAGCATTATAAAAATGATGAAGGAACAGAAAAAATGAGGGAGGGTATTTAAGAGAGATTATAATTCTGCACTGGGGTGCTTTAAATGCCTGGTGCAGAATAGTTTTTAAAACAGTTAATAGTTCAATATTTAAAATATATTTAGTGGTTTTATACTGAGTTTGAATAGGTGGTGAACAAAATGCCATTAGTCAATACAAAAAAGATTCTGGAAGATGCTAAAAAAAACAAATATGCTGTAGGAGCTTTCAACGTACACAACCTTGAAACTTTAAAAGCGGTTGTAAAAGCTGCAGCTGAGATGGAATCACCTTTAATTTTACAGACAACACCGGGTACAATAAAACATGCGGGAGAAGACTATATAGCTGCAATGGCAAAAGTCGCATCAGAAAAATATGACATACCAATAGCACTACATTTAGACCACGGAA
>Ga0207430_10326_pt1 | contig 10643 bp, 14 predicted proteins | sample YelNatsi3bottle8_FD_187544 | JGI IMG/M metagenome (GOLD analysis project Ga0207430, IMG submission 187544) | Hot spring thermophilic microbial communities from Obsidian Pool, Yellowstone National Park, USA - site 3 bottle 8 (SPAdes) (version 2) | ecosystem: Environmental > Aquatic > Thermal...
CCATTTTTTAACATTTGACTTCTACAGGATATTTATGCCCTTTTTTAGCTCCTCTTTTTGTCTTTTCTTTTCCCTTACCACTTCCTTTATGTTTGATTGTCAGTGTTGATTACTATATATTGTATGTCATACATATTTTGGTTTTTGTTCGTGATTATTTTAATTAATTTTGCACATCCCTATACAGTAAAGTCTTTTTTTGCATTGCATCTGCTAATATATCATCTGTAACAATTCTTTTCCCTTCAATTACCTCTGCTGCCATAACTGCAATCTCCAATGTATTTAAAGCAACTCTCGCATCTCCATTTGCAAAAAGTGCAATCTTCTTAAGCTGATCTCCGCTAATTTCTATATCATACATTCCAAGACCTCTTTCTTTATCCCTTAAAGCTCTTTTAAGTAGTACAAGTAAATCTTCTTCTGTAAGAGGTTTCATGACAAAAACTTTAGAACGAGACAAAAGCGCTGAATTTACCTCAAAAGAAGGATTTTCTGTAGTTGCACCAATTAATATTATGTTTCCTTTTTCCACATGAGGCAAAAAAGCATCCTGCTGAGCTTTATTAAAGCGATGAATTTCATCAATAAATACAACAGTTCTAGTACCATACATAGCATCCAATTCAGCTTTTGCCATTATCTCCTTTATCTCTTTGATTCCTGATAAAACAGCACTAAAGGTGATAAATTTAGAATTTGTCATATTGGCTATAATCATAGCAAGGGTAGTTTTACCTACCCCTGGCGGCCCCCACAAAATCATTGAAGTAATATTGTCCTTTTCAATCAATTCCCTAAGTAATTTCCCTTTACCTAAAAGATGTTCTTGACCTACAAACTCATCTAAAGTTTTGGGTCTCATCCTGTCGGCCAAAGGTTTATTTTTTTTCACTTCATTATCAAATATAGATGCTTGTTTGTATTCCATATTTTCTCACCATCTAAGTTTTATTTTTGTACTTTTTCTTTCTTTTTTCTTTTAGTCGGAACTTTATAGTAACTTTTACAAAGTCCTCTTCTAAAAATTCTGCAATAGCAAGGTCCTTTGTCACAAATTTTACCACAGCAAAGGCATGACTCCCAAATCTATCGTAAATTCGCCCTGCACTATAACAACCTCTTGGAACAGTTCCAACACTATTAGCTACATATCCTACTTGTCCTAATGGGGCAAGGGTAACAGATATTGCTTCATCATCATAGTCATTGTACAAATCCTTTTCTAATCTTACAATCGTGCCTGGTTTCAAAACTTTTGTGCCGTAATAATATTGACATCCAGTTATTGCAATATAAATAGATTCCACCTCATACACTCCCAACTTGATTTTAATTAAAATTATATTTTATTTTACCATTTTGGCCTTTAAAACAATATTCATATCATTCTTTCTTTTATATAAAAGCACAGCAAAGTTGAGCATCCACAGTAAAAGTAAATAACTTTCAACACTACTCAAAAACAACAGCCCACCTAGAATACCAAAACCTACAAGGTCTAATACAGCATCTATTTCAGGTATAGAAGGCTTTCCTCTATTATACCGCCTCTCACCTAATTTTAAAATACCTAAAATGACAGCATAGGTCAAAGAAGCTTTAAAACGAGTAATGGCACTCCACACTCCAAAAGTAGTGGCTAATGCTTTGCCCCCTTTAAATTTTAAAAAGGGTGAAAAAGCGTGGCCTAAAATAGGAGCTATTGCCACAATTGCAATAGCATTTCCTGTAACATACCCTTTTTCAAGAAAATACACCAGCGGAAAATAGCCCTTCATAAAATCAAAAGTAGCGCCAACGACTCCCATTTTAAAGCCTGCTGCATGACCTAAATTGAAAGCTCCGGGATTTCCATCCCTCACTTCTTCTAATCTTTTTCCCAGCATAAGCCCCATCCAATATGAAAACATCAATGAACCACAGCCAAACTCCAATATACTGAGCAGAATAATCATACATTATTCCTTCTTTCTACACTTATTTCCCTACCCTTCCATAAAACTTTTTTCTTAAATGCCACCTGATAAAAGGAATGTAAAGTTACTAGTATAAAAAAGGCTGTCGAAATAAAATGAAAAATAGGAATAAATATACCAAATCTTCCTGTATACTTTGTAAAATATAGTATTTGTAGAGTATAAAAAAGATAGCCAATTTCGTAAAAAATAGCAATAGGCGAATGAGAAAAAACCAAAAAAGGAGTTATAAATCCCACTAATACAAGTCCTAAAAGCCATAAAACTATCAAGAAAATCGTTCCAAAACTTAAAGTATTTGCACTCAAAATTGCTCCTTTGCTAAATCCCTGTATTTCGCTTATAATACCATAAGGGTACATCCTAAAAGAGACAAGGTCATATCCAATAAAATTTTTAATGTTAATTTTGGCATCTGAGAACTTTTTACCTAAATTAAGGTCATCTAATAGCTCTCCCTTTACACTATAGTGCCCTTTAACTTTCTCATAATTCTCCCTATCCACTACTATACATGATCCATATAAGCCTTTTGGACTTTTTCTTTCAAAAGGAGAAGTAAAAGCAAATATCCCTAAAATATTAGTTATAAGAGCAAGCCTTTCATAAAACTTATCTGTGTAATGATAAGGAATTACAGATATTGCTCCCCCAACTTTCACCTGTTCCTTAAGAAGAGACTCTACTGCAAAAGGAGATAGTCTCACATCTGCATCAAGGAAAATAAGTACATCTCCACTAGACTCCAAAAAGCCATTCCACAAAGCCCAATTTTTCCCTGTCCATCCTTTGGGTAATTCCCTATTTTTTATCACTTTAGCTCCAAAAGTTTTAGCTATTTCGCTTGTAGAATCCTCAGAAAAATCATCAACTACAATTATTTCATAAGGCTTATAAGTTTGTTTTTGTAGACTATCAAGAAGATATGGTAAATTTTTTTCTTCATTTCTAGCAGGAATAATTACAGAAACCCTTACATTACCAGTATAATGTTGAACACCATTTTTAATAATAACTCGTGAAAATAATATAAAACCACTAATAACTCCTATAATTGATAAAATCAAAACAGTCATACAAGACCCTCTTTTATTTTAATTTTAGGAATTTTTTAAAAACACTTTTTTAGTCTTTTCATCTCCTTCCAATAAATGAATAAATACTTCTTATACTGAACACAATAAGGTTTGTATAGGAAGAGGAGGTGATAACATGACAAAATGGACTCCTTCTATAGGTTGGGGTTGGTGGCTTCTTATCCATATAATAGCTATACCTTTACTGATTTACATTGGAATAAGTTTAAAATAAATAAAATTAAATCCCCCTTTCCTTTATTTTCGCAATATCACACCAAAAACTCATTATCAACATAGTTCCATTACTCTTGCAGGATACCATCAGCCTTTGTAAGGAAGAAAGCAAAATACATAATGATTGACACTAGGCTATAAAAAACCGTGCCATATAAAAGGAAAATAAGAAGCTAATTCTTTCTTCTAAAAAGCTGTTTAATTAGTATGACCGGTACAAATACAAATATGCCAAACACTACTCCTAATTCATTTCCCAATGTGCTGTTAGGAAGAGGTTTACCTCCTAATCTTCTTCTTAAAGCATGAAAAGCATTGCCATGAGTATTACCTACCATAATAGCTCTTATAGCGTTCATAATGCTATAAGTATAGTCCTCTCCATAAGTCTCCAAAAGTCTTTTATAGGCATCTGGATCAGGATGTCCTGCAGTCTCAGCATAATGCTCAGCAAACATTAAAGCTACCACTTGGTCTTCCGGAACATCTCCAAATTCTCCATTTAACAAATTTTTTATCTCTTCCTTTGACATACCTGACTTCAAAGCCTCTTTGGCGTGAAAATAACTGCAATAGGGGCAACCATTCACTTGTGTTACCGCCAGCATAATCCTTTCCATAAAATCTTTGCTTAACTTCACTTTTTTAGAAGGTTTAGGCTGCCCTCCATGGGTCAATAAATCTTCTACAAACTTATAAAATGTTTTTACATCGTATATTCTATTTGCCTTTTCTTCTGACACTTTTACTACCTCCAGTTTTATATTTTAGTATTCACACTTATTATACTCTATTATTGGAATAAAAAAAATCTGTCATAAATTTAACTAAAAATAATCCTACCTAATTCTTTTATGACTTCACTTTTTGTAAACAAAGAAAGCACATCCACTTTTTTAATTATTTTCTCGATTATATTGCCCTCTTCTTCCTCTTCCTCTATTCTAACTTTTCTCTTTATTTCTTCTATAAGTTCAGCATAGGTGTAAACTTTAAACCTATCTACATCATAGGTTTCTGCTAAATTTTCTAACAATGCTAAAAATATTTCTTCGTAATCAGCAGTATCTTTTAAGTCCAAGATTCCACAAAGTCTTGGTATTATAAATTCAAACAAAGCCCTTTTGTCAGGTATTTCTTGATTGATTCTAAAAATCTCCTTTATATCTTTTATTTTCTCCCCTTCTAAGTTTAAAAGATAATTTATAAAAAATTCTTCTTTTTCCTCTGGGTGTATATAATATTTATATCCTTTTAGTCCTTTTAAAGCTTTTAGACCATCAAAGTACCCTAATTTAAGATTATACCTGGAAAGATTTTTATCAAAATCTAATATCCCTCCTAAATCCTCTTTTGGAGAAATGACCAAAACATTTAAGCCTTTAAAATCAAGTTTCCTCACGATTCCAAAGCTTCCTGTCCTTATGACTATCAAGTCCTTATATCCCTTGTCCATTAGCAAATTAGCAGGAAGATTGTTGTATATCCCTCCGTCAATATACTTTTTTCCATCAATTTTTTCCCTCTTAAAAACAGGCAAGTAAGCGCTTGCCATCAAATAATCTACCAATTTCCCTTGAGGAATGTCTTCAATGTATAATTCCAACGGCTTTAAATCACTTAAAGACACTGTCACAATGCCAAAATCCTTCCCTGACCTTCTTATCTTGTCTTCATCTATAACTTCTTGTAATAAATTCCTCAAAGGAGTTATATCTAAGCCTCCATCTCCAATGATGCCTTTTAATCTTTGAACTAATAAAAGGATATCTTCTCTTTCCAGCTTACCCTTTTTCAATTTCTCTATCTCTTCATCCTCAGCCTTTATGACTTTGGAATAAGAAATATCATACCATAGCTCATAAGCCTTTTCAAAATCTCCTTGCACTAATACAGCCCCATTTAAAGCGCCTACAGAAGTGCCTGCAATTCCTCCTACTTCTATTCCTTCCTCTATCAGTGCCTTATAAACTCCTATTTGATAGGCCCCTCTCGCTCCTCCACCTTCTAATACTACTCCATACATTTTATATCCCTGCCTTTTCGCTACTTTGCACTATTAAGTATACCATATATTACCTAGAAAATAAATAAAAGCAGATAGCCATTCATTCTCGCAAAATTATCTGCTTTTTTATTAAAATTGAAATTCAGAAAAGCTTTCTACAAATCTATCAATAGCTTTTAACCTTTCTTTAACCTATAAATCTATTTTTCCACGTTCACATAAATCCGTCAATAGATAAAGCAAATATTCATCTCTTACAAAAATCCTTCTGGGCTTTCCTATATTTAAAATATAATTGATTATTACTTTAATGTCCTTTTCAATAAAATCTTATTTTAAAGCTTTTTGAATTCTACGATATTTTAGCTCCATAATTTCTTCTTTCCATGATGTCAAATATAATAGCATGAGTGTCAATTTTTTACTATGACATCTATTTCAAAGTCGACAGTTTCTTAGCATATCGTTCTTCATTGTAGGCTTCACCATTTTTTAACACATCGTATATTTCTTCTATTAATATTGCGGCGATTTTTTCTTTTGCCTGTTGTTCTGTGTATCCTGATTTTTTTAGTCTTTCCAGTGTCACTTTGGTAATTGGTGGATTATTGTCTCTAATCTGGTTATTTACAACCTCTAAAATAATCCTTTTTAAATTCTGATTGGCCAAACGGCTCACCTCCTCATTCTTACTTTCTCTCTATTAAAACTACCGTCTCAACATGATAGGTATGAGGAAACATGTCTACACATTTTACTTTTTTCACTTTATATACATCTTCACTGAGGGTTTTTAAATCCCTTACAAGAGATTCAGGATTACACGAAACATACACTATTTTTTCAGCGTTAAATTTCACAATGTCTTCAAGCGCTTTTGGATTGATTCCAGACCTTGGGGGGTCTACAATTACTACATCAGGTTTTTCTTTTATCTCCTTTAACTTTTGAGATACATCGCCAGCAATAAAAGTGCAATTTTCAAGGCCGTTTAGCTCAGCATTTTTTCTTGCTGACATAACTGCTTCTTCTACTAGTTCTATCCCAATTACCTTTTTAGCCATTGGAGCCATAATTATGCCTATGGTTCCTGTACCAGAGTACAAATCAAAAACTATTTTGTCAGATACATCTCCTGCAAATTCCCTCACTGTCTCATAAAGTTTTTCTGCTCCGTATGAATTAGTTTGAAAAAAAGAAAATGCACTTATTTTAAATTTTAAATCCAAAATCTCTTCTATGAGATAATCTCTTCCATATAACACTTCCAATCTTTCGCATACTACAGCATCTGACCAGGAATCGTTTTGAGTATGTAGTACACCTACAAGCCGACTTTCAAAATTCGCATTTTTATATCTTTCAATAAGCTCTGTAAAGTCATGTTGCAACTGTGTTGTCGTCACAATGTTTAACAAAATCTCTCCTGATTTTGATGCCTTTCTCACAACCAAATGTCTCAAAAAACCTTCATGAGTCTTTTTGTCATAAAAAGGAAGTCCTTTTTTTATTGCATAATCAAAAGTAAGATTTAAAGCTTTGAGAAAATCATCTTCAACAATATTACATTTGTCTGTCATGATTACCTCATAAAATCGACCTTTTCTATGAAGTCCTAACGCCGCATTGCCTTCTTTATCTTTTCCAAAAGTGTATTCCATTTTATTCCTATAGCCATGCTCTTTAGGACTTTTTACAATACCTAAAAATTCGTACTCTGTTATTCCTTCTTTTTCAAAAAGCTTTTTCAAAATATCTTCTTTTATCTTAAGTTGATCTTGATAGCTAACATTTTGATAAGTACAGCCGCCACAATCTCCAAAGTGAGGGCAAAGGCTTTGCTTCTCCAAAGTAGAATTCTCTATTACTTCTACTATTTCGCCTTCTACCATATCCTTTTTTACTTTTTTAACTTTTGCCTTTATTTTTTGCCCCAAAAGTGCTCCTTTTATTTTTACTTTTTTCCCCTCAAAATAGCCTATCCCAAATCCACCAAATTCCATCTCTTTTACGTCAACTGTGATAACATCGTTTTTTCTCACTGTCATTCCTCCTTTGCTATCTAGATTATACCTTATTTTGCTCAATAATTCTAATATTACTTATTAAAATGTTTTCATCAAAAAATAAAATAACCTTTACATAATTTTAATAACGTTGTATACTAATACTGGGTGAGAGAGTGAAAGAGTGAGAAAGGATGAAGAATTAAAGTGTTTATAAACAACCTAACAGTTGCAAAAGGAGCCATAGTATTGTCTCTTTCCCCAAATAGAGAGGAAGAAGAAGAAATCAAAAAACTTCTCTTGGAAAAAGGTTACAAATGCGCTGTAACAGAGCTGGGAGGTAAAAGTAGCGAATTCAATGAAAAAATAGTCTCTGCAGTGGTAGGAGCAGCTTTAAACAATAATGTAATTGAAAAAAATCCAACTTCTATGCACGCCCTCTTACATGCTACAATTGAAGCTGTAAAATCCTTATCCTTGACTTTGCCCTTAGACGTAAGCCTTATGATGAAAATTGCAGTTGTAGCAGATAATACTTGGATTGCAGTTTCAATGTTTGGAAAATCAGCTTTACATCCTCTCACAAATCATGAAAGGTTGGGTTTTGGAATAATGCACTTATAAAGTACATAAGGGGAGACAGAGGGAAAGAGTCATAATACTATGGCTCTTTTATTTTTTCAGGAGGTGAAATAATGGTACCAGATACAGTTTTAGGAGCTATTTATTTGTCAATCATAGACATGGTTTTGTTGTCAATGCTTCTGTTAGTAATTGGTGCTATATTATCAAAGATATTTCCGTTATTTAGTAAAATCGAAAAATTTATTAACAAAAAATAAGGAGTGACACAAATGGAGTTTCTGTTAAAACTATTTAATGATATGATACAAACTACCGGTCTTGTTCATTTAACTTGGGGTAATGTGTTTTTAATATTGGTAGGTATATTCCTCATATACTTAGCTATTGTAAAAAAATATGAGCCATTTTTACTTCTTCCAATAGGTTTTGGCAGTATTGTAGCAAACATACCAGCTACTGATTTATTGGAACCTGGAGGACTTATACACTTTTTTTACTTAGGGGTTGAAAAGGTTATCTATCCTCCCCTTATCTTCCTCGGCGTAGGTGCCATGACGGACTTTGGTCCTATGATTGCGAATCCTAGTTTAATGATTTTAGGTGCTTTTGCCCATATAGGAATATTTATAGCATTAATAGGCGCAAAACTTTTAGGTTTTAGTATATTTGAAGCGGGGGCTATAGGGATTATTGGCGGTGCAGATGGACCAATGGCAATTTACGTAACTCAAAAATTAGCTCCCCACCTTATGGCTCAAATATCTGTCGCTGCGTATTCTTATATGGCGTTAATGCCTTTAATACAACCTCCTATCATGAGGTTACTTACTACAAAAGAGGAAAGGCAAATAATGATGAAACAGATGAGACCCGTTTCAAAAACAGAAAAAATCGCCTTTCCTATTGTAATAACTGTTTTAATAGATTTACTACTTCCTCCAATTGCTCCTCTTATAACAATGTTGATGTTAGGAAATCTTTTAAAAGAGTCGGGAGTTGTAGATAGGCTTGCAAAAACAGTCAGTGGAGAATTTATGAACGTAATTACGATATTATTAGGAGTCTCCATAGGCTCCACCATGAAAGCAGACACTTTTTTGACCATTAAGACATTAGAGATAGTCACCTTAGGGCTTATCGCTTTTATGACAGGAACAGCTGGAGGTGTACTGGGAGCAAAATTTTTAAATAAACTTTCTGGTGGAAAAATAAATCCTCTTGTTGGCTCTGCAGGTATAGCTTCTGTTCCAATAGCTGCGAGAGTGTCCCACTCTGTAGCCATAAAAGAAAATCCTTACAACTTTTTAATAATGCACGCCATGGGTCCAAACCTTGCCGGAGTTTTTGGAACGGCAATAGCAGGTGGAATAATGCTTGTACTATTAGGAGTTCATTAAAACAGCCAAAATGGCTGTTTTTTTATTGTATCACAAAGATATATGCAAGAATATTATATTAGTAAATATATAGATTTGGGAGGTTTAAAAATGTACGACTATAATCCTTATGTACAAGATTATGCTTTTCCTTCTCTAAAGCTTGCACAGGCTTATGTGCCTTTACAGAAGTATGTATCTCTTTATCCTCCGGAAGAAGCCATTAAAAAAGGCACTGTCTTTCCTGAACTTGATATGCCTTATGTAGGCGAAAAAATGAGGTGATAAAATGGATGGCAATCAAATATCTATGCTTAAGAAAATCATGGAAATAGAGTTTACCTGCATAGATTTGAATCTATATTTAGACACTCATCCCGAGGACCAAAAAGCTCTTCAAGACTACAACTATTATTCTAATCAATTGTCTATGCTAAAACAGCAATATGAACAATTTTACGGGCCCTTGATGGTTTTTGGTCATTCACAAAGTCAATATCCTTGGAAATGGGTAGATGACCCATGGCCTTGGGAAATAGAATATTGAGGAGGACTTTGCTATGTGGGTTTATGAAAAGAAACTACAATATCCTGCTAAAGTATGCAAACCAGATGTAAAAATGGCAAAATACCTCATCGCCCAATATGGAGGCCCTGATGGAGAATTGGCAGCCGCTTTAAGATATCAAACTCAGCGATTCGTCATGCCTACAGGAAAAGCAAAAGCAGTTTTGACAGACATTGCTACAGAAGAATTAGCACACCTTGAAATAATAGCAACTCTTGTTTTCAAGCTTTTAAAGGGAGTACCAGTAGAAATATTAAAAAGAGAAGGATTAGGGGAATACTATACAGAACATGATAGAGGCCTATTCTATGCAGATACAACAGGAATGTTATGGACCGCCGCCTATATCCAGGCTAAAGGAGATGCAATCGCTGATCTACACGAAGATATGGCAGCCGAAGAAAAAGCAAGAGCAACTTATGAACATTTAATAAATCTCACAGATGACCCTTGTGTAAAAGATACTCTAAGGTTTTTGAGAGAAAGGGAGATTGTACACTTTCAAAGATTTGGAGAAACTTTAGTACAGGTAAGAGAATATATGGAAAGTAAAAAATTCTTTTAAAAAAGTAGATGTATGTCTATTGGCATACATCTCAGACTGTTGACAAAATATCGGGAACCCGTTATTATGAGAAGGGTTCCTTGTTTTTTTATGAAGCAAAAGAGGAGAGGAGAAGAAAGATGTTATCAAAGAAACAGGATGCCAGACATCAAATAGAATTTGTAAGCATAGATCAGTTAGTTCCAAAAGATCACCTTTTAAGGAAGATAGAAAGAGTTATAGATTTTAGTTTCATATATGATT
>Ga0207430_10328_pt1 | contig 10490 bp, 5 predicted proteins | sample YelNatsi3bottle8_FD_187544 | JGI IMG/M metagenome (GOLD analysis project Ga0207430, IMG submission 187544) | Hot spring thermophilic microbial communities from Obsidian Pool, Yellowstone National Park, USA - site 3 bottle 8 (SPAdes) (version 2) | ecosystem: Environmental > Aquatic > Thermal springs...
CTTAAACAAGTCTTTTAAGCTTTCGTAAATATCACCCACACTCTGAATATTGTTTTTTCTTATAAACTCTAAGAGCTGCTCTTTTGTTAAAACATTTTCCATAACAAAAAACCTCCTTCTTGGATATTTTTGTTTATATTCTGATTCTTACCAAGAAGGAGGTTTTTATACTTTACACAAAATTATTTATAGTCTCGTTGCTTATCTCAAATGTGTATTAGCTGAAGAACTGTTTACATCCCTCATAGTTCAGATAAAACTTACGTAATGAAAAATGTAACCGTCGCGCAAGTGTAGTTTACATCCCTCATAGTTCAGATAAAACAGTTTAATTACTATTAAACACTCTAACTTTTATATTTAGTTTACATCCCTCATAGTTCAGATAAAACGTCGGCAAAGCTCTTGGAAATTGCAATATCTGATTGTGTTTACATCCCTCATAGTTCAGATAAAACCGTCCAGAGCTGCCATCTTTATCAATTCAACCAAATTGTTTACATCCCTCATAGTTCAGATAAAACGTGGGGGTGCTGGGCTTTTTTCCAATACCCATCACGATTTACATCCCTCATAGTTCAGATAAAACCAATCATACTTTATCACCTACGCTCTTTTTGCGCTTATTTACATCCCTCATAGTTCAGATAAAACCGCAGGTTTGTTATATTCAGTACTTCTTGTGATTTATATTTACATCCCTCATAGTTCAGATAAAACAAGCGAAAGCGGAAGCACTAACAGCTGCTTTATTAGCATTTACATCCCTCATAGTTCAGATAAAACACTTAGGTTTAATAGAAGCTCTTCTTGCGAATTAAAGATTTACATCCCTCATAGTTCAGATAAAACTTTAGATTCTTTAGATTGTGATTATCGTCTTTCTCATTATTTACATCCCTCATAGTTCAGATAAAACCAACATCTATTAATTTCAATAATCTATAATAATCCCAATTTACATCCCTCATAGTTCAGATAAAACTCGTATTGATTCTATTGTCTTCGCATCCCAGTTGCCCATTTACATCCCTCATAGTTCAGATAAAACTATGTATATGGAAATACATTGCAGTATAAAACTTTCTATTTACATCCCTCATAGTTCAGATAAAACTGGTAGACATGAACACAAAACAAAATCAGAAATCTACAATTTACATCCCTCATAGTTCAGATAAAACCTCAAAATAACACAATATAACTTTCTCGTTCATTAAATTTACATCCCTCATAGTTCAGATAAAACCGAGAAGAGGCAAGATAATTAAAGGCTGGCAAACGCATTTACATCCCTCATAGTTCAGATAAAACCTCAAAAGCTTTTGTTGCCCTTGCACAAACCATTCAACATTTACATCCCTCATAGTTCAGATAAAACTATTTCAAAGTAAACACCTCACAATCACAGTAAGCTCAATTTACATCCCTCATAGTTCAGATAAAACAAATTTACCAATTATCGATATCATCAATAACAAAAATATTTACATCCCTCATAGTTCAGATAAAACACTCTGTAAAAACTGTACGCTTCTGTCGTCATACTCGAATTTACATCCCTCATAGTTCAGATAAAACAAGCACTGAGAAAATTTATTGCAAGGCAAATACTTGTATTTACATCCCTCATAGTTCAGATAAAACAACCCAAAACCTATGATAGGCTCATCAAAAGAATTAAATTTACATCCCTCATAGTTCAGATAAAACTTTTTCGTGTAAATTCTAAACTCATTTGAATTGCAATATTTACATCCCTCATAGTTCAGATAAAACTTAGAAAGAATGGCAGCTTTTTATAATGACCTTCCGCTATTTACATCCCTCATAGTTCAGATAAAACATATAGGCGTTACTATGACTCATTAAACAATTTAATCAATTTACATCCCTCATAGTTCAGATAAAACCTCAAAAGTTAAAAGCTGCGGTGTATCGCTGATTGCAATTTACATCCCTCATAGTTCAGATAAAACAAAGTATGGGGAAATCATAGCGGCGACGGGAGTAAGCATTTACATCCCTCATAGTTCAGATAAAACCATATTCGCCATACTCATTCTTCTCTAAAGCCCAAGCATTTACATCCCTCATAGTTCAGATAAAACTTTTGATGTCTTCTTCTTTAATGCTATCAACCTTTAAATTTACATCCCTCATAGTTCAGATAAAACCATAAATTATTTTTAATAACTTATATTGTAACCAAGATTTACATCCCTCATAGTTCAGATAAAACCAAGCCCGCTGCTGAGAGTAGACTTGCCGTTCTTCCTATTTACATCCCTCATAGTTCAGATAAAACTTCCTTGTACTGTAATTTTACAGCCTGCTCTTATATCATTTACATCCCTCATAGTTCAGATAAAACCAATGGGTCTACATGGCAGTTAATAGCAACAATTAATATTTACATCCCTCATAGTTCAGATAAAACATGGCTTGCGTATCAACATTTCAAATTATCGTCACTATTTACATCCCTCATAGTTCAGATAAAACAAGGAAGTATTAGAGGTAATATTACTTGAGCAACTGAATTTACATCCCTCATAGTTCAGATAAAACTTATTTGTTATCACTTAACTCTGTATATGTCATCACATTTACATCCCTCATAGTTCAGATAAAACAACGTCGTTCATTCTGATACAATAACATTCCTGTTGATTTACATCCCTCATAGTTCAGATAAAACAGAGATAGCTTGTCATATAGATTGTTCGAATTGAAGTTATTTACATCCCTCATAGTTCAGATAAAACCATAAATGCCGATATACTTTTCATTGCACAAAATGTCAATTTACATCCCTCATAGTTCAGATAAAACGTCGATGTTAGAATAAAGGTTTACACAAAAAGAAAAAAATTTACATCCCTCATAGTTCAGATAAAACCTGCTGCATGAGTATCAACCTTAGCCTGCGCTCCCGAATTTACATCCCTCATAGTTCAGATAAAACAAAAACAGTAAGCGCATTGGTAGAAGACTTCATAAGAATTTACATCCCTCATAGTTCAGATAAAACTTGGAGATGGAAATTATGATATAAAAATGATATTCTAATTTACATCCCTCATAGTTCAGATAAAACTTGTTTCCTGCGCTTATCTGATATAGTAACTACTTTATTTACATCCCTCATAGTTCAGATAAAACTATCCCTGCCCGTTGTGGTAGCGTATACGTCGTCTTATTTACATCCCTCATAGTTCAGATAAAACGCATATATCTAACAAGGCGGTTTGACGTCAACCTTCGTTATTTACATCCCTCATAGTTCAGATAAAACTACTGTAATCCAGGCTGTGACTGCTGTTGTTCCAATATTTACATCCCTCATAGTTCAGATAAAACTCAGCAGGAGGATTCAATGCAATATCTTTTCCTAAATTTACATCCCTCATAGTTCAGATAAAACACAAAAGGTATCGCAAAACCCAAAACAAATCCAAAAAATTTACATCCCTCATAATTCAGATAAAACCTACTGACAAAAATGTCAGTTACGATTCAGTATTTTCAATTTACATCCCTCATAGTTCAGATAAAACTGGTTTAGCAACATTGCTTCTTTTTGTTTTTTACTTGATTTACATCCCTCATAGTTCAGATAAAACGCAACTTATTCTACTCAGCAGCAATAACAATGACCAGATTTACATCCCTCATAGTTCAGATAAAACTCCTGGTAACAGAGTGGATTATCGCTATGTGACAGATATTTACATCCCTCATAGTTCAGATAAAACTTACTACATGTACCAACTCGGTTATTTATCTGAAATTCTATTTACATCCCTCATAGTTCAGATAAAACACATGTCTCACAGACAGCATTAGCAAGATATGAAAGATTTACATCCCTCATAGTTCAGATAAAACCATAGCATATGAATTGCCCAGTCCCCACTTTGTCTTCATTTACATCCCTCATAGTTCAGATAAAACATACAATGTTTCAGCAGTTGTTGTAGACAAACTCAGATTTACATCCCTCATAGTTCAGATAAAACTTAATATAGCGAAAAGATAGGGAACACGGATTAAGATTTACATCCCTCATAGTTCAGATAAAACGTTGAAATATGGATTGATGGGTATAAAAAGTTTTGATTTACATCCCTCATAGTTCAGATAAAACTAATGGATATACTTTAAGCTACTTTATGAATCCTGTGATTTACATCCCTCATAGTTCAGATAAAACAAATATCCATACCTCGAAGATTTCAACTTGTTCAAATCATTTACATCCCTCATAGTTCAGATAAAACGAGGCTATAGCTTTTGAAGTATTGACTTGTGAGATACATTTACATCCCTCATAGTTCAGATAAAACAGTTGAATCTGGATTTAGCGCAATATCTTTAGAAAGATTTACATCCCTCATAGTTCAGATAAAACTTTGAAGAAGCAGAGAAAAGAGGACAAATGTTAAAAGAATTTACATCCCTCATAGTTCAGATAAAACCGAACCACCAAAAACTTCAACATAAATCTTGTGTTTATTTACATCCCTCATAGTTCAGATAAAACAAAGATTTTGACCATCAGGAATAACGCCTTCCTGTAAATTTACATCCCTCATAGTTCAGATAAAACATGGAATCTTTTTATGTGAAAAGTATAAATCAATCTCATTTACATCCCTCATAGTTCAGATAAAACATTGTTCAAAAACATTTAGGTATAACAATTAGAAAAATTTACATCCCTCATAGTTCAGATAAAACCAACAAATACGTTGACAAATATTCAGCCGAACACTTAATTTACATCCCTCATAGTTCAGATAAAACATAGCAGCTCCAGATTGTCCCAATTTAAAGTTATGTTATTTACATCCCTCATAGTTCAGATAAAACATAGCAGCTCCAGATTGTCCCAATTTAAAGTTATGTTATTTACATCCCTCATAGTTCAGATAAAACTGGTTTATAGTTTAGAAGAGGTAAAAAATATATTAGAAATTTACATCCCTCATAGTTCAGATAAAACCTCTGAGCTTGCCTTTTCCAAGCGAAAGCATATACACAATTTACATCCCTCATAGTTCAGATAAAACCAGCCCAACATTTATCTTTGCCGCGTTGTTTAAGTCATTTACATCCCTCATAGTTCAGATAAAACTGGTAGAGAGAGGTTTAGTCCTTATAATAAAGTATAATTTACATCCCTCATAGTTCAGATAAAACAATTTGCCTAACGAAGTTATATATATTTTGGTAATATAAATTTACATCCCTCATAGTTCAGATAAAACTGAGCTTGAACATCTTTGATATTGTCTGGGCTAACAACATTTACATCCCTCATAGTTCAGATAAAACGGCGAATTTTTCCTTTCAGTCTGTTGCCTGTCAAATTATTTACATCCCTCATAGTTCAGATAAAACCTTATTTTTTCGTCTTGCCAAAACTTGCTTTCAACTCATTTACATCCCTCATAGTTCAGATAAAACGCGGAGAGCTTTATGCTGATGATATTCAGCAAGGCACATTTACATCCCTCATAGTTCAGATAAAACACCAATCCGGCTTTCTTGCTAACGCTATTGACTTCAGATTTACATCCCTCATAGTTCAGATAAAACGTGCGACCTGTGGGAAAGATGATACCCATTCCTATTATATTTACATCCCTCATAGTTCAGATAAAACTGGGGAAGGCTTAACAAAGAAAGTAACAGCACCGATTTATTTACATCCCTCATAGTTCAGATAAAACCTGAACAGATTAATGAGATTGTCAAGCAGAAAACTTCATTTACATCCCTCATAGTTCAGATAAAACCATCCCACGGCTTGTCAACCGTATCAGTGTGATGAACATTTACATCCCTCATAGTTCAGATAAAACGAGAAAATAAAAGCTATGATTAGCAATTTGTGTAAATATTTACATCCCTCATAGTTCAGATAAAACGAGCAACTAATGTGAGAAAACCAAACAAATAACAAAAAATTTACATCCCTCATAGTTCAGATAAAACGCAGGAGCCTTTATGGGAGCACGAGCAACAGGCACATTTACATCCCTCATAGTTCAGATAAAACAAGGGAAGATTTTTTCGGGCACTACAATCCGTTCATAATTTACATCCCTCATAGTTCAGATAAAACTATCACATGTATCAACTCGGGTATTTATCAGAAATCCTATTTACATCCCTCATAGTTCAGATAAAACCATGACGACTTGCAAAGAATCAGAGCGGTTTGAACCCATTTACATCCCTCATAGTTCAGATAAAACTGTATTTATGTCTTTATGGTTTTGTTGTACGAAAAAAATTTACATCCCTCATAGTTCAGATAAAACCTCATCGAGCAATACTAAATAGTGTTTTTTGTTTTATTTACATCCCTCATAGTTCAGATAAAACAAAGAGGCTTAATTGAAAGCGAAATTGAACAAAGCACATTTACATCCCTCATAGTTCAGATAAAACCAAAGCAGAGCTTATGGATTTAGTTTTTGAGTATGCTATTTACATCCCTCATAGTTCAGATAAAACGGCTACCTTGCTCTTGATGGAGTTTTAGCAAAAGTGATTTACATCCCTCATAGTTCAGATAAAACTAGGTGCAGATATAAGCAACATACAACGTGGTTTAAATCATTTACATCCCTCATAGTTCAGATAAAACATATTCCTTACAACTTACAGGTGTTAAATGGCAATATAATTTACATCCCTCATAGTTCAGATAAAACTGTCCGATCAAAATGAAAGTTTGGATTTCTCCTGTCGTATTTACATCCCTCATAGTTCAGATAAAACGCGCATATAAATTCCCTCATCACGAAGTAAATGCCGAATTTACATCCCTCATAGTTCAGATAAAACTTTTGAATTACTTAAAAGCTTTACCTAATTGTTTTGTTATTTACATCCCTCATAGTTCAGATAAAACAGACACGGGCACGCTCAAAAAGGGGTTGTATTTAAAATTTACATCCCTCATAGTTCAGATAAAACTTGTGAAAGACTATAATTGGATTACAAAAGAATATGTAATTTACATCCCTCATAGTTCAGATAAAACTTTATGATGTTCGATTATGGATTTGTTTGAGTTAATTGATTTACATCCCTCATAGTTCAGATAAAACTCCCAAACAGCATTGCTAGTTTTGTTTCTAACAAACAATTTACATCCCTCATAGTTCAGATAAAACCGACATTTGTCATCCCACCTTACAGTATGTAACAAAAATTTACATCCCTCATAGTTCAGATAAAACACATCAGTATCTCATCTACCATCTTATTTTTTGCTCCATTTACATCCCTCATAGTTCAGATAAAACTGAAAAGCAAGAAGGTGAGAAAGAAGAAAAATCGACAGATTTACATCCCTCATAGTTCAGATAAAACTCAAGAAGTTTTGAAACAGTATGACATGAAAATTCAAGGATTTACATCCCTCATAGTTCAGATAAAACCACATTCATTTTGGGACTGGTGGTGATAAGCTTTGACATTTACATCCCTCATAGTTCAGATAAAACTCGGTTTTTTGTTTTTTTGCAAAAATAAAATAACAGAATTTACATCCCTCATAGTTCAGATAAAACCACATTCATTTTGGGACTGGTGGTGATAAGCTTTGACATTTACATCCCTCATAGTTCAGATAAAACTCGGTTTTTTGTTTTTTTGCAAAAATAAAATAACAGAATTTACATCCCTCATAGTTCAGATAAAACTTACTGGATACAAACACACCTGATTTGTTAGCAAACATTTACATCCCTCATAGTTCAGATAAAACTGTTTAGGTTTCATGCCCGCCAGTTTAAGTATGCTCTCATTTACATCCCTCATAGTTCAGATAAAACCTATAAAAAGTTTTGCGGGGTTATAAGAAATCTAACAATTTACATCCCTCATAGTTCAGATAAAACTGCAAAAGAATTGCAAAAAATTTTCCAAAGATTTTTCATTTACATCCCTCATAGTTCAGATAAAACTGTGCACTTGCTTATTTAAGTTTCTACTTTTTTCCTCATTTACATCCCTCATAGTTCAGATAAAACACGATTCTGCAACAATATCTGTTATTCTTCCGTGTTTATTTACATCCCTCATAGTTCAGATAAAACTGTTTATCCCGTAACCTCTTAACTCCGCTATTGATTTATTTACATCCCTCATAGTTCAGATAAAACCCAGATATCAAAACTAAAACCCCACTCTGTACAGAGATTTACATCCCTCATAGTTCAGATAAAACCATAAGAATAGATTATAATTTTATCAAGAAAAATAAAAATTTACATCCCTCATAGTTCAGATAAAACCAAATTCTGGTATAAACGACATTGCTTTATCAACATATTTACATCCCTCATAGTTCAGATAAAACCAATGAATAGAAATAAACAAATCAGCTTTCTTTTGATATTTACATCCCTCATAGTTCAGATAAAACAGAGAACCATTGGATGATGAGTTAGAACCCGAACAGCATTTACATCCCTCATAGTTCAGATAAAACGCAGCATAGCTTTTTACCATCTCGTTGTAAATCTTTGATTTACATCCCTCATAGTTCAGATAAAACTTGTCCTATCTTTTGTTTTATCAATTCTTCTTTTTTAATTTACATCCCTCATAGTTCAGATAAAACTAAGTTGGCTATTCGCGAGGCAATTCTGAGTAATGCAATTTACATCCCTCATAGTTCAGATAAAACACAGTATCTATTCCATTTTAACCAATGAAAAATATACATTTACATCCCTCATAGTTCAGATAAAACCTACATTGTCTACTAAGCTATTTGTCTCTTCAGCCTCATTTACATCCCTCATAGTTCAGATAAAACATGAACAATATAAATGAAGTGGTTAATGCTCTAACAAATTTACATCCCTCATAGTTCAGATAAAACACGGCACTCGTTCCCCCGAAACCCTGACCATCCCCAATTTACATCCCTCATAGTTCAGATAAAACTAATTTAGACTTATCAATCTTTTATCACCGTCAGGAACATTTACATCCCTCATAGTTCAGATAAAACGATGGAATAGCTAATTGTTTGGATGCTAATTATCACAAATTTACATCCCTCATAGTTCAGATAAAACGTCTGAATAGAAAAATTCCTGCCCAGCTCTTTAGGCATTTACATCCCTCATAGTTCAGATAAAACATTGTTGATAAGAGCACGATTGGCAAACACGACAGCATTTACATCCCTCATAGTTCAGATAAAACTACCATTCCTGTTATATGTGCCGTCTGGTTCTTTTACATTTACATCCCTCATAGTTCAGATAAAACTTTTATCACAGAAGACGAAAAGGCTTTTTTAGCTGATAATTTACATCCCTCATAGTTCAGATAAAACAATATTTTCGTATATAATCCAACTACCTCGATTAGTATTTACATCCCTCATAGTTCAGATAAAACCCAGAACCAAAATACATTACATGGGATGGTCAGCTTGATTTACATCCCTCATAGTTCAGATAAAACGGCTACAAAAGTGCAGTTGGTTATTGGCATATAGAAAAATTTACATCCCTCATAGTTCAGATAAAACAATCCTGCAGCCTGTCCAACCTGCCCTGTTCTCAAAACTATTTACATCCCTCATAGTTCAGATAAAACCCAAACGAAAATGATTCAAAATAAACCGATTTCAAATTTACATCCCTCATAGTTCAGATAAAACAAGTTAGCAGTACACCATCCGAGTTGTACACCACTGATTTACATCCCTCATAGTTCAGATAAAACCCTAACGACTAAGCTTTACTAACGTCGCAAAAAAATTATTTACATCCCTCATAGTTCAGATAAAACCCTTCTCTCTTACATTATACTCAACAAAATCACGTTCATTTACATCCCTCATAGTTCAGATAAAACTCTATCACTACTTCCCTGCCTTCTCTCTTTATTTGCCATTTACATCCCTCATAGTTCAGATAAAACCTTTGCCGTTTGAAACGTGCACGTATAATCTATTGTCATTTACATCCCTCATAGTTCAGATAAAACTAGAAAGGGAACGCCTCAAAGCCTTGAAAATACTGACATTTACATCCCTCATAGTTCAGATAAAACACTATAGCTTTTCGCTTTCGTATGAATACGATGTCAATTTACATCCCTCATAGTTCAGATAAAACCCTTCTCTCTTACATTATACTCAACAAAATCACGTTCATTTACATCCCTCATAGTTCAGATAAAACAAAACTCGACAAGATTGATGTCTATATTCAATACTACATTTACATCCCTCATAGTTCAGATAAAACCACAGAGTTTTATGAGAAATGCATTGCAGTTTACAATATTTACATCCCTCATAGTTCAGATAAAACCCATTAATAATAAATATCCCTTTTCCCATCTTACATCTATATTATACCCTATCAGCAAATTTTCCACAATAAGAATAAATTGCAGCGAGGGGATAGTTGGGTTTTTGTAATAAAATAGCAAAGAGTCTT
>Ga0207430_10334_pt1 | contig 10117 bp, 11 predicted proteins | sample YelNatsi3bottle8_FD_187544 | JGI IMG/M metagenome (GOLD analysis project Ga0207430, IMG submission 187544) | Hot spring thermophilic microbial communities from Obsidian Pool, Yellowstone National Park, USA - site 3 bottle 8 (SPAdes) (version 2) | ecosystem: Environmental > Aquatic > Thermal...
CCCTTGACAAATCACGACCTTCGCTCAATTTGTTAACTAAGATGGGCTTAAGGTTATATATGATTTGTTCCAAATCCTATATCTACATGATTTTCATTAGGTGTTGCATTTAATATTGCAATTTATAAAATATTTAATGTTTTATTTTTGGCAGTAAATTAATGAAAGTTAATATAAGAAGTATTTTCTTAATCATTTGACCAAAATAAAAACATGGCACTATAAATTTCCGCCATGCTTTTAGACAAAATATTTTTCTTCTCATTCTAAACTTCATTCATCCAATTGTATGTATCCTTGAAAAGTTTAAGTTCTATAGATAAGTCACATTCTTTAATTCCTTTCATTTTTGCCAAATCCTCAGTCATAAACTTTATCAAATCATCATTTGATTTCATATATATTTCTACAATTAAATCGTATCTTCCAGCGGTATAAGCAATAAATCTCACTTCTTTTACTTTTGCAAGTGCTTCCGCAACTTCTTGTAAATAAACTAAATCTACTTTTAGACAAAGAATAGCCATTACCTCAAACCCAACTTGTTTGGGATCTGGAATAGCAACAACACGTAAAATATTATTTGCAACCAATTGATTATATCTTAATCTTACAGTGCTCTCTGGTCTTTTTAGTAAAGCTGCTATCTCTCTAAATGATTTTCTACCATCCGTCTGCAGAATTCGCATTATCTCAAAATCTAACTCGTCAAATTTCATTAAAAAACCCCTCTCACAAAAATATACATCAAGCTAACAATTAATAAACCTAATATAAATTCTTGTTTTTTTTAATTTTTTTTACTTCCTTTTATCTTGTTATACTACTTTATACACAATTTTCCCATTAACCATTGTCATATCTACAGTTAAATCACTGTTTAGAATGGTTATATCAGCATCTTTTCCTATAGCTATACTGCCTTTTCTGTCAGCTATGCCAATTGCTTTCGCAGGGTTTAAAGAAACCATCTTGCAAGCTTCAAAAAGTGGTATTCCAAGAGACGTTATATTTGCTACAGCTTTATCCAATGTCAGAGTACTTCCTGCCAAAGTGCCATTTTCAAGTCTTGCCTCTCCATTTTTCACATAAACTTTTTGCCCTCCAAGACTGTATTCTCCATCTCCTAAACCACAAGCTGCCATAGCATCAGAAATTAATACTACTCTATCTGTCTCTTTTATCTTTAAAAGTATTTTTACTGCCGCAGGATGTGAATGTATAAAGTCACATATCAATTCGCTGTATAATCTGTCATCCAAAAAAACTTCTCCTAAAGCACCTGGCTCCCTGTGGTGAAGACCTTTCATGCCATTATATGTATGAACTGCTATTGTCGCTCCATGGTCAACTCCATTTTTCATCTCTTCATAAGTAGCATTTGTATGCCCTAAGGATACTCTTATATTTTTTTTAGTTACATATTCTACAAACTCCCCATTCTTGTCCTTCTCTGGCGCCAGTGCTATTACTTTTATATTCCCATTTGAAGCTTCAATAAACTTGTCCATTATGTCTATGTTTGGTTCTAAGATGTACCTCTCATCCTGTGCCCCTTTGTGTTCTTTGCTTATAAAGGGCCCTTCCACATATGCACCTAAAACTTGCGCACCTTTTGTACCCTTTTTCATTGTCTCATGTATGTTTCTGAGAGCATCTAAAATATAGGGTATATCCATTGTCATGGTAGTAGCACAAAAAGATGTAACCCCATGCCTTGCAAGGTGAACTGAAATAGCATTTAAGGCTTCATAAGTACCTTCCATTGTGTCATGCCCTACTCCACCATGTATGTGTATATCAATAAATCCAGGCACCACCTTTTTTCCTTTTAAATCAATTACTTCTGCATCAACATTATATAAACCCTTACCAATCTCTACAATTTTACCTTCTGATATCAATACATCTCCATCGTATATTATTTCCTTCTCAGTATATATCTCACCATGCTTTAATAGAATACTTTTCATTTGAAAACAACTCCTTTTAGTAATTTCATATAATCTTCTATATTTGATTATATCACAAAAACTATGACTTTCTTAAATTTATCACGTATGTTATCTCTATATAATTTTTCCTGGATTAAGTATTAGATTTGGGTCAAGTGCTTTTTTAATTACTCTCATCATCTCCATATGCTGTGGTTCTAACACCATTGGCAAATAATCTTTCCTTTTGCTCCCTATACCATGCTCACCACTTATTGTCCCACCAAGTTCTTTTACAATCATATAAAGCTCTGTTAAAAGTGCTTTTAGTTTTTTATGCCATTCTTCCATAGAAAGTTCAGGCTTTTTTATAGGCGTTGCATGTATATTGCCATCTCCTGCATGTCCATAGCAGGGAATAGGTATATCATATTTTTCTGATATTTCCCTTACCCTCTTTATAAATGTCGGTATGTCGGATATAGGTACAACCACATCTTCAAGGCTTTGGTGAGGACTAAATTGTTTCCATGCTTCTGCTATGTTCCGCCTTATTCTCCATATTCTCTCTGAAGTAGTAGCATTATCAGCAACATACACCTCTATTGCGCCATTTTCCATACACAAGTTTCCTATAATTTCATACTGCTCTTCAAGTTCTGCTTTACTATTCCCGTCAAGCTCTATTAAAAGCATAGCACCCGCTTCTTCAAAGGGAATCTTTTCATTAAGATATCTACATGCAGCCTTGAAGGATAAGTCATCCATAAATTCTATTGAGGTAGGTATTATTCTTCCAAAAGTCATGATTTTGGGGACTATTTTAATAGCAGTATCCATATCTTCAAAAAGTACCAGCAAATCTACTTTTGCTTGAGGAAGTGGCATAAGTTTAAGGTATATCTTTGTAAATATCCCAAGTGTCCCTTCAGAACCTACCATAAGGTGAATTAGGTCATATCCAGTAACATCTTTCATCACTTTACCACCAAGATGTACAATATCTCCTGTTGGAGTCACTACTTCTAAACCTATTACATATCTTCCAGTGACTCCGTATTTTACCGCTCTTCCACCCCCAGCATTTTCTGCAACATTTCCTCCTATATAGCAGGTTTCTACACTCATAGGATATCCTGCATAAAAAAGCCCGTATTCTTTAACAGCATTATTGATCTCATTTGTCACAACCCCCGGCTCAACAACAACCACCAAATTTTCTTTATCTATTTCAAGAATCCTGTTCATCTTTTCAACGGATAACACAATTCCACCATATACAGGTACTGCTCCGCCAGAAAGGCCGCTACCAGCACCTCTAGGTGTAACAGGAATTTTATATTTGTTTGCCAGTTTCATTATTTGTGCTATTTCTTCTGCCGACGAAGGTTTTACAACAGCTTCCGGCATATGGGCATAATGTTTTTCTGCAACTTCATCGTGAGAATAAGGTTCTAATGCATCAGGATTACCGTATATCACATTATTACTTCCTACTATTCCAATTAATTCTTCCACAATTTCCGGCGTTAGCTTATTATACATTCAAATTTGCCTCCTTCTTTTTGTAATCTTTGATTCTCTCTATGAGAAGGGGTAATATCTCATTTAAGTCACCAACTATCCCAAGATTTGCAATTTTAAATATCTGTGCATCATGGTCTTTATTTATGGCAATAATGTTTTCTGATGTTTGCATACCTGCTATATGCTGAATTGCCCCAGAAATACCAACTGCAATATATAGTGCAGGCGATACAGTTTTTCCACTTAAACCTATTTGATGAGGATACGTCTTCCACCCCCTATCAACAACATCACGGGAAGCCCCTACTGCACCCCCTAAAAGTTCTGCTAATTCATCTATTAATTTGAAATTCTCTGCTTTCCCTAAGCCCCTTCCCCCTGCTACTATTATTTTCGCATCTTGTATATTTACCTGTTGTGATTCATTTTTAATAAATCTTATGTATTTTGTCTTTGAACTAAATACATCATCACTAAATTGTTTATAAATTACTTCTCCAACTCTATTTCTATCAGGTAATGCCGGTTTTGTAGAATGAGCCCTTACTGTAGCCATTTGTGGCCTTGTATTAGGAGTTTTTATAGTCGCAAGGATGTTCCCACCTATAGCAGGTCTTGTTTGCAGGAGATTTCCTGTTTCTTCTTCAATATCAAGAACTGTACAATCAGCAGTAAGGCCTGTTTGTTTTTTCACCGCAATATATGGCATTAAAGTTCTACCAGTTGTTGTAGCAGCAGCTATAAATATATCTGGATTATATTCATCTAATAGCTTTAAAATCACTTTTGCATAAGTTTCCACAATAAAATTTTCAAGTCGTTTATCGTCTACTACATATACTTTGTCCGCACCTCTTTCAATAAGTTCATCAATGTCTTCTTTTTTTATTTGATAACCTATGATAACAGAGGCAAGAGGAGCATTTAATTTTTCTGCAATACTTTTTCCCCTGTTTAATAACTCAAGCGATACAGTATTTAATTTCCCATGCCTAAATTCTGCTAAAGTCCATACTTCTCTCATTATAAAGCCTCCTCAAATAAGTTCTTTTTCAATAAGATAATCCATAATTTTATCAACAGCTTGGTGTAAGGTTTTTTCGTCTTTCACGATGACTTTTTCACCTTCTCTTGTAACTTTGGGTGTAAATATTTTTACAACCCTTGTAGGTGAGCCTTTAAGCCCTATTTTGTCCTCTTCGGCATTTATCTTCTGAGCATCCCATACAGGTATTTCCACTTTCTTTGCCTTTAATTTACCTCTTAGTGTAGGTAACCTTGGATCGCTTATTTCTTTGACTACTGTTAACACTGCCGGCAGCATCATTTCAATCTCCTCATATCCTTCTTCAACAAGCCTTTTCACCCGAATTTTGCCATTTTCTACTGATACGATTTCACTTGTAAAAGAAGAAAGAGGCAAATCTAAAAAAGAAGCAATACCTGGCCCAACCTGTCCTGTATCTCCATCTGTAGCTCTTTCTCCACATATTACCAGATCAAAATCTCCTAATTCTTTGATGGCTTTTGCAACAACATAGGATGTCGCAAATGTATCTGAACCTGCAAACTTTTTGTCTGATAAAAGTATTCCATCATCACATCCCATTGCAATTGCTTCTTTTATTGCCTCTACCGCTTTTTCAGGCCCCATTGATATAACAATTATTTTTCCTCCGTATTTTTCCTTTAGCTTTATTGCTGTCTCAATAGCATAGAGGTCGAGAGGATTTACTATATTCTCTATTCCTTCTCTTATCATTGTCCCTGTTATAGGATCCATTTTTACATTGCTCGTCTCAGGTACTTGCTTTATTGGAACTATTATTCTCATATAAACTTCTCCCTTCAAGTGAAAAGTTATGTCAGATAAACCCCTAATTTTAGGGGATATCAAACCTTACAATACTTGATATAAAAAGATTTGAGAAAAAAGAAGGATTCCCTCCCCTTGGTGTCGAAGGTAGTAGTTGTCAAAACTAAAACCTAAAACCCATAAAGGAGGGAACCCTATATTATGTTTCGACAACCACTACGCAATTTCCTGCTTAAACCTTTATTAAATTTTTGCTTGAAAATTTTTCTTGTAGCCTCAAAGCATTTTAAAGTCGATATTGAACCTTACATTGAGAAGCCTTCAGGTTACAAAACTTTGTCTCCTCTCAAAGACTCTTTGCCTATTGTTGAAAAAGAAACATATAAGAAGGATTTTAAAGTTATTCTTGCTGAAGCTGAGGCTAAAGGACAACCTATCACTCCTGTAAGACGCATTAAACCTCTTGAAATAGATGTCGATGAATGTCCTGTATGTGGTGCTCCTACTGCCTATTTGCGCAGTTTCGGCAAAGACCCTGAAGGCTATCAGAAACTACAGTGTAAGGTCTGCAATCATCAGTGGGCACCTGAAAAGCCTGCTCCTAAAAAGAATCATCCTACTTATCGTTGCCCTTTCTGCGGCCATGCTCTAATACAAGATAAGCACAGGAAAAATTTCTTGATCTTTAAGTGCCGTAATGATAACTGCCCTAAATGGGTTAAGGAGCACCGCAGATATCGCTTCAAAGCTTTTGACTTTTACCCCGACAAACTTGCATGCGCTTCTCCTGTTAATGCGCCAGTTAATCTCGCTAAAAGCCATTTCGGTCCCTTTTTGATTTGTCAGGCTGTTAATCTTTATATTAGTCTTGGTCTTTCTTTAAGACAGGCTGCAAGGCTTACAAGCAGTTCTGGCAAGTTGAGGTCTCTATTGAAACCATTCAAACCTGGGTGATTTCTTTAGCTGCTAGCCTTGCTCCTTTGGTCAAACTGATTCCTCTTCCTCTATCGGGTGTTGTTGTGATTGATGAAACTTATATTAAAGTCAAAGGCAAGTGGCATTATCTCTTTACTGCTTGTGATGGCTTAAGGGGCTTTATTATCTCTCAACATCTTTCTCCTCACCGTGATGCTAAGGCTGCTTTGACTATCCTTAAAGATGTCATTGATAGATATGGTAACCGTGAGTTTATCCTCGTCACTGATAAAGCCCCTATCTACAATATTGCAGTCCATGCTGACCATGTTTTCTTTGGAGTTAATATACGTCATCGCCCTGTCTTAGGGCTTACTTCTAGTGGAGACTGGGACACCTATAGACCGTTTAAAAATCGCCTGGAACGCTTCTTTGGCTCTTACAAGGCTCATTATAAACGTCATAAGTCTTTTAGTTCTTTTGAAGGGGCTGTGGCCCATGCTCTCCTCTTTCAACTATTCTACAACCATTTAAAACCTCATGCTGCCTTTGGTAACAGGCCACCTTTGCCCCTCAAAGATCGCCGCGGTAACACGGTTGATAACTGGGCTAACCTTATTCAATGGCTTATTGATTGTGCTGCTTAATAGGATTCTTGGGATTGGTTCTAGTTACTTCTTTGCTTACATGACGGGTCCTGTCAAGGGCCAGCTTTAGCTAGGGCGAAGCCTTTACCCTTGACAGGTTCCGGCAGGTAAGCTATACTGGTTTTGAGCCAATCCTTTATCCTAAGGAGTAGTATGTCTTTTTTGACTCTTTTAAATAGTGTTTGTTAATTTATGGGTCTATTTTGTTTTGAGTGTTTTATCCTGTTTTGACATCTACTACCTTTCACTCCCAGTTTTTATGGAATCCTCATATGTTATCTGACGCTACCAAGTGAAATAATTTATTTAATAATATTAAGTATCTCTTTGAAATCTTTTATTAATACATTAGCTCTTGTCAATTCATTGTAATTACCATATCCATACAAACAACCTACCGTATATAAATTGTTCATTTCTCCAGCAGCAATGTCACTTTCTCTATCTCCTACCATTATACCTTTTTTATTTTCCAACTTTTCCTCCCTTATGATGAAGTTAACCAAATCAATCTTATTACTGAAATTATAATCATAAGAGGTATAGATATTATCAAACATTTTTAAAATACCCATAAAGTCACAAATGCTTTTTACATATTTGCTTATCCCGTTACTTGCTATATATAATTTAAAACCTGATTTGTTTAATACATAAAGTATTTCTTTCACATTATCATAAAGTTCTCCGTATCCTTTCTTTATTAAGTTTAATTCTTCATACAAAATCATATCGCGTATTAATTTTTGTTCCTCGTTTCTAATCACACGCATAAATTTATTTGCTATATCCTGTACTGTCATACCCATTACACTCTTAATCTCTTTTTCAGTTGGTATATCCCCTTTATAAATTCCCTTTTCTTTAAAAAATGTAAACACTTTTTTGTATACTGGAATTGCTATAGTTTCTGTTTTAAATAATGTCCCATCGAAATCCAAAACTGTAAATTCATACATAATATTTCTCACCTCAAAAAAATCATTTAACAAAAATATTAGGGGAGATATCCCCTAAATATTTTTGTTAAGCCCTTCTTGTAACATTTTATTACCATATACAATACTCTCATTTCCAAGACTAATTAATTTATCTATCAACTCACTTGGATTCTTTACGCTATTTCTTAAATTAAATGCTTCAATAAGTAGTGGTAAATTGATACCTCCCATTACATGTATATTCAACTCTAAGTTCTCTGCTAAAAATACCATACTTCTATTAAAAGGACTACCTCCAGCTATATCGGCAAAGAAAACTATCCCATCACTATTTTCTAATGTTTTAATGGAATTGTTTATTTTCTGATCTAATGCACCAATATCATCTTCCGGTAAAAAATCAACACTTTCAACATTTAGTTGTCTACCTATAATCATTTCAACCGCACTTAAAATCCCACTCGCAAAATGATTATGTCCAACAATAATAAATCCTATCATTTACTTTTCTCTCCCTATATACCTATATAATGATATTATTTTTCTTTATTAGTTCCGTATACTTCCTATATACTTCATCATTATTTTCAGGAGAAACTTCTACAACATTGGGAGATACAAAAATTGACAATTTGTGTCCCTTTTTTTGAAGCAATTTCGCCGTTTCTGTAGCAAATGCCTGAGTTATATATATTACAGCCAATGTGGAACCTGCTCCCACTTTTTGCGGATAGCCTTCTACTTCCACTAATGCATCTTCTAATGGGACACAATTATCAATTAATACGTCAGCTAAATCTCCAAGCTTTTTCCCACTTGAATGAGTAGCCTTTGCTTTTTTGTAATTTTCTCCCGATGTTATAGCTATTACATTAAGCCCTCTTTCTTTTGCATATATTGCTGTTTCTACTGGTGCAGCATTTAATCCCCCGTGTGAATATATTACCATCACATCATCACTCTTTAAATCATAGCTTTGCAAAAAGTTTTTAATATAACCTTCTTGTCTCTCTATCCACAATAGTTCTCTTGCACCACCAGCGCCGATTACATTAAACCACATTAACCTTGGATCCATTAATGGATGGAAGCCAACTATACCACCATATCTTGGGAAAATTTCTAATAAAGGAATAACAGAATGACCACTTCCAAATAAATGTACAAGATTACCTTTCGATATCGATTCAGCCATAATTTCAGCTGCTTTTTTGATATTTTCTTCTTGTGTAGTCGCGATTTTCTCTAATACTTCATTTGCTTTAACAAAATACTCGATACTCATATTATCTCTCCCCTTTTCTGTTTTTTATTTTTATGTTTTCATTTTATTGTTAGTTTTAACTCACAGTGGCTGATTGGAATCAGCCACTGTTTTAATCAAAACTTAAAATAATTTTATTGCTGTTCCTATAAGAGCGAATATAAATAGGAAGCCCATAACCCAAAGCGGAGATTTTTTTCTTATTGATAATAGATACCATACTATTCCGATAATTAATAATGGAAGTATTCCAGGCATAATCTTATCTAAAATCTCTTGTAAAGATAAAACCATTTTACCTGATGTATATTTAAGCGGGGTGCTAACATTTACATAAGTTGCACTTAATGCTCCCATAACCAACAATCCTAAAACACTTAAAGAATCAGTTAATGAATGTATTTTCCCGCTAGATATTATATTCTCTATTCCCGCTATCCCTGTTTTGTATCCAAATTTATATAAATACCAAGAATATATAAATGTTAACGTTGGATACACAACTACATAGAATAAAGGTCCAACTAAACCTAGTGTATTTGTTAGTCCTATAGCTATTGCAAGTAAAATTGGTATTAATGTACCCGGTATCAACGTATCCCCGATTCCAGATAAAGGCCCCATCAGTGCAACTTTAACAGTATTTATAGTGTCATCATCAATATCAGCCCCGTTTGCTTTTTGTTCTTCTAACGCTGCAGTGACACCATGTATGACACTACCTATTTGGGGTTCTACATTAAACAATACTAAATGCCGTTTCAAAGCGTTTTTTATGTCTTCTTCCTTATGATAGAGTTCTTTTATTATTGGTATCATTGAATGAGCAAAAGCAATGCCTTGCATCCTCTCACCACTTTGAGAAGATCCATTAAAGAAAAACCAAGTAAGCCACGATCTAAAAAGAGTTTTTGAAGATAATTTTTTTGTCTCCATATAATCCTATACCTCCTCGTATAATTAATTTTAAAGACAATAAATTTGTCTCACTTCTTAAAAATTTAATAAAGCGCATTCATAACTGGAAATCTTTAATATTCTCATCTTGTCTAAAATCTTATCTATTGCCATGA
>Ga0207430_10335_pt1 | contig 10076 bp, 5 predicted proteins | sample YelNatsi3bottle8_FD_187544 | JGI IMG/M metagenome (GOLD analysis project Ga0207430, IMG submission 187544) | Hot spring thermophilic microbial communities from Obsidian Pool, Yellowstone National Park, USA - site 3 bottle 8 (SPAdes) (version 2) | ecosystem: Environmental > Aquatic > Thermal springs...
CTCTTCAAGAAGCTGCATGAGTTCATCTTCAGAAAGCTCTGTGATGAATGTCTGGGCTGAAGAAACCACTTGATCAAAAAGATCTTTTTTCTTCTGCTGGAGTTCAAAGATTCTCTCTTCAATGGTGTTTTTGGTAATTAGCCTGAAAACCTGAACAGAATTTTCTTGACCAATCCTGTGCGCCCTGTCCATCGCCTGGTTTTCTACAGCAGGGTTCCACCACAGGTCATAAAGTATCACAACATCTGCACCGGTAAGATTTAACCCAAAGCCACCTGCTTTGAGCGATACTAAAAACACCTGTTTTTCTCCATCATTGAACCTGTTTACCATGTCAATTCTCTCTTCTGACTTTGTTGACCCGTCCAGGTAAAAATATTCAAAACCTTTTTCTTTTATCCTTTCTTCTAAAATCTTCAGCATCTCTACCCATTGAGAAAAAACAACTACTCTGTGATTGCTTTCTAAAACATCTTCTAAAATCTCTTCAAACAGCTCAAGCTTTCCAGATGAACCTTCATAGTTTTGCAAAAACAGTTTCGGATGACAGCATATTTGGCGAAGCCGTGTAAGTATTGAAAATATTTTTATCTTGCTCTTTTCAAATCCTTTTTGATCTATCTCTTTCTTGATATCTTCTCTCGCCTTCAAAAGATACAGCTTATATATGTTTTCCTGCTCAGGTGTCATATTAACTTCAAGGTTAGTTTCAATCTTTTCTGGAAGCTCAGACAGAACATCTTTTTTGAGTCTTCTTAGAACAAACGGTGCTATCATCTTCTGAAGAAGTTTTAAAGCTTTTTCGTCATTTTGTCTTACAATTGGTTTTTCAAACCTCTCAGAAAACCTTGTGTGCGTCCCCAGATACCCCGGAAGCACAAAGTCAAATATTGACCACAGCTCAGATAAATTATTCTCTATCGGCGTGCCTGTTAAGGCAAAACAGCATCTTGCGTTTATTCTGCTGACAGCTTCTTTGCTTAGCGACTGTGGATTTTTTATGTGCTGAGCTTCATCCACCACGCAAACTGAAAACTCTATGTCTTTGTATAGATCAACATCTCTTTTCAAAAGCGAATATGAGGTAATGACTATATCAAAATCTTTTATTCTCTGAATTATTTCGCTTCTTTTGTCAGGTGTTCCGTCAACCACCACTGTTTTCAAATCAGGTGTAAACTTTTGAGCTTCTTGCTGCCAGTTGTAAACAAGAGAGGTTGGTGCAACAACCAAACAAGGTCCTGCTATTCTATCTTTGCATGCTGATATAAACGACAAAACCTGCACTGTCTTGCCAAGACCCATGTCATCTGCCAAAATACCACCAAAACCATTCAAATAAAGATGCGAAAGCCACCTCACACCAACTTTTTGATATTCTCTCAGCATCCTATCCAAATGTTCAGGAATTTCAATCGTGGTATCTTCTACCTTTTTCATCTTCTGAACATAAATATCAAAAGCATCATCTTTTGAAACACCAATATTTGACTTCTCGAGCACCTCAGCCAAGTAAAAAGCATGAAACTTACTGAAAATCGCTTTCCCTTTTCTGAGGTCTTTTTTGGAAATGTCAAGCGCTTTTACAATCTCATGAATCCTCTCAAGCTCAGGGTCACTCAAGAGCAGGATTGTACCGTCTTTAAGCCTGTGGTATTTCTTTTTCTCTTCCAAAGAAGCCAGAACGTCTGGCACTTCATCCTGTGGAATATCCTCAGCTGAAAGCCAAAACTCTATCGATGCATGATTCAAACTGACTTTTACATTAAACTTTGCCTTCTTTTTTATCTTAAAACTCTTGAAGGTCTCTGAATAGTATACATCTGCAATGTTCATCAGAGCTGAAAGTCCACCGGTCACAAAGCTAAAAATCTTTTCATCATCTTCTAAAACATATAACCCTTCTGGATTTTTTTCAAAACCATAAGCTAAAAAGATGTTATGAATTTTTAGCTCTTTTATTAAATCTCTTTTTATTCCCGTTTTTTGGGGTTCTAAATCCTTTGAACCATCTGTATATTTCACTTGCGCAGAAATTCCTTTTTTATAAGTATCAAACAAAATCTTTAATTTTAGTTCAGAATTATCTTTTATGTTTAAGAATTCTTTTACCTTTGGTGATATCTCAAACCTGCAGCAGTCTTTTGCAATAGGATAAGTACATGCTATAAACTCTTTTAAATCTTCTTTATTCAGCCTTATTTCTCCCTGAGGCTCATCCTCTATAAATTCAATAGCGTTAAAGTAATAAAGTGGATGGATTATAAAGTTTTGAGGTTCTTTGAGTATACACAGAGTATCTTTGTATATTATAAATCTTGCTTGTTCTGTCCAATCAAGTATATCTGCCTCTTTCAAAAACCCAGATTTTACAACTGCCTCTTCTTCATCCAAATCGACAAAAATGTCAATTTCAACCGGCCTGTAAATGTCAACTTTTACTTTTCTATACTCATCTGTTTGGCTATGAGCTTCTTCATAGGCAATAAAAATCTCCTGTCCATTGATAATTTTGAAAAATTCATCCCACCAAGAATAAGGGATATTAAAATAATCTCTGTGGATAATTGTTGGTTTTATCTTTTGTAATTTATAGATAAATTCTAAAAGCTCCTTGTCTTCTTCTGGAAAAACGTGAATATATGGATTATATGTAAACTTTTTGCTAATCTGAAATTTATTTTTCTCAAAATAAGCTTCTAAAAAAGACTCTATGTCTCTAACAAAATATTCTTTTCCAATGTTCTCAAGGTGTATCTTGAGTCTCACATTTAAAACATCAACAGATACAGATTCAATTATTTTTTTCAAACTTACATTAGGTTTTATATTTGTCTCTGATATCAGCCTTGTTGCTGCATAGCTATATGCCTTCTTTATTTTTTCTAATCTCACCTTAAATTCTGATTTTCTTCTTTGTTTTTCTTCCTCCAATATCTGCCTTTTGATTTCTTCAAAAATTGGCGTTGGATAGTCTACTACTTCCACCTCGCCTTTAGAGAGAGCTTTTAAAAGTGCAACTGAATGCTTGCAAAGTCCTTTATACGTTTGAGCAGCCTTACATTCACAATAAAATCCCACCTTATAAATGCTTATTTTTATCTTATCTTTTTCTTGTTTTATATCAGTGTCAAGTTCTAACATGACATTATAAGTGCCTGTATCACCTTCTACCCTTGCCTCAACTATCATAAGCTCTGGATTAAATTTTGGATTTCTCACCCTTTTGTGATTGTAAAGCTGCACTCCGCGAATATAAACATTATCACTTGAAGCAAGTCTTTTTATCATATCATCTGTTATTGAATCATATATTTTTTGTGCAAGCTCTTGCATCCTTTTCTCAGCTCCAGTGTTCTTTTAATTTTGAAAGTTCTCGAATATAAATCTTTTCATATTAATTTTACCATATCAGAAAATCAAAATAAAAATAAAAAAAGCTAGTTTTTTTACCTGCTTGCACCTCCACCGCCAGAGGATCCTCCGCCAAATCCGCCAAATCCTCCGTCACCTCCAAAGCTGTCAGAATCATCAGAATCATCAAAAAAGCTTCTGTTGTTTTTTAATAAATCATCGTAGCGATATACATAAACTTTTTTCTCCCACTTTCCATTTTTCCATGTCCATTCATACTTTTTACCAGCATATGGTTGATTATATAAAATAACTATTGTCACCAAAAAAATAATGAGGAAAAACAAACCAAATACTATTATTAATTCAGCACCAATTCCTAATCTAAATGTTCCATCTACAACATTTTCTTCATTACCATCAGAAGTAACCTCATTTTCACTAACATCTTCTGAAACACCATACCCTGAAAGCCCATCTATCTTAAGCCCATATTCATTTGCAACCTCGCTCGCAACTGCTAAAAATGTATCCTTTATCCCCTTTGAATACTCTTTCCTCTCAAAAGCAGGTATAGCATACTCATCAAGTATCCTGCCTGCTTTGCCATCTGGAATTGCACCTTCCAAACCATACCCAACTTCTATTCTTATTCTTCCTCTCTTGCCTAAAAGCAAATTCTCCTTGTTTACCAAAATCAAAATTCCATTGTTAAGTTCCTTGTCGCCAATTCCCCAGCTTCTGAAAAGCTCATTTGCATACTCTTCTATTGTGTAGCTGCCAAGACTTTCTACTGTCACAACCACTATCTCTGCCTTTGATTTGTCCTCTATTTCCTTTGCCAAAGCCCTCATCTTTTCTTCATCAGAGCTATCAATCAAGTTCGCATAGTCAAAAATGTAGACATTTTCAACAGGCTTTTTGGGAATCTGAGCTTTAGCAAAAGACACAAACAGAAGGCTTGAAACTGCAATTATAAACACCGCTGCAAGTACTCTACAAATGAAGCCTGGTTTTATTTTCATTGCCAATCTTCTCCTTTTATTTCGAAAAGTCAACCGAAGGCACGCTCTTTGCTTGGCTTGATGCTTGAAAATACTGGCGCTCTTCAAACCCAAACATCCTTGCAATCAAAACATTTGGAAAAACCTTTATTTTTATGTTGTACTGTTTTACCGTTTCATTGTAATCCTTTCTTGAAACTGCAATTCTGTTTTCTGTACCAGATAGCTCATCCATAAGCTGCACAAATGCTTCGTCTGCCTTGAGATTTGGGTAGTTTTCAACTATCACTAAAAGCCTTGAAATTGCCGAGGAAAGCTCATCGTTTGCTTTTGCTTTATCTTCTACTGTTGAGGAATTTAAAAGCTTTGACCTTGCCTGAGCAAGAGTTTCAAAAATCTCTTTTTCGTGTTTTGCATATCCTTTGACAGTGTTAACTAAATTGGGTATGAGGTCTGCTCTTCTTTGCAGCTGATTTTCAACCTGGCTCCATTTGCTGTCAACATTTTCCGTCATCCGCACAAGGCTATTGTATGTTGAAAAGGTGTACACAATAAACACTACAACTAAAACTAAAACAGCTAAAAGGATTTTTGTGCCTTTTTTCAATTCTTAACTTCTCCTTCCTACATATTTTTTGGCTACAAGGAGATATATACCCACTATTTAATTGTACTAAATCTCATGTTAAAAATTAACTGTGTACATTATTTCTTGCTTTCACTTATTTAAAAAATTGCTTATAATATCCTTGAAGACATTTTTTTGCTTTAATATCTGTGGCATGACTGAATTTGAATATTGGCTGGGAAAAGCTTGCAAAGAAAAATTAAGAAAAATTGAAAAATGGGAGGAGATTTTTGTGAAAAGAATTAAAAGGTTAGTTTGTTTCCTGCTGGCAGTTGTCTTTCTCATTGGCACTTTGACTTTGGCATATTCTCAGCAAGCCCCTTCTCAAAAATTTGTGTATATAAAGCCGCAGTTTGAAAATGTTTTGTTCTGGGCAAACGGCTGGATTTCTTATCTTCAGGGTGGAAAATGGGGAATTATGAACTCTTTTGGTCAAGTCCTTTTAAAGCCTCAGTTTGACAAAATTGAACCTGTAGTTTACAACGGTCCTTCAATAATGGGAATTGAGGATAAGCTCTACAAAGACATCTTTGCTGTCTGGCAAAATGGCAGAGCAGGGTTTGTGGATTCAAATCTTAAAATTCTCGCAAAACCAGAGATAGATTCATTTGAAGTTTTAAACCCTTGGCTAAGTTTATATGTTTGCAAAAAAGATGGCAAATACGGTTTTTTAAATCTGGATAAAAAAGCCTATGTCAGTCCTCAGTTTGACAAAATGTATTTTGTCACTGTGTTTGATTACAATCCAAATACAAACTATCCCAATCCCCATGTAAAGTGCACTTTGCCAAATGAAGACAAAAAAGAATTCTGTCTTTATGCTCTTGATTTGAAAGATGGAATTTGGCCAAACTCTTATTTAGAATACATTCTTGTATCAAAAGATGGAAAGTGCGGAGCTGTCGATACAAATGGAAATGTATTTGTGGATTTGAAGTATAATTCTTTTGAAGAAGCTTTATCAGACAGCAAGTTTACAGAAGCTCTGCAGGATATGTTAGCAAATGAATCAAAATCTTCATCACCTTCAACTAAAAATGAAATAGAAAAAACATCATCAAGTTATATTTTATACGAAATTGTAAATAATAAATACTACCTTGTGTTTGAAAAGTATACTAACAAAGGTCTTACAAGAACTAAAAGTAAAGAAGGATACGAAAATGTAAAATACGTAGAAGTGAATAAATTAATGGCAGTCTGTAAAAATAAAAAGTGGGGAATTGTTGATATAAACGGCAATTATGTAGTTAAACCCCAATTTGATGATATAAAAGAACTCAGTGAAGGATTTATAGCTTTTAAACAAAACGGAAAGTGGGGATTTATGGATAAAAACTTTAAAGTGGTTATAAAACCTCAATTTGACAGAGCAGAAAATTTCTCTGAAGGATACGCTGCTGTAATGAAGTCAAAATTATGGGGATATATTGATTCATCTGGAAAGTTTGTTATAAAACCTCAATATGTTAATGCAAGCTTGTTTTTTGCTGGACTTTCTTCTGTTTCTACAAAGAATTATGTAGGACTTATAGATACAAAAGGCAGTTTTGTGGTAAAGTTTTCCGCCAAGAACTCTCAATATTCTTTTGTGGACAGTGAAACCTACAGGCTTAGATATACTCCAGATTCAATGAAAAACTCCATAGATTATATGCTTTATCAACATAGTTTTAACTTCCCCAAATTCGGCTATGTTGTGATTGACAAAAAATCAAATAAGGTAGGGCTTGTTTTAAGAGGGCAAGGAAAATAGCCTTGCCCCCACTTGGTTTGAACTGTTACCATTGTTGCGACCAGGTCAACCGCCCACTTAATGCTAATCTTTGTAAGGCTACTATAGAGAGAATAAAAAATAATTATCTTTCAGGGGATTTGAATAGCATAGTTCTAATATTCCATGTGAGATTTCTCAATACTTCTACGGGTTTGTAGCCTACCTTTTGGGGATTGAAACTCGTAATCGAAATTATTGTATAGATAGCTTTATTGTATGATTTGTAGCCTCCACCTTGGGTTTGAGAATTAGTGCAAGCCCTACTCTGGGTAAATTTTTGAATTCTGTATATATATAGAAAAACAGGAGAGAAGCTTTTTTTGTTCTTCTCCCCCTGTCCTTGTTTATATTTGCCCTCCTTTCTCTAAGCCTTCTGCAATTTTTTTTATACCACTCAAAATTTTCTTTATTAAGTTATTAAATTACTCTGTAAATTTGTCACATATTTCTTGTTTTTATCCCATGCATCAAAGCTGCAGTGCAAAAGCATTAACTACTTCTCTGGTTGTTAAACCTAAATATCACCATTACTGTAAATACTATTAAATACAAATTTATATAACTCTTTGCTGGATTTCGCATTTTGGCAAAAACCAATACAAAACCTTAGACTTACACATGCTTTTACACTTCACAACACATAAGGGTTTTGTTTGGCAAAACTTATTATCTTACCTGTAAAACTACTTTTTGGAAACAATACACAGAACTTATTTTTATTCCTATTCTATTTTTGCCCAATTACTGGCAATACAATTCCCTGTTTTAGCTTATTCTTTTTAAGTACTCCAAAACCTTTTTCTCAAGCCAGCCATCAAATCTTTCAGACAGATTTCCATTACCATCATAGAAGCTAAGCTGTCCATACAATTCAGTGCTATTCGTTTTTCCATCTCGAATAGCTTCTTTATCAATTTTTCGTGAACCTTCATTTTCCCTTATTCTTATCTCATCTTTTTCAATGTCAAGAAAACTGCACAAAAGCGCTGAGTTTACATCATATTCTTGTGCATTCTTTATAATTGAATTTCTGCTGAAATTTGCATAGCAGTAGGTGCAAAAGTGCTTGCATGTGTTGAATATCCCAAGGTCTACGCTCTGAACACATCCGCATGCTTTTCTCTGATTGTTATCTTTTTTATATTCTGTATCATCTTTAAAACCTCTTTCTTTTCTGAGCTCATTTATGAGCTCTCCATCCACACAGTGAGCTTTTTTCACACCCAACTCTTCGACCGGCACCTCTTCTGCGCATATCTCAACACTCAATTTATATCTTTTCCCTATTTTTCCTATTTCACCAAAGACATTGTAAAGTTGCTCTGCTGTAAGGTCTTTTGCATTTATTTTATTTAGCTCATCCATCGCCTTGCTGTAAAAGTCAACATAGCTAATTATACACTTCTGGGTATAAGGCGAAAGTTTTTCGCAAAGCTCTTCAAATTTCTCTTTATGGTAACTAAGAGGCATTTTATCATTTATAATTATCGGGTCATATCTCCAGATAACTCTCTTCTTCCCTATCATGTTCGAAAGCTCCATAAAGGTTTGGATAACCTCATCTTTTGAAGGAATCCCCGGTTCTATATCCTTTCCATAAGGTGTGACTGTGAACTGAAAGTAATAGGTATACTCTTCCAAGTACTTTAGCTTGTTCAAAAAATTTCTGGGATTTTTTGTCCAGAAGACTATCGCATCAACATCCTCGGGCAAAAGCGACACTGCAAAAACCTGAGTGGGTCTCATTGGATTCCTATACATTGCAAATCCTTCTTTTATTCTGTTTATAAACCAATCACCATAAAATGCTGGGATATCTGTTCTTCTGCTCGCACTTATAATCATCTTACTACCAACTCCTGTTTTAGATTAAAGGTATATTCTCATTTTTAATTAGCACAAGCTGCGCACTTCGGTACTCGGTCCACATTTCAAAATAGTTTTTTAAATCTTCCGGTACATTTTCTATGTCAACACTGCACTTGGAATGAGCTCCACCGAACTTAAGGCTTGGATCGTCTTTGTAAGGAAAATAATACTTGAACACTGATATATTGAGGTTATACCAGTATTTTTCTGCCAAATACTCAAGGATATCCCTTCCCTTAACTTCATCAGGATTTCTCATAGCATAACTTCGTGTAACATTTGTATCGTTGAAAATTATCATAGTAGATTTGGGCAATATTTCAAAGGCTTTCTCAACAAACTTTTCTGCATATTGCTTTACATAATTCACATGATAGAACTTTGCTATATCTGAAAGAACATATTGGAATGAGATAATATCTGGTTTTTCATTTTTTATAATATATTCTACCTCTTGAAACTGCTTGACTACATCTAAGTATGTTATTTTAACTTTCGACAAACTGTGTTTCTTCCCATGCTGTATGATAAAATTGTGAATATCTTTCCAGAGATTGCTCTTTTCAAGTCCGTGATACTCAATCTTTCCATTAGGTTTGTATATCTTGAAAAAAGCATCAAACGCAAAAAGGTCTGTGCATGGCCCGCAGCCAACTGAAAGAACCCTGAGATTATCTGGTATTCTGTGACTAATTTGTTGAAGAAGTACAAAAAGCCCCTGCATGCTTGAGTGAGTACCTTCCGCAGTAATAGTATATCATATTCTTGCAGTCATAATCACGAAGATTGCCATTGTTCTTCCTTCTGAAGTGAACCTTTGGAAGACATTTTTCACAGGTACTTTTTCTCTGATAGAATGAATTGGAATAACGAACACACACTGAAGAGTGATTTTCTTTTGCCATCCTCATTACGTCGTATACAAGCAAACACAATTCTTTTTCACACCCTTTTGAAAACCTCGGCTTGATTGACAAAAATAATTTTAAAAGCTGCTTCTGAAAATTTTGAGATCAAAAAATCTGCGAAGTTTGCAAAAAAAGGCAGAATTATAATTGTTTTTGCTCTTATGTACGAATAATGATATTATTAGTAAATAAAGATGTTATTTGGTAGTTGCAAGTAGCAGATGTAAATATATGCGACAAATGTGCATAAAACGGATATTTTGACCAAAAGTCATATCTGTCGACCTCCGGTAGCAAAATTTTAAGGCTCGATTTGTGCCCGGTTTCAGACTTGTAGTATGTGGACTTGGCCAAACTTCTGGCAGTAGCTGGATAGACGAAAGGGTTCGATAGACTTTTATCGCTTGATTTTTCTGGGTTTATTCCAGTTTTCCACAAATGTTTTGATATAAAAACATTGACAGGGGTGTATAATCTTGATATAATAAAATTAAGCTCTTGAACGTGTTTGTAGCCTCCCCTTTGGGGATTGAAAC
>Ga0207430_10339_pt1 | contig 9779 bp, 9 predicted proteins | sample YelNatsi3bottle8_FD_187544 | JGI IMG/M metagenome (GOLD analysis project Ga0207430, IMG submission 187544) | Hot spring thermophilic microbial communities from Obsidian Pool, Yellowstone National Park, USA - site 3 bottle 8 (SPAdes) (version 2) | ecosystem: Environmental > Aquatic > Thermal springs...
TTCTACAAACGCCGCTTTATGTGTAAATAGCATGATTGAAAAGGCAAGAAGTAAATTCAGGTGGATACTTTCAGCTGCCTGTATCTTAGAAATTAATATTTACTTACAGCGAGAGAACTTACGCTATGCAAAATGGAAAAATGGAGTTCCCAGTATTAGAAAATGCATTAAATAATATAACCCAACTTTATAATTTACGTTATAAATTGGATACACAAAATTCTTGACAGGTCTCGCAAAGTATTTCTCAAATGTACTCAAATCAGTCCTTTTCTGCTGTGTTGTTCCTCTTCTTGCTTCTCTTGAAATTGTGCTTGGATTTCTATTTAAAATCTTCGCTATTTCCCTTATTCCATGTCCTGCTTCTAATAGTTTTTCTATCGCTCCTCTTTCTTCTTGGCTTAGGTGTTTAAATCTTCTTTTTGTGGTATTATCGGTATAGGCCATAGCTTTCACCCTCCTGTGTATTGTATTGTCTTTACAACTTATCATACACAGGTGTAAGCTATGGCTTCAATATTTTCTTCCCCTGTTGCATTTAATTTTACAACAAACAATACGTTTGTTCATTAGTAGTTAAGAAAAAAATACAAAAGAAGTTTTCTGATATTATCATTCTGTGCTTGGAAAATAAAAAGAAATATAAAGAGGTTATGAAAGTGAAAAATTTTTCAGAAAAAATTTTACATAACCTCTTTTTTTTTTTTTTTTTTTGTAGTAAAATACACCATAGAAATTGAAACTAAAGATGTTTTTCAAAAATGAGAAAAGATGATGAAAAGCTCTTAGAAGAAATTGCCACTCTATATTATGAAAAAAAGTATACTCAACGTGAGATTGCCCAACAATTAGGTTTAACAATAGTAAAAGTACATAGATTGTTAGAAAAAGCTCTAAAAAAAGGAATAGTAGAGATAAGGGTTAAGAAAAAGGAAGACAAGTTTACAGATTTAGAAAATGAAATAGCCACTCTATACAAATTAAGAGGAGTTAGAATAGTCGAGAGTAATGTGCCTTTCTCAATGATGGCAGGGGAATGTGCAGAAAAAGTGGAATCCATTCTAAAACAACAGAACATAAGTGGTAAGGTTATTGGTATTGGATGGGGACGGACAATATATAATGTGCTCAATTCTAACTACGAATGGAAGATAAAGTTTCCCTCTTCTGTGGTGGTTCCATTGATAGGGGGTGTAGGAACTTCAGAAGCTCCATTTCAGGTAAATGACTTAGCACGAAAACTTGCTCAAATCGGTGAGTGCGAATATTTCCCATTGAATGTTCCATTTTTGTTCGAAGAAGAAAAAAGAAAAAACGAAATGATGAAAGAAAGAGATATTAGAAAGGTGTTAAGTTTATGGGAGAGGTTAGATATTGCGATTGTAGGTATTGGACATGTATTCAATAATTCACCTTTGTTAAAGCTTTCTTACTTTACAAAAGAAGACATAATTGAGATAGAGGGAAAAGGGGCTGTAGGAGATTTATGTGCTCGATTCTTTCAACGGAATGGGATGGGATGTGATTTAAATGTGAATAAGAGGCTTGTCTCTATAGAATTAGAACGTTACTATCATATTCCATGTGTGATAGCGGTGGCATGCGGTATTTATAAAGCCTTACCAGTCGAAGCTGCAATTAAAGGAGGTTATATCGATTACTTGGTGACGGATGAGGAAGTGGGAGAGTATTTGGTGAAAGAAAAAAATAAAAATTTCAGTACAAAGGTTTTGTAAGGGAGGTGAATAGAAGTGACATAAAAAAAGATTTTTAAAAGCAAAACTAAAAAAGTATCAGTAAAACTAGAAATTAATCTAGGGATTAATCAAAAAGGAGGAAAGAAAAATGCAGAAAATTAAAAGATATTCTAAGGTAATAGGTATTGTGTTGCTATTAGTAGCTTTTTTAATAGTTGGTGTAGTAGGATTTGCAGGAAGTACAAAATCAAGTTCAACAAAAACTACTTCAACAAAGACAACATCTGCTACAAAGAATTCTAAAAAGAAACACTATAAGTTTGGTTATACATGTATGACAATGAACAATCCATTTTTCCAAGTAATTGCGAATACAATGAAAAAGGAAGTAGAAAAAAATGGGGATACATTAATAATAACAGATCCAGCAATGGATGTAGCAAAACAAATTAATCAAATTGATGATTTGATTGCACAAGGCATTGATTTGATATTTTTGAATCCTGTAGATTGGGAAGGAATCAGACCAGCACTTGAGGCTTTGAAGAAAGCCAATATTCCAATTGTTAATTTTGATACAGAGGTTAAAGATATGCAATATGTTACGGCTTATGTTGGTTCAGACAATAAAAATGCAGGTTATGTATGTGGAAAAGATTTGGTAAAGAGATTTCCAAAAGGTGGCAAAATCGCAATACTCGATTCTCCAACTATGAATTCAATTCGTGATAGAATTTCTGGTTTTTTAAGCGCTATAAAGGGAAAGAATTTCACAATTGTTGCACGACCTGATGCTAAGGGTGACCTTCAGACGGCTATGCAACTTACAGATGACATTTTACAAGCACATCCAGATATTGTAGCTATAATGGCAGGCAATGACCCATCGGCATTAGGTGCATTGGCAGCTTGTAAAGCAGCAAACCGTACAGATATCTTGATTTATGGTGTTGATGGTTCACCAGATGCCAAGAAGGAAATTGCGAAAGGTGGTCAATTTGTTGGAAGTGCAGCTCAATCACCTAAACAAATTGCTATAAAATCAGTAGAAGTAGCATATAAGATTTTAAGAGGCGAGAAATATCCTAAGAGAACTCCAGTACCTACTTTCTTAATAACAAAAGACAATGTTAAAAAGTACGGAACTACAGGGTGGCAATGATATTGTTTTAAATGAAGCCTATGAAAAGAAGATAGTGAGGAGGGGATAATAAAAATCTCCTCCTCATTGCTAAAATTTAAAAAGAAACTACATGTGATAAAAATATGAATCTAAGCTTTTTAATTTTTATAAATTAATTGTTTATTATAATTGTCAAGAATATGGACAAAATTGAAAAACAAAATCAAAAAATAAAAATTAGGAGAGGAAAAGAAAATGAATATTCCATTGCTGCAAATGAAAAATATATCTAAGCAATTTTTTGGAGTATATGTGTTAAAAAATGTAAATTTTGAACTCGAAAGAGGAGAAGTGCATGTAATATTAGGGGAAAATGGTGCAGGTAAGTCAACGTTGATGAAAATACTGGGTGGAATATATCATATGGATGAAGGTGAAATATACATAGAAGGGAAAAAAGTTTCAATTCGTTCGGTAGATGATGCAAAAAAAGCAGGTATAAGTATTATTCATCAAGAATTGTCGCTTGTTCCCTATTTAACAGTAGCTGAAAATATTTTTCTTGGAAGAGAGCACTCTTCATTGGCTGGTTTTGTAAATAAGAAAACAATGTTTGACGAAGCACAAAGACTTCTTGATTCATTTGGAGTCAATATAAGAGCTGATGAAATAGTCGAAAAGTTAAGTGGAGGAGAACAGCAAGTTATTGAAATCGTGAGAGCAGTGTCTTTTAATGCTAAAATAGTGGTTATGGATGAACCTACATCATATCTTACAGATAAAGAAGTAAGATTTTTATTTAATATTATAAAAGACTTAAAACAGAGAGGAATAGGGATTATATATATTTCTCATAGAATGGCAGAGATTTTTGAAATAGGAGATAGAGTAACTGTTCTAAGAGATGGACATTATATTGCAACAAAAAGGGTTAATGAAACAAATACTGATGAATTGGTTTCATTAATGGTGGGAAGAAAACTAACAAGTTATTATACAAGAAATTATCATAAAACAACTGAAACTGTTTTAGAGGTAAAAAATATAGGGCGAACAGGAGTTTTTAAAGATGTTTCATTTGATTTAAAAAAAGGAGAGATACTTGGATTTGCTGGATTGATGGGTGCTGGTCGCTCAGAAGTGATGAGAGCTATTTTTGGACTTGAACCTATTGACAGCGGTGAGATTTATATAAACGGCAAAAAAGTAGAGATTAGGCATCCATTAGATGCAATAAAAAATGGTATTGCATTGGTTCCTGAAAATAGGAAGGTAGAAGGACTTTTTTTAAATGAATGTGTAAGATTTAATCTCACAATTAGAATATTGGAAGAATTTATAAAGGGGATAATAGTTAGAAAAAAGAAAGAAGATGAGATTACATCTCAATATATAAATAAACTTTTCATAAAGGCTTATGGTGAGCAAATGGTAAGAAATTTAAGTGGTGGCAATCAACAAAAAGTAGTACTTGCAAGATGGTTATCTACTAATCCAAAAATACTTATATTGGATGAACCAACTCGTGGTATAGATGTTGGAGCAAAGGCTGAGATATATAAAATTATGGACGAGTTAGTTTCGCAGGGTATTTCTATTATTATGGTATCTTCGGAGCTACCTGAACTCATTAATATGTGTGATCGTATAGTAGTAATGGCAAATAGAACAGTAAGTGGAATATTAGATAAAACAGAGTTTTCCCAAGAAAAAATTATGCATTATGCAGTGGGGAGGAAAGAGTATGTCAATGTCAAGTGAAACTATTGTCAAAAAACCTTCAAAATATGGAATATTGAATGGCATAGTGAAATTTATCAAAGAAAATATGGGTATATTGGTGGGATTTATTGTTTTATGTGTTATTCTTTCTATAGTATCGCCAGCATTTCTTACACGGATGAATATTATGAATGTGTTAAGACAGGTTTCAACTAATTTATATCTGGCTTGCGCAATGACGATGGTAATAATTGCAGGAGGAATTGACCTTTCAGTTGGTTCTGTAGTAGCTTTGTCAGGCGTTATAACAGGTGGATTGATAGCTTTTAATAATTATCCAGTTCCTATTGCAGTACTTTGTGGAATATTGGTGGGAATTTTAATAGGAGCTTTTAATGGAGTAGTTGTTGCTACAACGTCTATCCCACCTTTTATAGTAACACTTGCAACAATGAATGTGGCTCGAGGCTTGGCGTATGTTTATACAGGGGGGCAACCTATTAGGGTAATGTCTGATCAATTCAATTTTATCGGAGCGGGATACTTTAAAGATGTAATTCCGATGCCAGTGATTTATCTAATTATAATTGTAGTTGTGTCTGTGATTATATTAAATAATACCAAATTGGGAAGATACATTTACGCTGTCGGAGGAAATCGAGAAGCAGCAAGATTTGCGGGTATAAGTATTCCTAAAGTTTTGTTTTTCACCTACATTTACAGTGGACTTATGGCAGGTATTACTGGAGTTGTTTTAGCTTCAAGAATGTTTTCTGGACAGCCAACAGCAGGCCAAGGAGCTGAAATGGATGCAATAGCAGCTGTTGTTTTGGGTGGAACAAGTATGAGTGGTGGTATTGGGAAGATAGGGGGGACAGTTATTGGTGCATTAGTTATCGGTGTTATTAACAATGGTTTAAATCTTTTGAATGTGAATTCTTTCTGGCAATATGTAATAAAAGGAATTGTTATTTTAATAGCTGTATATATTGATTACCTTAAAAAACGTTCTCAAAAATAAGAATAAGTTTAGCACGAAAATAGAGTGATGATATCAACACTAAAATAGACTAACTCTATTTTCATCAATGGTTGTGCTTTGTTAAACATGGATGGTTAATTAAGTTAATTTAAAATTGCTATAAATTAGAAACAAGAAATGAGGGGAACAAGGATGTTAGCTGCATTGACAGAACTGTTGTCTGATGCGGACAAAAAGTCATACGCAATTGGTTGTTTCAATACACCTGCTCTTGAGATTTTGAAAGGGGTAATAAGTGCTGCGGAAGAAATACACATGCCAGTAATAATAGCTCATGGAGAGATTCATGAAGATGTTATACCACTTGAAGTAATTGGACCTTTAATGATAAAAATGGCAGATAGAGCAACGGTACCAGTGACTGTACATCTTGACCATGGCAGAGATATAGATTTTATTTTAAAAGCCATTGAGATGGGCTTTAATTCAATAATGTTTGATGGAGCTCATTTGCCTTATGATGTAAATTGTAAACTAACAGCTGAGATAGTTAAATTTGCCCATAGAAAGGGAGTAGCAGTAGAAGGAGCAATAAATGTCATAGAAAAAGGAGAACTAACTGATCCTGAAATAGCTCAGGATTTTGTACAAAGAACAAAAGTAGATGCGTTAGCTGTATCTTTTGGTACAAGACATGGTATATATTGTGATAAACCAGTGTTGGAATGGGATAGATTAAAAAAAATATATGAGAGGACGAAAATTCCACTTGTTATGCATGGCAGTTCGGGTTTGAGTGAAAATGAATATAAACTTGCGATAAAGAATGGAATAAGAAAAATAAACTATTACACCTATATGTCATTAGAAGTTAGTAGAGAGGTAAAGAAAAAATTAAATACTACACAGGATGAAATATTATATCATGATATGATAAAGTGGGCAGAAGAAAGTGTAAAGAGCCATACTATGAAGATTCTTAAATTATTTGTTTAACAAAAGGAAGGGGTATAATATGATAAATAAAATAGAAATAGGAGTTGCAGGTTATTTAGCTCTTGATATAATCCCAAAATGGGAAAAAGGGAGTTTGTCTTCTCTTGCACCTGGTAAATTATTAAAAATGGACGGAGTTAGGTTATCTGTTGGCGGGGTAGTTGGCAATACTGGTATTGCATTGAAAAAGTTGGGGTATGATGTAGTATGTTTTGCTCAAATTGGAGATGACTATTTCGGGCAAATTGTATTAAAAATGTTAGAAAGATATGACAAATCATTAACAAAGCATATTGTACAAAAACCAGCAGGTGCAACTTCTTATACAATTGTGTTAAATCCACCAGGTACAGATAGAGTGTTTTTAACTTTTTCAGGAGAAAATGATAATTTTAATGAAGACAACATTGATATTAATTTTATTAAAGAGATAGTTATATTTCATTTTGGTTATCCACCATTGATGAAGAGGTTTTACATAGATGAAGGTAATGAATTGTACAGGATGTTTTCTAAGATATATAAGAAAGGTATAGTGACAAGCTTAGATATGGCTATGCCAGACGAAAATTCAGAAGAAAACATTAACTGGAAGAATATTATTGCAAAGGTTTTGCCTTGTGTTGATATATTTATACCAAGTATTGATGAGTTGTTGTATATGTTTAATAAAGATATACAAGAAGATTCTTTGTCGTGTGAGATTTTATGTGAATTGGGAAATGAATTATTAGAAATGGGAGGAAAAATAATCGGAATAAAATTAGGGGATCAAGGACTGTATATTCGAACTGCTAATAGAAGAATTTTAGAAAGCTCCAATCTTAGAAATGTTATCAAGATTTCTGAATGGGCTAATAAAGAATTTATTGTTCCATGCTTTAAAACGAAGGTTGTAGGAACCACCGGAGCAGGGGATGCCACTATAGCTGGCTTTATTGCCGGGCTGGCAAAGGGATTTTCAGCTGAGATTGCTGCTAAAGTTGCAGTTGGTGTAGGGGCGTTAAGTGTGAGCTCTTTTAGTTGTACAGATAAAATTACACATGTTGATAAAGTTATAGAAAAAATAAATAGTGGCTGGGAGACATCAAGATTTATTCTTCCACATGAGAATTGGGATCAGGAAGATTTATATGGAGAGATTTTTATTGGACCGAATCATAAATCATAAATTAAAAGGAGCGGATTTTAAATGAAAAGAAGTGAATATAGAATGTGGCAAAAGAAAGCTTGTGAATTTTTTGAGAGAGCACATATTGTTTTAACAGAAAAAGAAAAAGAAAATATAGAGGTGGCTGATTTTGGATTAAATAAAATAGAAAGAGTTGGATTGCAGCTGGTGGTATATGTAAACACAGAAAGAGTTTGTGCTAAAGAATTAGTCTTGTTCCCTTTCCAAACATGTCCTGAACATAAACATCCTGAAAAAGAAGAAACATTCAGATGCCGTTGGGGGAAGGTTTATTTATACGTAGAGGGAGAACCAACTTCGAATAGAAAATGCAATCCACCAGAAGGAGATGAAGAGTATTATACTGTATTTCACGAAATAGAGCTAAAACCAGGAGATCAATATACAATAATGCCTAATACGTTGCACTGGTTCCAGGCAGGAGAGGAAGGAGCAGTTATTTCTGAATTTTCTACTAAGAGTACTGATGAAACTGATATATTTACAGATCCACGAATAAAAAGAATTCCAGTAATTGAAGATGATTGATATTATTCACTCTAAAATCAAGTAAGAAGGGAAATGAAAGTGAAAAAGGTTATTCAATTTGGGGCAGGAAATATAGGCAGAGGCTTTTTGGGTCAACTTTATTATGAATCGGGATTTGAGACAGTTTTTATAGATATAAACCAAGAAATAGTTTACAACATAAACAAGTATAGGAAATATCCTATAAGAATTGTTGACAATGAAACATGCACAGAAATAATAGTCGAAAATATTCGAGCATTAAATGTAAATGATATAGAAGCTATTAGTAGAGAAATATGTGATGCGGCAATTATATCAACTGCTGTAGGAGTTAACAACTTAGATAAAATTTCAAAAGTTATTGCCTATGGGATTATAAGGAGATGGGAAGCAAGTAATTTTGAGCCAATTAACATAATTGTATGTGAAAATCATATAGAGGCAGATAATTATTTGAGAAATTTTATTTTAAATGAATTATGTAGATTTGATGAAACAAAAAAAGACTTGTTTGAGAGAACTGTAGGTATCGTAAAAGCTGCAGTAGGAAGAATGGTACCAATTATATCAGCTGAAATGAAAGAGGGGCATCCACTAAGAATATGGACCGAGCCATTTAAAGAACTTCCAATTGATAGAGATAGTATAAAAGGTGAAATACCTAAAATAGAAGGTGTTATTCCTTTTTCACCTTTTGATTACCAAATAAAGAAAAAAATATTTCTTCATAATGCAGGCCATGCTATACTTGCATACTTAGGATATCTTAAAAAATATGTATATATTCATGAAAGTTGTGAGGATATAACAATAAATCAGATTTGTCAATTTGGTCTTAGAGAGGTAGGAATAGCATTAAGTAAGCATTTTAATACATCTTTAAAGGATATATACGATTATATTAATGAGTTGATGAAGCGTTTTAATAATAAAAGGTTAAATGATACAATTGTTCGAGTTGCTCGAGAACCATTGAGAAAATTGGCGTATAATGATAGATTAATTGGTGCTGCAAAATTTAGTTTGGAAGAAGGATGTTTGCCTATTTATCTTTGCGTAGGAATTGCAGCAGCTCTTCAGTATGATGAGCCTTATGATTTATCAGCTCAACAAATGAACAGAATGATTGCTCAAAATGGTATTGAATCTGTTTTAAATACTATATGTAAATTGAATCCTGGTGAGAAGATATGGAATTTAATTATATTTCTGTATAATAATATTACAGAATTGATTAAGTAATATTAGATATTCAGCCAATAGATGTAAAATCGTATTTAAATAAAAAAACCTCCTTCTTAGATTATTCAAAAACTTTAAACCAAGAAGGAGGTGTAAATTTTTCTAAAAAAGTTTCTCAATATTTAAGCTATTATTGTTAAGAGGTATCATATAAAAGCAAAACTCAAATCTGTCATCTTTAATTAAGTACTTTTCCAGCGGGCCAGGGCCGCAGCTCTGGCTTCCAATACCGCCTATCTTAAAGTCCACATTCACAACAATCCCGTCAGCTTTTGTAAGCTCATACGTGTGTTTTGCTTTTGTGAGAACATCATC
>Ga0207430_10343_pt1 | contig 9587 bp, 9 predicted proteins | sample YelNatsi3bottle8_FD_187544 | JGI IMG/M metagenome (GOLD analysis project Ga0207430, IMG submission 187544) | Hot spring thermophilic microbial communities from Obsidian Pool, Yellowstone National Park, USA - site 3 bottle 8 (SPAdes) (version 2) | ecosystem: Environmental > Aquatic > Thermal springs...
CCATTTTTTAACATTTGACTTCTACAGGATATTTATGCCCTTTTTTAGCTCCTCTTTTTGTCTTTTCTTTTCCCTTACCACTTCCTTTATGTTTGATTGTCAGTGTTGATTACTATATATTGTATGTCATACATATTTTGGTTTTTGTTCGTGATTATTTTAATTAATTTTGCACATCCCTATTTATCGAAAAATTGTTAACTTGCTTTCACCTTTATTTTAAAACTTACTTTTGAAGAAAATATGAAGAGAAAATAAATACAGTTTAATTAAAATAATTTCCAAAAGTAGGCGATTAGATTTTTGCAAACTGTGATGTATAATATATTAAAAGAAGTTTATCAAGCTATCTTCATAAGTTATTCATAATTTTGCTGCAAAATAATAAAGGGTGGATGGAAGATGAATAAGAAAATATTTGTGGTTGATGACGAAATAAAAATACTGGAAGTTGTAAAGTCATATCTTGAGCATGAGGGATTTAGCGTTATTACCGAAACCAATGGCAATAACGTTTTAAATACATTAAAAAAAGAAAAACCGGATCTTGTTATACTTGATCTTATGTTGCCAGGTATTTCAGGAGAGGAACTGTGCAAGAGAATACGGCAGTTTTCCAATGTTCCGATATTGATGCTTACAGCAAAAGTTCAAGAAAGTGATAAAATTAATGGATTTTCCATAGGTGCTGATGACTATCTTACAAAACCATTCAGCCCACGTGAATTGGTTATGAGAGTAAAGGCAATATTAAGGAGGACAAGTGATGATGTACCTCTTGCTGAAGTAATGTCTTTTAATAATGATGACCTTGTGGTCGATTTTAAAGCACACACGGTGAAGAAAAAAGGAGTAGTTGTAAATCTCACTCCAAACGAATTTAAAATTTTAAAGTTTTTAATTCGCAATCCTAACAGAGTCTTTACAAGAGAAGAATTAATTGAAAAAGTTATGGGATTTGACTATGAAGGCTATGACAGGACGATTGATGCACATATTAAAAATTTAAGACAAAAAATTGAAGACGATACGAAAAATCCAGTGTATATTAAAACGGTGTATGGTGTTGGATATAAATTTGGTGATGGAAATGTTTAGAAATAATTTAAGAACAAGGACGGCTATTGTATTTATTTCAATAGCTCTTATATCGATTGTTATTGTAAGTATTACAACAAACATCTTAATAATAAATAGCTTTGGAAATTATGTTACAAAGTCAACAGATAAAGAATTTAGCAATATAGCTAACACTCTTGCTGCAGTGTATAAATCTGAGGGAGGTTGGAAAAGTACAACAGGGCGTGAAATTGGCCATGCAGCTATGATGGAAGGGTATGGATTAAGACTTAGAGATAAAGATGGTAAGATTATATGGGATTTTTCTTCAATGTCATATATGATGAATATGATGGGAAAATGGAATAAGAAAAATATTTCTAAAAAAACTCTTCCCATCATTGTGGATGAAAAAACAGTGGGATATGTGGATATAATTTATTATGGGCCGATGATGATGAGTGACTTGGATTTTAAGTTTTTATATGACATTAGCAGATATAATGTTATAGCAACGGTGATAGCTATTTTTATAGCATTGATTATAAGTATTTATGTGTCAAATTATATTACAAGACCGTTAGTTAATATTACGGAAGTTGCTAAAAAGCTTGAAAAAGGTGATTTTACTGCAAAGGTATATGATATACCTAAAGAAGAAGAGCTATTTAAGCTCACAGCGGCAATAAACCACCTTGGAGAATCTTTAAAAAATCAAGAAATACTAAGAAAACAAATGACCTCTGACATTGCACATGAGCTTAGAACACCATTGACAACATTGCAGAGTCATATTGAAGCAATGCTTGATGGGGTTTGGGAGCCGACGCATGAAAGACTGAAAAGTTTAAATGAAGAAGTCTTAAGACTTATAAACATTGTAAAAGACCTTGAAACATTGAATAAATTTGAATCTGACATGTTAAAGCTTAATAAAATCAAATTTGACGTAAGCGAATTAGTAAAGAACATTTTAACAAATTTTGAAGCATCTTTTGCTGAAAAAGAACAAGAAGTTGTAAAGAACATAGAAGATAACATTATGTTGTTTGGTGATAAGGACAGAATAGCACAGGTCTTCGTTAACCTAATATCAAATTCAAATAAATATACTCCTGTAGGTGGCAAAATAAAAATAGACTTTTATAAAGATGGCGATTATGCAGTATTTATTGTAGAAGATAATGGAATGGGTATATCAAAAGATGATATTCCTTTTATTTTTGAAAGGTTTTACAGAGGAGAAAAATCAAGAAATCGTGAAACAGGTGGAAGTGGAATAGGGCTTTCGATTGCAAAAGCCATAGTACTAGCCCATGGAGGCAAAATAAACGTTGAAAGCGAGATAAATAAAGGGAGTAAGTTTACTGTTAAAATTCCCCTATAAAAACTGGTTCATAAGTTTTTCATAATGGCGGTGTATAATTATTTTTGAAAGGAAGAAAGGAGGGAAAATATTATGATGAGAATGATGTATGGCTGGGGTTGGGGATATGGCATAGGTGGATTTATTTGGAGCATTGTCTGGATGGCAATAGAGATAGGTTTAATAGTTGCTGCAATATACTTTATTATATCATTATTTCGAGGCACAAAAAATAGAAACAAAGAGAGGGATGCGATAGAAATTTTAAAAGAAAGATATGCAAGAGGGGAAATAAGCGAAGAGGAATATCTTGAAAGAAAAAAACGACTTGAAGAAAAATAATTGTAGTATGTAGGTATATTTAAATTTGATTTGAATTATGATATCCTTAATTTGTAATAATCAAAATAGGGAGAGAAGTTACATGTATTTAATAAACTATGCTTCTGATGACTTTCAAAAAAACTTGCAAAAATCAGATATAGTTATAATTCCTGTAGGCTCTGTTGAGGCTCATGGACATCACCTTCCTTTGGGAACTGATATTTTTTCGCCTAGACTTTTTTGTGAGATGATTGAAAGAAAAATTGGCGATTATGTGTGGATTGCACCTGAAATACCATATGGGCAAAGTTACGACTTATCTGTCTACCCTGGCACAATTCATGTGCCTTCAGAAGTATTAGCGGAGTACGTGTATGCAGTGGGTAAAAGCTTATATGAAAATGGACTTAAAAAACTTATTTTTTTAAACGGACATGGGGGAAACATAAATGCTCTCAATCTTGCCAGTGAAAAGCTAGTCCAGCTTGGAATGGTAGTTTTAACAATAAATTGGTGGCTGGACTTTACAAAGGAAATACTTACTATTACACAAGGTCAAGGCCATGCAGGAGAAGATGAAACCTCAGCTATTTTGTATTACAACGAGAAACTTGTTCAAATGGATAAAGCGACAAAAAATTTAAAAAAGCCTCTTTATAGGGTTTACTTTAAAGACAGAGGAAAAGTATTTTATGAAAATGCCATGTCTGGAGACGCTACTCTTGCAACAAAAGAAAAAGGTGAAAAAATTTTTGAATTATTGACAGAAAAGATTATAAAGATAATCTTGGATATCCGTGAAGGAAGGTATTTTGTAGAGGAATAAGGGGAAAAGACATGATTGTATCTTTTACAACAAGCCTTAAAAGCTTTTAAATGAAGCTTTTAGGGCATTTTTATTTTATAAAATTTTCTAAACTTTTAATTTCATTTTTTCGTTGTGTATTTACTTTTTTTGCGATATAATGTAAACAAGTATTATAACCTGATATAAATGTTAGGTTATATGAGGTGGAAATTATGATTAGGGAAGATATATTTGGGAATTCTCCTCAAATTGCTCATACAGCTTACATAGATAACACAGCGATTTTAATTGGCAATATTGTAGTAGGAGAAAATGTCTACATAGGACCTAATGTTGTTATTAGAGCAGATGAAGTTGATGAAAATTACAAAGTGGGTAAAATTGTTATTAATGATGGTGCAAGTATTTATGATGGAGTCAATATAAATACAATAGGGGCTTCAAAAATTGAAATAGGGAAAAATGCTATTATTTCCAATGGAGCAATAATAAAGGGAGAATGCTATATTGGGAATTGCTGTAATATCAATATAAAAACTATAATATTTAACTCTTACATTGGTGATAATTGTTACATTGGAATAAACGCTATATTGGAGAATGTAAAAATAAATGACAATATGATGGTGGAGTCTGGAAATATTTTAAATGAAGGCAATGTAGCTTTATTGGTGAAACCAATTTCAAAAGAAAAAATTGATGTAATTTACAAAATGAGTTCTGCAAATAAAATTTTAGTAAATGGCTACAAGTTAATAGGATATTGATTATTTTTCTTTTTTCAAAAGTCTCCACGCTGTTTTGTCAATAAGATATTTATTAGAAGTAGTGGTAGCAGATAAATATATTGCATCAAAGTCTATATTTATAGGAATAGTGATATGAACTATTCTATTTTTTATATTGACATCTCCTTTTCTATTGACTAATTTTCCATTTGTAACTTTTACATTTATTCTTGTAATTTCTTTATGACCTTTAAATAGTATACCATATAAGTTGTATTCATAAAGTGGCTTTGCAGGTTGTCTACACTTTATAGCTACGTGTAAATTATTGTTTTGCATGTATGCATATACTCCTGTTATATCAACACTTCCATTTTCATAATCTCTAAAATTATCATATTCTGGATCTATTATCACTTTATAATCATCAAATTTACGGTTTTTATTGTATTTTTTCAATATACCGTCTTCATAAAACCCATACAGCTCTGTTTTTCTGTCAAAGGCCAATAAAAAGTCTTTCATCACTTTTATCTGAGTTTTATACATCATTATTGCTTCTCCCTTTTTGTCAATATCGGTTTTTGCAAGAGGGTATAGATGCCACTCTGTTCCTGTCTTCAAAAGATTTTGAGGAGGATTTAGATTTAATTGAGGGTGTTTTCCAAAAGGCAGTGGCCAGTCTGTGCGATGAACTATGTAAAGAAATTGAGGGAGATTTTCTTTTTTAAGAAGATATAAGGTATATTTTACAAAACTATTTGTTGCCCAATGGTCGGGATGAAGCTCATTTGGATGAGGATATACAATAAGCGTAGGGTCATATTCTTTTATAATTTTTGTTAAATCTTTTATTATGTTTTCTCCTTTGTATTCTACTTTCAGAGTGTATGAATTATCATAGGGGCTTATTGCTGTCTTAGTACCAAAGCTTTTATAAGGTACATTCCAATATTTCCACCAAAGAGGAGCTAAACCTTTATCAGGATATCCTAAAAAAATAATGTTTTTCCCTTTTACTCCTAAGTATTTTAAAGCAGAAAGAGTCTCTTTCTGTCTATCGTATCCAAGACGCAAAAAATCATGAGGGGTTGGAAAAGGAATGTCATAATTTTCAATAACTGCCCTTTTAAAGGAATCTCCATTAGTTATTATTACGACTTTTACCTCACCACCATATCTCATAGTGTCTTGAATAAGGCCAGCTGAAGCCAATGTTTCATCGTCAGGGTGAGGTGCAAAGACTAATACTCTTTGATAAATTTGAGGAGTTGGATAAAGTTTTTTAACAGGAGTTTTGCTTTCATAATTATAAGTTTTTAATTCTAATCCAGCAAAGGCTACAAAAAGTATTAAAATAATTATTGCAATGTATTTCATTTTTTTATTCATTATAAGACACCTTCCTTGTATATTTGTAGTCTCAAAATTTATTATTTACATTTTTCAAATTATTATGGTATAATAATTACAGGAAAATGTTCGGATATCGAACTAATTTTTTTAGATAATTAGTTCAGATAATGAACTAATGGAGGCGAGATATTGAAAGACTATACTAAAGGCACTTCAGGGTTAATTAAAAATATCAATAAAGCCAATGTTTTAGATGTTATTAAAAAGATGCAACCCATATCGAGAATAGAGGTTTCTAAAGTTTTAAAAATGAGCAAATCTACTATTTCTGCCATTGTAGATGAGTTGATTGAAGAAGGTTTGGTAATAGAAAATGGTTACGGAGAAAAAGGTACAGTAGGGAGAAAGCCTATACAGCTTTCTTTTAATCCTGATGCTAGATTTGTTATAGGGATAAGTGTTGAATCTACAAATTCGATAGGAATTCTGACTAATTTAGAGGGGAAAATTTTAAAAAAGATAAAATGGGAAACTGGCATTAAAGAACAGGCTTTTAATGGAATTGTGAAAGGGATAAAAGAACTTGCTGAGGAAGATAAAAATATAATAGGAATTGGTATTGGTCTTCCAGGAATCACAGATATACAAAAAGGAATTGTTGATGCACCAGGATTGAAATGGAGTAATTTTGATTTAAAGAAAAGGTTGAGTGAAATTTTTAATTATAATATCTACCTAGACAATAGTGTAAATTATGCCGCATTAGGAGAGAGATGGATTGGTTGTTGCCGTGAAATAGAGAATTTTGTGCTTATAAACATAGGAAATGGTATAGGCTCGGGAATATATGTAAATGGTACTTTATTACGAGGCAATAGTTACGCTGCAGGGGAAGTAGGGTACATGGCCATAGGAGAGGATGCTTTTGAAAGAGTTTATTCTTACGAGGATTATGGTTATTTTGAAAGAAAGGCTTCTTTGTCTTCTTTAGTTGAATCAGTTTCTAAAAGTTTGTCTTATGTAAAAACTATTGAGGGTGTAGTAAAAGAATATAAAAAACAAAATCCTGCTTGTGTACAAGCTGTATCTCAATTTATTAAAAATTTAAGCATGGGTATTGCCAATATTGTAAGTATTTTAAACCCAGAAGCAATAATAATTGGAGGAGACATCCTAAACTATGAAATTGATATACGCCAGGAGTTAAAGGAGAAAGTGAAAAGGATTGTGCCTTTTGATTTTGACATTAAAGTAGCTCAACTTGGTGAAGATGCTTCTGCTATTGGGGCGGTAGCCGATGTGCTTTTAAATACAAATAATTTAATTTTACTATAAGGAGGCCATAAGATGAAAGTAATTATAACTGTAAATTATGACGAAATGAGTAAAAAGGCAGCAGAAATTGTGAAAAAGCAAATCAAAGAAAAACATAATACGGTTTTAGGGCTTGCTACAGGTTCTACGCCTCTGGGGATGTATAAACATTTAATTGAGATGTATAAAAGAGGGGAAATAGATTTTTCTAATGTCATTACTTTTAATTTAGACGAATACATTGGTTTATCTCCAGACCATCCTCAAAGCTATCATTATTTTATGTTCCACAATTTTTTCAATCATATTAACATTAAAAAAGAAAATGTTCATATTCCAAATGGCATAGCCGAGGATTTAGAAGAAGAGTGTAGAAAATATGAAGAAGAAATTGAAAAAGCAGGTGGGATTGACTTGCAAATATTAGGTATTGGTGTCAATGGACATATAGGATTTAATGAGCCGGAGGAGAGCATAGAGACTAAAACTCATGTAGTTACTTTGACAGAAGATACAATAAATGCTAATAAGAGATTTTTTAAAAGCGCAGAGGAAGTACCAAGAAAGGCGATTACTATGGGACTTGGAAGTATCATGAAAGCAAAGAAAATTGTCCTTTTGGCTTCTGGAAAAAATAAAGCAGAGGCAATAAAAGAAACTATAAAAGGACAATTGACTACTAAAGTGCCTGCTACTGTTTTAGCTTTACATCCCGATGTAATTATAATAATTGATAAGGAGGCTGCTTCACTTATACCCGATGAAGATTTAAAAGAAATAGAAGTAATTGTTTAATAGGCGAAAGCCTATTTTTTTATTTAGCAAGATTTTGCAATTGAGATATAATATAATTGTCAGGGAAAAATAGGTTACAAAAGGTGCTACTTTAAAGGAGAGATAAGCTATGATAAAGGTGATGATGGAAGGATTTAAATTATATAACCATAATAAATGGCCTCGTGAAAAAATAATGGAATATAGCAGTAAGCGTATGAGAGAAATGATAAAACACGCCTATACTTCCAGCAATTTTTATAAAACTCTCTATAAAAGAGCAGGAATAGAATATAAAGATTTGGACGCTGTTCCTATTGAAGAATTGCCTGTGATAGATAAAGAAATGATTAGAAATAATTTTTTTGATATAGTTACTGATTCTATCTCTTCCAAAGAGATAGAAATGGCAATGAAAAATAGTGAATTAATGGTGAGGATAGGAAAATATATCCTTGTTCATACTTCCGGCAGCACAGGCAAGCCTTGTAATTTTCTGTATGATATAGATGCTTTGGATATGATAGAAGCCAATATGGTTCGGATAAGCATAGGCGGGAAAAAGGAAATTGGATGGAGTGATTTCCCTATAAAGGTATTGTACGTAGCTTCTGTAGGCAGCGGTTATGCTTCTACTGTACTTGCTATGAATGGAATTAAAAAATATCGAGCTAAAAGTATGGTATTAAATGCTGCAGACCCTATTGATACTTGGAAAGATAAAATTAAAAATTTCAATCCTAATTATTTGGCTGGTTATCCTTCCTGCATAAAAATATTGGCTGATATGCAACAAAGAGGCGAAATAAATATAAAGCCTAAGAAAATAATTACAGGAGGAGAGCCTTTAAGTAAAGAAATTTCCAATTATTTAAGCTCTGTTTTTGATGCTGACGTAATAGATTATTATGGTTGTACAGAATCAATATTTTTAGGTATGGGAACTAGCTGGTATGAAGGTATGTATCTCATGGATGATATGAATTATGTGGAAGTTGATGAGTTTGGCAGGTTAATCATAACTCCATTGTATAACAAAATTTTTCCTCTTATCCGTTATCGACTGAATGATGTGGTAAAAGGATTTGATAGAGAATATAAAGGTCCTTTACCTTATACTTATATTAAAAGAGTGATAGGAAGAGAAGAAGAGATAATGTGGTTTAAAAACGAAAATGGTGATAAGGACTTTCTTCATCCTCTTTTTATTGATGACCTTGATGTTGAAGGAATAAAAGAATACCAGTTTGTCCAGACAAGTGATGAAAGCCTTATATTGAACTGTGTCAAACTACCTAATGCCGGTGAAGATGTTGAAGAAGAAATCAAGAGACAACTTGACCAGTTTTTGAGTAAAAAGAAGCTTAGAAATGTAAAATACGAGGTACATTTTACAGACACGCTTCAGATTGATAAGATAACTGGAAAGGTAAAAATGGTCATAAATGCTATAAAACAAGAATGAAAGTATTGCGCGATTGGTATAGTTTTAAGAAAATGATACTCATTTTTGTACGAAAGTGCAAAAAACTATAATGCTTTACTGAAAATTTATACTTTTGTACAGTTGACAAATTTGTGAAAGAATTAAACGATAAATATAAAGAAATTACCAGTAAGATTTTGATTATAAAAATGAAAAATTATTATTTAAATAAAAGTAAAGAAGAGTTAGGCAGCAAAGCTTTTAATCCTTTGCTGCCTTTTTTAAAATTTTAGCTCTATAATAAAAATGGAGCATTCCTGTAATGAATAAAAAATAAGGAAGAATGAACTTTGAAAAAATAAGTACCTCCTGATAAAATACAGAGTGTAAGTTCTAGAACTTACCTCGAATTATCAAAATAAACAGGAGGTA
>Ga0207430_10344_pt1 | contig 9563 bp, 8 predicted proteins | sample YelNatsi3bottle8_FD_187544 | JGI IMG/M metagenome (GOLD analysis project Ga0207430, IMG submission 187544) | Hot spring thermophilic microbial communities from Obsidian Pool, Yellowstone National Park, USA - site 3 bottle 8 (SPAdes) (version 2) | ecosystem: Environmental > Aquatic > Thermal springs...
CCATATTTTGTAGCATAGCCAGCAAAGACCTTGCTAAAATTTTTCTTTTTAATGACAAAGGCTTTAAGCCCATTTGGATATGAGTTTATATAAATCTCCTCGTGCAAAATATCATCGTATATTCTCTCCATCTTACATTGCACCTCTGTTTCTCAAAAAGTATACTGTGTCAAGCTCAAATCTATTAGCAATCTCTTTTATATCAGAAACCCTCACATTTTTAAGCCTTTCAAAAACCTCTTTTGGTTCAAGCATTTCACCCACTAAAGCCTGATTGAGGTAAAACCCAACTAAGTCTCTTGGATTGTCATAAACAGCCATCAGCGCTGTTTTGTAATAATTTAAGGCACTTTCATATTCAATATCTGTGATATTCCCTTTTTTGATATCATCAACCTGCTGTAAAATCAGATTTAAAGCCTTCTCATAGTTTTCTATCTCTATTCCAGAACTTATAACCATAACTGACTTGAACCTATCAACCTTTGAAAATGCATAGTAACAAAGTGAAGCCTTTTCACGCACATTTTCAAATAGTTTCGACTTAGGAGATGCCCCTAAAACTCCGTTGAGCATTAAAAGCGTGTAGTAGTCAGTAGACCTTGTGTCAACATTTGTCCTTATACCAATCGAAATCTTGCCTTGATTTACTTCCATTTCCTCTGTAACATATCTTGTACCTGTAAAAGGAAGATTAATAGAAAAATCATTTTTGATATCTTCTCTTTCATTTTGTCCAAATACTTCTAACGCTTTAGAAATTGCATATTCTTCGTTGTAGTCGCCATAAATCATCACATATATGGTTTTTTTTTCAATCACTTCTTTGTATTGTAAAAATAGCTTTTCTTTTGTTATATTCTTCAAATCATCGACATTTCCCTTCTCATAAAGGGCATAATTTTGACCCTCAAACATTATCTCTATACACCTGTCAATTGCATACTGGACCTTGTCGTTGATTCTGCCTTCTATCTCTTGTTTTAGATTATTCTTTTCCTGTTCTATCACCTCTTCTTCAAACCCACCACCATATTCTATTGGGCCATAGATTATGTCATGTAAAAATTGCAAGGCTTTCTCATAAAGCTGCTCGCCAGCAAATCTGTCATTTAAAAAACTTATGGAAAAGGTGATTGTCTGCAAATCGCCTTTTTTATCAACGTCAATGCTCAAAGACGCCCCATACATATTGTCCAAAACCCTGTTTATTTCTTTCATATCCTTGTACTTATTGTTTCCCCTAATCAAAACCATTGGAAATAGCGCATTTAAAGTGTTTTTTTCTTTTTCAAGCCTGTCTATAAATGCTACTACCACTCTGTTTATCTTGAATCTATCGTCGTAAAATGCCATATAAAAATTATTATTTGAGTCTATCTTCTGCACTTTTCTCATCTCCTTAGAAACTACTTTTAAATCCCATAATGTTTTTAAATTTATTTTACCCTTTTTTTGCAAATTCATCAACAAATTTGCCATCTTCACAGCTCAGAAGATATTATATTTTCAAATTTTAAAAGTAACTTTCTAAATAGCTCTACGTATTCAAATTTAATGTTTTGGTAAATCTCGTAAGCCATTTTCTGGTTATATAAGTGTGAAGTCATATTTCTATCTGAAAGCATTTTAAGCCACTTGTCACCGTCTTCTATAATGCCGTTTTGATATGCATACTTTATAACGCCCCGTGGATTGTTAATCTCTAAACCAGTATATTTCAAATACTCCCTCATTAGCTTCCATGAAAGTTCAAATACAAATTCGAATCTCTGGATTGCACCATCCATAATGATGTCCTTGTCTGGCTCTATACTTATACCTTCTTCCAACCTTTTTAGAGCACTCTTAAAATCTTCAAACTTCTCTACTATCCTCTCTTTCATATATAACTACTCCTTCTTTTATAATACTGTCTTTGAGACTTTCTTTTGTAATACTACTGAACACAACAATATCAAACAATAATATTGTATCAACTTCTTCTAACTCATCCTCAATCTTGTAAATTGGATTTTCAACATCATCTTCAAGCCAAATACATATATCTACGTCAGAACCTCTTTTGTAGTCTCCTCTTGCTCTTGAACCAAAGATACAAGCTTTTTTAACTTGCTTATATTTTTTAAAAATTTCGACAATCTTATCTAAGATTTCTTCCTCTATTCCAAACTTTTTGGTTTCCACTTTCATTCTCACCTTTTCAAAAAATTTAAAAAAGAGGGAGCTTTCTTTTGATATCAAAAGAAAGCCCCTTTTTTAGTTTTAGATTTTCTCAAGTTCTTCTTTTAAGATTTCATTTACAAGCTGTGGATTTGCCTTGCCTTTTGTTATCTTCATAACCTGCCCCACCAAAAATCCAAACGCCTTGTCTTTGCCATTCTTGTAATCTTCTACTGATTTTGGATTGTTTGCTATTGCCTGTTTTACAGCCTCTAAAATTACATTCCTGTCTGTTATCTGAACAAGCCCTTTCTCTTTTACAATAACCTCTGGATCTTTGCCTGTTTCAAACATCTCTTCAAAGACTTGTTTTGCAATGGTGTTGGAAATTGTCTTGTTATCAACAAGGTTAATAAGGCTTGCAAGCTGATTTGGCTTAATCTTTATATTGTCAATTTCCTCAGGTTCTAACCCTTTATCATTTAAGATTCTCATAATCTCTCCCATCATCCAGTTGCTTGCAGCCTTTATGTTTTGCGTATATTTTATGCACTCTTCAAAAAAGCTTGCTATAGCCTTTGATGAAGTCAGAACACTGGAATCATATTCTGGAAGTCCATACTCTTTTATATACCTTTCTTTTTTCTGGTCAGGAAGCTCAGGGATTCTCTTTCTGATCTCCTCAATCCAGCTGTCGTCTACAATTATAGGTGGAAGGTCAGGCTCTGGGAAGTATCTATAGTCATGCGCCTCTTCTTTTGTCCTCATTGAAAGGGTAATACCTTTTGCCTCGTCCCATCTTCTTGTCTCTTGGACAACAGCACCACCACTTTCCAAAACCTCTATTTGCCTCTTTGCTTCATATTCTATTGCCCTGACAACAGACCTAAATGAGTTTAAGTTTTTCATCTCGGTCCTTGTTCCAAACTCTTTTGAGCCTTTCGGTCTTACAGAAAGATTTACATCTACTCTGAGCGAACCTTCCTGCATTTTGCAGTCAGAAACCCCTGTGTATTGCAAAATTGCCTTTAGCTTTTCAAGGAAAATTCGTGTCTCTTCACTTGAACGCAAATCCGGCTCTGTAACAATCTCAATCAAAGGAACACCGCACCTGTTAAAATCAACCAGACTTCCTTCTTCCCACTGATCATGAAGAAGCTTCCCAGCATCCTCTTCTATGTGAATTCTCTTTATTCCTATTCTCTTTTTTTGCCCATTTACCTCAATGTCTATATATCCATTGTAACAAAGCGGCAGGTCATACTGCGAAATTTGGTAAGCCTTTGGCAAGTCAGGATAAAAATAATTTTTTCTATCCTGCTTACTGTACCTTGCTATTTGGCAGTTTGTCGCAAGCCCCGCCATTATAGCATATTCAACCGCCTTTTTGTTCAGAACAGGAAGAACTCCTGGCATACCAGTGCAAATAGGACAGCAGTGGGTATTTGGTTCACCGCCAAACTCTGTTGTGCAGCTGCAAAAAATCTTTGACTTTGTTGCAAGCTCGGCATGAACCTCTAAACCTATAACAACTTCATATTCCATCTTTCATTTCACCTCTTGACTAATATACTTCTGTAGAGATTTACAAATTCTTGGGTTTTAGGTTTCTGTATCCACTATTTTGTTCATAGGTATATGCAACTCTCAATATTGTCTGTTCATCAAACGCCTTTCCTATTATTTGAAGACCTATTGGAAGACCATTGCTATCAAATCCACAAGGAATAGAAATAGCAGGAAGTCCAGCAATATTTACAGGCACTGTGCATATATCAGACATATACATCTCAAGTGGATTTGACACTCTTTCACCAATTTTGAATGCAGTTGTTGGGCTCGTTGGTGTGATAATAACATCATACTTTTTGAAAGCTTCATCAAATGCCCGCTTAATCAACGTCCTTACCTGCAATCCTTTTTTGTAGTATGCATCATAGTATCCAGCAGAAAGTGCATATGTGCCAAGCATAATTCTTCTTTTTACCTCAGGGCCAAATCCTTCTGACCTTGTCTTTTTATATAAATCTATTAGATCCTCATAGTTTTGTGTCCTGTACCCATATTTTATTCCATCATACCTTGCAAGGTTTGAGCTTGCCTCAGATGAAGCAATAATGTAGTAAGTTGGAAGAGCATACTCCACAATTGGTATTGAAAACTCTTCGTACTGTGCACCAAGAGATTTTAAAAGTTCAAGTGCTTTCTCAACAGCTTTTTTTACCTCATCGTTTACTCCTTTTTCCATATATTCTTTTGGAACTCCTATCTTGAGCCCTTTTACATCGTTTTTAAGAGCTTTTGTAAAGTCAGGGACATCAATTGGTGCTGATGTTGCATCATATGGGTCATGTCCGCAAATGATGTTCATAGCTAAAGCACAGTCTTCAACATCTTTTGTTAAAGGTCCTATCTGGTCAAGAGAAGATGCAAACGCAACAAGCCCAAAACGAGAAACTCTCCCGTATGTTGGTTTCATGCCAACAACTCCACAAAGAGAAGCTGGCTGTCTAATAGAACCACCTGTGTCAGAACCAAGAGTAAAAAACGCTTCATCCGCTGCAACAGCCGCAGCAGACCCACCACTTGAACCACCTGGAACCCTTTCTAAATCCCAAGGATTTTTAGTTGTGTGAAAAGCAGAGTTTTCTGTTGATGACCCCATTGCAAATTCATCCATATTGAGCTTGCCTAATAGCGTCATATGATTTTCTTTTAGCTTTTTTACAACAGTTGCATCGTAAGGCGGAACAAAGTTGTAAAGTATTTTTGAGGCGCAGGTTGTCTTAATACCATTTGTGCAAAGATTATCTTTTAAAGCAATTGGAAGACCATAAAGCACCCCTACATCTTCGCCTTTTCCTATCTTCTCATCAATCTTCTTTGCATTTTCTAAAGCCTCTTGTTCTGTGATTGTTATATACGACTTTACTTTATCTTCAACCTGTTTAATTCTCTCAAGAACACTTTCAACAACCTCTTGGCATTTGACCTCTTTTTTCTTGATAAGATCAATTACTTCATGTGCAGTTAAGCTATATAGCATCTTGTACTTTGCCTCCTTTTAGAATTTACTCAACTATCTTTGGAACTTTTATACAAGAGTCGTCATGAGATGGAGCATTTTTCAAAATCTCTTCACGTGGATATGAAGGCTTTACCTCGTCTTCTCTGAAAACATTGTAGAGATTCAAAACATGAGCAGTCGGCTCAACATCCTTTGTATCAAGGTCAGATAATTTGTTTGCAAATTCAATTATAGCACCAAGCTCTTTTGTCATCTTTTCTATCTCATCTTCAGTCAATATAAGCCTTGCAAGGTTTGCAACATATTCAACATCTTGTCTTGTTATCATTCTTTTTCAGCTCCTTTTTGTTATAAGGTAAGTTTTAATGTGAGTTTGTTACTCTTATCTATTTTATAGTAAATTAAGTACATTATCAAGAAAAAAGAGGCTGGACAAGAAATCTGTCTTTCCAGCCTCATTCTCTATCAAAGAGAGAAAAAATAAACTCTCCTCCTTTTTTTCGACTTAACTTGCCATTCTCTTTGTCAAAATCTCGCAAACCCTCTCCTCAATACCCAATAAGTAAATCTTAAAATCCTTCGTTGCGATGATTGTACGTCTGTCACTTGTCCTGCTTGGATATGCCTCTTTGAAATCTGTCCACTTGACAACTCCAAAGTGCTTTTTTGACGGGTCAATTAGGTAAAAACCGTTTTGACAGACATGCAGCTTCATCCTGCCTTGATACTTTATATCAGGATGACCTTCAATGTACTCAACATCAAGCGGCTCACAGATGTCGCGCCCCAGTTCTTTTATCTGTTTTGGCACACCTAAACCAAACAGGCCCATCTGTGCTCCCCCCTATTCATTTCCTAATTTTATTATACCATTTTTGAAAATTGTTTAACAACTCAATTTAATTTTAAACAATACTACTTTCAAAAACAAAAAAAAGGGGGGAAAGGCTTTCTTCAATACCTTCCCCCTCTCTTTTTTCAAAAACTTTCACTGAATTGTCAAAACTATTATCTAAACAGGGATACAAATACAAGAGTAATTGTTGATATGAGCTTTACAAGAACATGTAAAGATGGACCTGCTGTGTCTTTGCAAGGATCTCCAACTGTGTCACCAACAACTGCTGCCTTGTGCGCATCAGACCTTTTTCCACCATAATTACCAAGCTCAATGTATTTTTTAGCGTTGTCCCATGCACCACCGCCGTTGTTGAGGAATAGTGCCAAGATGACACCTGCAATTGTACCAATCATTAAAAATCCTGCTGCTGCTTCTTTCCCAAGAAGAATTCCAACAAGTATCGGCGCAATAACAACTATCATTCCAGGAACAACCATTTCTTTTAAAGCACCTTTTGTGACAATATCAACACATTTAGCATAATCTGGCTTTGCTCTTCCTTCCATAATACCAGGTATCTCTTTAAATTGACGTCTTACTTCCAAGATGACATACTGAGCAGCTCTTCCAACAGCTCTTATTGCCGTTGAGCTGAAGAGGTAAACAACCATCGCGCCGATAAATGCACCGATGAATACTTCAGGTTTACCAATGTCAACAGAGAACCAAGACTCAAGTGGTCTTCCCAGTATCTTTTTGACCTCATCAAGGTAAGCTGAGAAAAGTAAGAAAGTTGCAAGTGCCGCAGAACCAATTGCATAACCTTTTGTAAGAGCTTTTGTTGTATTACCACAGGCATCAAGCCTGTCTGTGACAAGCCTAATCTCTTCTGGGGCACCAGACATTTCAGTAATTCCACCGGCATTGTCTGTAATCGGTCCAAATGTGTCCATTGCTAAAATGTATGCACAGGTCGAGAGCATTCCCATTGTAGCAATTGCTGTACCATAAAGGCCACCATTTGCAAACCCTGGCAGTGCATGCGCACCTAACTTATAAGCAATATATATAGCTATTGAAATAAACACTACTGGCAGTGCCGTTGATTCCATACCAACTGACATACCCGTTATAATGTTTGTTGCAGGGCCGGTTGTAGATGCTCGCGAAATCTCTTGAACAGGCCTGTAATGATATGATGTATAGTAGTCTGTAAGCCATACGAATATATAGCTAAGAACAATTCCTGTCACAGCACATCCGTACAAAAGCCACCAGTTAACCTCCTGTCCATTTGGAAGTTTTCCACTTAACATTGCCTTTACTACAAAAACTAAAACAACTAAGTTCAAAATTGTGGTCACAAAATATCCCTTATTCAAAGCCTTCATTGGGTCCTTGCTCTCATCTTTTGTGTTTACAAAGAAAAGCCCAATGACAGATGATACTATACCAATAGCACGCGCAACAAGCGGGAATAAGATTCCCTTCCACCCAAACACCGGATACAGTGCAACACCCAGTATCATAGCACCTATATTTTCAGCTGCCGTTGACTCAAAAAGGTCTGCACCACGACCTGCACAGTCTCCGACATTGTCACCAACAAGGTCAGCAACAACAGCCGGGTTTCTTGGATCATCTTCAGGAATTCCCGCTTCTACTTTACCTACAAGGTCAGCACCAACATCAGCAGCTTTTGTATAAATTCCACCACCAAGCTGAGCAAAGAGAGCAACAAATGATGCACCAAATCCAAAACCAACAATCAGCGAAGGTGCATCTTTTATAAGATTTTCTTTTCCAGAAGCACCTCCATAGAGTAAAAACAATGTTGCAACACCCAAAAGTGATAGCGCTGTTACTGCCAAACCTGTCACAGCACCACCACGAAGAGCTATTTGCAAAGCTCTATTTAAACCCTTTCTTGCACCTGCTGCAGCTCTCACATTTGAATTTACTGCAATATACATTCCTAAATAACCAGATAATGCTGAGCAAAGCGCACCAGTAATAAATGCAAACCCAATGTGAAGTGCAACAGAAATTGCATGAGAAGAACCTTTTGAAAGATTACCAAAATAGTTAGCAATTATGATAATAGCTGCTACAATCAATGCCAAGATTCCAATTGTTTTGTATTGTCTGTTTAAAAAAGCCATAGCCCCTTCTTTAATAGCATTTGCAATCTCCTGCATCTTTTCATTACCTTTTTCCTGAGAAAAGATAAACTTAACAAGACCAATAATAACAAGGATTGCAAATACAATAACGCCGTAGATTAAAGCTATGTAACCACCCAAAAAAATCCCTCCTTGAAAGTGTATTTTGTTAATAGTTTGACATTTATTAAAAAGCATACAATATATATTTATTCGACATCAACTGCAAAAATCCTTCTTTGGAAAACAAAAAACCTGCTCATTTTTGTTGAGCAGGTTTTAATTATTTTCACACTTGGAGGCGCCACCCGGATTTGAACCGGGGAATCAGGATTTTGCAGACCCTTGCCTTACCACTTGGCTATGGCGCCATATATTTGCTATATAAAATTTTGGAGCGGGAAACGGGACTCGAACCCGCGACATCTACCTTGGCAAGGTAGCGCTCTACCACCTGAGCTATTCCCGCTCATCATAATATTTTCTCTGGTGCCTCGGGGCGGAATCGAACCACCGACACGAGGATTTTCAGTCCTCTGCTCTACCAACTGAGCTACCGAGGCATGTATTAACCTGGCGACCCAGAAGGGACTCGAACCCTCGACCTCCAGCGTGACAGGCTGGCGCTCTAACCGACTGAGCTACTGGGCCAATACATGGTGGGCAGTGCAGGGCTCGAACCTGCGACCCCCTGCTTGTAAGGCAGGTGCTCTCCCAGCTGAGCTAACCGCCCATTCTTCTTTTTCTTTGTCGCCGCCGCCTTTAATCAGTGGCGACATGTTTTATTATACTTGACATCTTAGGGTTTTTCAATAGTATTTTTTGAGCATAATTAGGCTAAATTTTATTATTTTCTTTGATTTTCTTTAAGTTTTCTCGTTCAGACTAAAGATAGCTTAAATTTTCTTATTATTTTGAACCATATTTAATTTTAAAAGCTTCTTCTCTTGTAAAATAATATTTCTTCTCACAAAAGCTACAGACAATTTCTATCCTCTCATCAGATATCTCGTCGTCAGTAAGAAGAGGAATTATATCCTCTACCTTTTGTTTTGAACAATCACATTTGTACTTTGGATAATACTCATCTAAAACTTCATACTCAATGTCTCCAAAAAGCTCTGTTACAATATTTACAATATCTTTCTCAGCCAGAATAGAAGAGATATTTGAAAAGTTTTTTAGCCTTTCTTCAAGCTTGAGAATAACATCAGGGCTTGTTTCAGGTAGTACCTGGATTATAAATCCCCCAGCTGATTTTACACTCTCATCCTTGTCTATCAAAACACCAAGTGCAACAGCAGAGGGAATCTGCTCCGACAGAGCAAAATAGTGTGTTATATCTTCTGCAATCTCGCCTGATACAAGT
>Ga0207430_10346_pt1 | contig 9463 bp, 6 predicted proteins | sample YelNatsi3bottle8_FD_187544 | JGI IMG/M metagenome (GOLD analysis project Ga0207430, IMG submission 187544) | Hot spring thermophilic microbial communities from Obsidian Pool, Yellowstone National Park, USA - site 3 bottle 8 (SPAdes) (version 2) | ecosystem: Environmental > Aquatic > Thermal springs...
TCTTCTCTAAACAAGCTGCCAGTTAAATTTTTCCATGCTGAGCGGCTCGGTATTCTATTGCCTTTTTCACCCTAATTATCTAAAAAAATTTTTTTAAAAACCCCCTTGACATTATACCGTTTGTCTTCCTGTTAAAAATTGAACACATATGATATGATAATTTAGAGGGAAAGTAAATACAATAATTTTTTTGATAATAAAAAATGATGGGGTGATATCATTAATGGCATTTAAATCAGGATTTGTAGCATTGATAGGACGTCCAAACGTTGGTAAATCAACGCTAATGAATTACTTTGTGGGGAAAAAAATTTCAATAATCTCACCAAAACCGCAGACAACAAGAAATAGTATTAAAGGAATACTGACCCTGAATGATGCACAGATAATATTCATTGACACACCTGGTGTTCACCCACCCAAGAACAAACTTGGCGAGTATATGGTAAAGGTTTCTGAAAAGACCTTAAAAGAGGTAGACTTAATCCTTTACATTGTTGAGGCTATTGACAATGGAATTGGTCCGTGGGATGAAGCAATTTTAGAAAAATTAAAAGAGGTCCAAACACCTAAGATACTTGTTTTAAACAAGGCTGATTTGGCATCCAAGGAAAATATCGAGATTTTAAAGAGTCTTTTTTCAAGTAGATTAAATTTTGAATTTATAATCGAGATAGCTGCAATAAATGGGTATAATTGTGATGTACTGTTAGAAAAAATCAAGATACTATTGCCTGAAGGTCCGAAATATTATCTTGACGATATGACAACAGATGTGAGAGAGAGCTTTATTGTCTCGGAAATAATCAGAGAAAAGATTTTGTTAAACCTTTCGGAAGAAGTACCACATGGTGTTGGAGTTTCAGTTGAAAGGTTTTCTGAGAGAGAAAACAAAGACATCTTGGATATAGACGCAACCATCTACTGTGAAAAAGAATCCCATAAAGCAATAATTATTGGAAAAGGTGGACAAATGCTAAAGAAAATTGGAATGCAAGCGCGCGAAGAACTTGAGATGTTATTTGGAATAAAAGTTAATCTTCAGCTCTGGGTAAAGGTTAAGAAGAACTGGCGAGATGATATAGCTGCAATGAAGATGCTGGGATATAACCTAAAAGAGGTCTGATAGATAATGAAATTCATAAAGGCAAAAGGTATTGTGCTAAAGGATGTAAATTTTGAAGAATCAAGTAAAATCTTAACTATCTTTACATCTGAGCTTGGAAAGATCCAGGCACTTTCAAAAAATTGCAGACGAACATTGAGTCCTTTGAGTGCTGTGTCACAGCCGCTTATATACTCAGAGTTTGTGTTTGCAAAAACAAAGGAGATTTATTCTATATCATCAGCAAGCGTAATTGAATCATTTTTTGACATTACTCAAAATGTTGACCTTACTATTTACTCCAGTTATCTTATAGAGCTTGTAGACAGTTTCATCCAGATTGAGCAAAAAAACGAGGATGTGCTAAGACTTCTTTTGAACTCATTATACATGCTTAAAAAAGGAGTAGAACCTGAAACTATATGCAGAATCTTTGAGATTAAAATGTTAATTTTTACAGGATTTTTCCCTCAGTTTACTCAATGTGTGAGATGTCAAAAGTCAAATCTGAGCCGTATTTTTTTCTCTTTTAACAATGCAGGAGTTGTCTGCGCAGAATGTAAAGAAGAAAACGATGTGGAAATAAGTCTTGAAGTTGTTGAGAAGATCCTAATAATCGCTGCAACAGATTTGAAAAAGCTAAGTAAAATAAGGATTGGTAAAGATTTGAATAACATGTTGAAAAACTTGATGACCACATATATAAAATTAGTGTTGCAAAAAGATGTCAAAATTCTTGATTTTTTTAAGTTTATAAAATAAAATAAATTCGACTGCACAAAATAAATTGAAGGTGGTAAGAATAAGTATGGTAACAATGGATGAGATAGTATCACTTTGCAAACGTCGAGGGTTTATATTCCAATCAAGTGAAATATATGGCGGACTGAACAGCTGTTGGGATTATGGACCCCTTGGGGTTGAAATGAAAAACAATATAAAAAGACTCTGGTGGAAGGCCAACGTACAGCTCAGAGACGATGTTGTCGGACTTGACTCAAGTATATTAATGAATCCAAAGGTATGGGAAGCCAGTGGACATTTAAGTAATTTTGCGGATCCTATGGCTGATTGCAAGGTTTGTAAAAAAAGGTGGAGAACTGACCAGCTTTCTGAGTATAAATGTCCTGAATGTGGCGGAGAACTTACAGAAGCAAGGATGTTTAATTTGATGTTTAAAACCTTCATGGGCCCTGTTGAGGATGAATCTGCAGTTGTTTACTTGAGGCCTGAAACTGCACAGGGTATATTTGTTAATTTTTTGAATGTCCAGCAAACTATGAGAAAGAAGCTTCCCTTTGGAATTGCCCAAATAGGAAAGTCGTTTAGAAATGAAATAACACCTGGTAATTTCATTTTCAGGACCAGGGAATTTGAACAGATGGAAATAGAATACTTTGTAAAACCGGGGACAGACGAGTACTGGCACAAACATTGGATCGAACAGAGAATAAATTGGTATTATAAACTTGGGATTAAAAAGGAAAATATAAGGATACGAGAGCATGGCAAAGATGAACTTGCGCATTATGCAAAGGCATGTGTTGATATTGAATATTTATTCCCAATGGGCTGGTCAGAGCTTGAAGGTATTGCAAACAGAACTGATTTTGACTTGTCGAGGCATCAGGAATACAGTGGTCAGAATTTGACATATTTTGACGATGAGACAAAACAAAGGTATATTCCATATGTAATTGAACCATCTGCGGGGGTTGACAGGTCGCTTCTTGCATTTTTGGTTGATGCATATGAAAATCAGAAAATTGACGAGAATGATTCAAGGATTGTACTGCACCTTCATCCTGCTATTGCTCCAGTTAAAGCAGGCATTTTCCCTCTTTTGAGAAAAGAAGAGCTTGTAAAAAAAGCAAAAGAGATTTACAATAACCTCAAATACAAGTGGATTGTCCAATACGATGAAAGCGGCAGCATAGGCAAACGATACAGACGCCAAGATGAGATAGGTACTCCATTTGGAATAACAGTGGATTATCAAACTTTAGAAGACAACACAGTGACTATAAGAGATAGAGACACAATGGAACAGGTAAGAGTTCATATTGAAGAAATAATTCCATATTTGGAAGAAAAAATTGAAGTAAAGTTTTAAATAAAATATATTCTCAAACTGCAAAAATATGCTATAATAATTTATGTTGTAATGTGCAAGGTTTTCTTTAACATATTCTCCCAATTAAATTTCACATAGGAGGGATTTATATTGAGCAAAAAGAAATATGTGTACATGTTTTATGAAGGAAACAAAGACATGAGAGAGCTTCTTGGGGGAAAAGGCGCTAATCTTGCTGAGATGACAAATCTTGGACTTCCAGTTCCTCCCGGCTTTACTGTAACGACAGAGGCGTGCACAAGATATTACGACGAAGGCGAAAAGATAGCTGATGAAATTGTAGAGGAAATCTTTGAAAAGTTAGCAGAGCTTGAAAAGATTACAGGTAAGAAATTTGGAGACCCTAGCAATCCACTTCTTGTTTCTGTTCGAAGCGGTGCAAGAGTTTCAATGCCAGGTATGATGGACACTATCTTGAACCTTGGTATCAATGATGAGGTTGTCGAAGGATTAGCAAAGCTTACAAATAATGAGAGATTTGCTTATGACTCGTACAGAAGATTTATCCAGATGTTTTCAGATGTTGTTATGGGAATTGAGAAAGGCAAGTTTGAAAAGATACTCGATGAAGTAAAAGAGAAGTATGGTGCAAAGTATGATACAGATTTGAATGCTGAGCACTTAAAAGAAGTAGTTGTAAAGTATAAAGAGCTCTACAAGGCAGAAAAAGGCGAAGACTTCCCACAAGACCCAAAAGTACAGCTTTTAGAAGCAGTAAAAGCAGTATTCAGATCATGGAACAACCCAAGAGCAATTGTTTATAGAAGACTCAATGAGATTCCTCATGATTGGGGAACAGCTGTAAACGTCCAGATGATGGCATATGGTAACATGGGCAATGACTCTGGTACAGGCGTTGCCTTCACACGAAATCCAGCAACAGGTGAAAAAGAGTTATATGGCGAGTTCTTAATGAATGCTCAAGGGGAAGACGTTGTTGCTGGTATCAGAACACCACAACCAATCTCGGCATTAAAAGAGACAATGCCAGAAGTTTACCAGCAGCTTGCTGACATTGCAAAGAAGCTTGAGACATACTACAAAGATATGCAAGATATGGAGTTTACAATCGAAAGAGGAAAACTCTATATGCTCCAGACAAGAAATGGTAAGAGAACTGCACAAGCAGCACTTAAAATCGCAGTTGACATGGTTGAAGAAGGGCTTATAACAAAAGAAGAAGCAATGTTGAAGGTTGATCCAAAACAGCTTGACACATTACTTCACCCAACATTTGAACCAAGTATACTAAAAGCTGCAAAGCCAATTGCAAAAGGTCTTCCTGCGTCACCAGGTGCAGCAACTGGTAAGATTTACTTTACAGCTGAAGAGGCAAAGGCAGCAGTTGAAAGAGGCGAAAAGAAGGTTATTCTTGTCAGAACAGAAACATCACCGGAAGACATTGAAGGTATGGTTGCAGCACAAGGAATACTCACATCACGTGGTGGTATGACATCACATGCAGCAGTTGTTGCAAGAGGTATGGGTAAATGCTGTGTTGCAGGTTGTGGAGATATATCAATTAACGAAGAAGAAAAATACTTTACAACACCAGATGGTAAAGTATATCGCGAAGGCGATTGGATTTCACTTGATGGCTCAACAGGGTATGTATACGAAGGTGAACTTCCAACAAAAGAGCCAGAGCTCACAGGTTATTTTGCAACATTTATGCAATGGGCAGATGAGATAAGAAGATTAAAGGTGAGAGCAAACGCAGATACTCCAAGAGACGCTGCACAGGCAAGGAAATTTGGTGCAGAGGGTATTGGTCTTTGCAGAACTGAGCACATGTTCTTTGAAGAAGATAGAATTCCTGCAATGAGAGAGATGATTGTTGCAAGAACAGAAGAACAGAGAAGAAAAGCATTGAACAAGCTTCTCCCAATGCAAAGAGGCGACTTTGAAGCACTCTTCAGAGAAATGAAAGGTTATCCGGTTACAATAAGACTTCTTGATCCACCATTGCATGAATTCTTGCCAAAAGAAGATGATGCTATAAGAGAACTTGCAAAAGAAATGGGTCTCACATTTGAAGAACTAAAGTCAATTGTTCAGAGCTTGCATGAGCTTAACCCGATGCTTGGTCACAGAGGTTGTCGTTTGGCTGTGACATATCCAGAGATTGCTGAGATGCAAACAAGAGCTATAATTGAGGCAGCAATCAATGTAAAGAATGAAGGTATTGATGTTGTACCTGAGATAATGGTTCCACTTGTTGGTGAACTCAAAGAGCTCAAGTACATCAAAGACATCATTGTTAAGACTGCTGAAAAAGTCATGGAAGAAAAGGGTGTAAAGATTGAGTACAAAGTTGGTACAATGATAGAAGTACCAAGAGCAGCACTTACTGCTGATGAGATTGCAAAAGAAGCAGAGTTCTTCTCATTTGGTACAAACGACCTGACACAGATGACGTTTGGATTCTCAAGAGACGACATTGGTAAATTCTTAAATGACTACTTTGAAAAGAAGATATTCGAAACTGACCCATTTGCAAGACTTGATGAGAAAGGTGTTGGCAAACTTATCAAGATGGCTGCAGAGCTTGGACGTAGCACCAGACCAGATATCAAGCTTGGTATCTGTGGTGAGCATGGCGGCGATCCATCCAGCATAGAGTTCTGCCACAACGCAGGGCTTGACTATGTATCATGTTCACCATTCAGAGTTCCAATAGCAAGACTTGCAGCTGCTCAAGCACAAGTAAAATCAAAGATGAAAACATTTATAGATAAATAATAGTTATTATGGGCAAAAAGCAGAGGAGGGTACAAACGAATTGCCTTCCTCTGCTTTTTTTGCATGTATACACTTGAATAAAGCTTTAAAAGTGATATAATTAATAGTGGGACAAAACTATATGTGGGATGGATAAAACTGTCCCTGATGGAGTAATGATGAGATGGAAGATTTTCTGGAGCTTTTGAAAAGAATAACACCCGAAGTAATAGAAATATTTGAAAGAAGATATGACATTTTAAAGAATGTGAAATACTATCAACCAATTGGTAGAAGAATGTTAGCTGAGAGGCTAAAACTCTCTGAAAGAATTGTGAGAAATGAAGTAGACATTTTAAGAAGTCTTGGACTTTTAACAATAACCGAGAATGGTACATTTTTGACAAATGAAGGCGAAGACCTTCTTGAAAAACTTTCTAATATAGTATATGATATAAAGGGGTTAGAAGTTCTACGACAAAGGGTAAAAAATATTTTGGGTGCGAAAGATATTATTGTAGTGCCAGGAGATGCCGATACAAATCCATATGTACTGAGGGAATTGGGCATTGCAGCAGGTAAGGTTATTTTTCCTCTGTTATCAGATGTCAAGATAATTGCTGTTACAGGTGGACAAACGGTAAAAGAGGTTGTTGACAATTTTCCAAACTGCTCTTTTAAAGATATCTTAGTAGTGCCTGCAAGAGGTGGAATTGGGCAAGAGGTTGAAAAACAAGCAAACACCTTAGCAGCAAGTTTAGCTAAAAAATTAAGTGGGAGATATAAATTACTTCATCTTCCGGATACAATGGATGAAGAGGTATATAAACTAATTGTGAGAAAAGAAGAAGTCCAAGATGTTTTAAACGATATTAATAATGCTGATATGTTGATATTTGGTATTGGCAATGCGATTGAAATGGCAAAGAGAAGAAAATTTAGCGAAGAGATGATAGAAAAACTAAAAGAAGTGGGAGCGATTGGTGAGATTTTTGGTTATTATTTTGACAAAGAGGGCAATATTGTCTATAGTACAACGACAGTAGGTATAAAACTTGAAAAAATTAAAAACATTAAATATATGATAGGAGTGGCGGGTGGCGCACACAAGGCAGAGGCAATACTTTCATTAAATGGTATAAAGCATAATACAATATTTGTTATTGATGAAGGTATTGCACGTAGGATTTTAAATATAAAAGGGTAAAAACACTGCTGCAATTTAAGATTGCAGCAGTGTTAAAAATAAAAAAGAGAAAGGATGGTAGATAAGATGGCTGTTAAAATTGGTATTAACGGTTTTGGAAGAATTGGTAGAAATGCTTTCAAAGCAATTTTGGCAAAATATCCGAATGAGTTTGAGGTTGTTGCAGTAAATGACTTGACAGATCCAAAGACATTAGCACATCTTTTAAAGTATGACTCCTGTTATGGTGTCTTCAATGGCACAGTGGACTATACAGACACATCAATAATTGTCAATGGCAAAGAAATAAAGGTATTGGCTGAAAAAGATCCAGCAAACCTGCCTTGGAAGGATTTGGGTGTTGAGGTTGTAATCGAGTCAACAGGTAGATTTACAAAGAAACAGGATGCTGAAAAGCACATTCAAGCAGGTGCAAAGAAGGTTATAATCACAGCTCCAGCAACAGATGAGGATATTACAATTGTTATGGGTGTTAACGAAGAGATGTATGACCCAAGCAAACACCATGTTATCTCAAATGCATCCTGTACAACAAACTGTTTGGCACCTGTAACAAAAGTAATTGACAAACACTTCAAAGTAAAGAGAGGTCTTATGACAACAGTTCATTCTTACACAAATGACCAGCAAATATTGGATCTTCCACACAAGGATTTAAGAAGAGCAAGAGCTGCAGCTCTATCAATTATCCCAACAACAACTGGTGCTGCAAAGGCTGTTGCATTAGTACTTCCACACTTGAAAGGTAAGCTCAACGGTTTTGCTTTGAGAGTTCCAACTCCAACCGTTTCAGTTACAGATGTTGTGTTTGAGGTTGAAAAACCGACAACAAAAGAAGAAGTAAACAGCGTATTAAAAGCTGCTGCAGAAGGCGAACTCAAAGGAATTTTGGGATACAGCGAAGAGCCGCTTGTTTCTGTTGACTACAAGGGTGACCCAAGGTCTTCAATAGTTGATGCTCTCTCTACAATGGTTATTGAGGACACACTTGTAAAAGTTGTTGCATGGTATGACAACGAATGGGGATACTCTAACAGAGTTGCTGACCTTCTGAACTACATTGTTAAGAAAGGGTTATAATGATTTTTTTAAAAAGGACTGGTCCGGCAGTAAAAAGTGATAGGAGTGCATTTTTGTCCGGACCAGTCTTGATTTGAAAACAGAACTAATATTTTATATTTTCGAGGTGAGAGGTTTCATGCCAAGATTGAACAAGAAAACAATTCGCGACATAGATGTAAGCGGTAAGAGAGTTTTAGTAAGAGTTGATTTTAACGTTCCACAAGATGAAAATGGGAATATCACAGATGATAGAAGAATCAGAGAGGCACTTCCAACAATTAAATACTTGATTGACCACAATGCAAAAGTAATACTTGTTTCACACTTAGGAAGACCAAAGGGTAAATTTGATCCAAAATATTCTATGGCACCTGTTGCAAAAAGGTTATCTGAGCTTCTTGGCAAGGAAGTAATATTGGCAAAAGATGTTATAGGCGAAGATGCAAAAAAGTGCGTGGAACAGATGAAAGAAAAAGATGTTGTTTTGCTGGAAAATGTCAGATTCCACAAAGAGGAAGAAGAAAATGACAGAGAATTTGCAAAGGCATTAGCATCACTTGCTGATATATATGTAAATGATGCATTTGGTACAGCTCACAGAGCTCATGCATCAACAGCAGGTGTGGCAGAGTTCTTGCCCGCAGTTGCTGGATTTTTAATGGAAAAAGAGATTGAAATGCTTGGCAATGCTCTTGCAAATCCACAAAGACCTTTTGTTGCAATCTTGGGTGGAGCAAAGGTTTCTGACAAGATTGGAGTAATTATGAATTTGTTAGAAAAAGTAGATAGCCTGCTTATTGGCGGTGCAATGGCTTATACCTTCTTGAAGGCAAAAGGATATAAAATCGGAAAGTCAAAATGTGAAGATGACAAGCTTGATGTTGCAAGAGAGATAATGAAAAAAGCAGAGGAAAAAGGAGTAAATCTTCTATTGCCTGTTGGAAGCATTGTTGCAAAAGAGTTCAAGAACGATACAGAATATATGTATGTGCCGTCTGATGCAATGCCAGACGATATGATGGGTATGGACATAGGAAATACTACAATTGAGCTATTCTCCAAGGAGATAAAGAAGGCAAAGACAATTGTTTGGAATGGACCAATGGGCGTATTTGAATTTCCAAACTTTGCAAAGGGAACAGAAGCTATCGCAAGAGCTGTTGCTGAGGCTGTTGAAGAAAATGGTGCAATTGCAATTATCGGTGGTGGCGACTCTGCAGCTGCTGTCGAAAAA
>Ga0207430_10347_pt1 | contig 9421 bp, 9 predicted proteins | sample YelNatsi3bottle8_FD_187544 | JGI IMG/M metagenome (GOLD analysis project Ga0207430, IMG submission 187544) | Hot spring thermophilic microbial communities from Obsidian Pool, Yellowstone National Park, USA - site 3 bottle 8 (SPAdes) (version 2) | ecosystem: Environmental > Aquatic > Thermal springs...
TATAAAAGCTTTAACAGATGATTCCAAGAATGAGTCAAATCAGTTAGATAATGATAATTAAATTTTTTTGAAAACAGGTGGGGAAAAAATATTATCAAAAGTGGGGAAAAGGTATTGACAATAACATGTTAAAATGATAGTTAATTGTGGACTACCATCTACCTACAAAGTTAAACTGCCCTTATTCTCACAGGGTGGTTCACACACCCCCTACTGAGTATCTGCTCGGCAGCAGACTCATCAGGTTTTAGAGTTTATTGGCTTCAACCCAGCATATTTATTAATCCTTCAGCATTCAATGAATAATGTACTTATTCATTGAAATTTTAAACTTCATGGATTATAATAAACTCAGAACAATTTGGTAGAGGGGTGTTTTATATTATACAGGCAACGTCAAAGATTACTGGAAGGGGTCAGGTACAACTGCCAGCTGAGATAAGGAAAGTTATTGGTGGGGAGATAGGGGACACCGTACTTTTCACGATGCAGGATGATGGCAAAGTTGTAATTGAAGTGATAAGGAAGCGAAAACTATCAGAGCTTGGAGGGTCTTTGAAGTCATCAGTTGCGTTCACGGATTTGGAACATGAAGCAAATAGCACAAAAGAAATGTGGGTGAACAAAAGAGTAAAGGAGACACAATAATGGAAAAGGTTTGGATTGATGCAAATGTTATTTTGAGATATCTTTTGCAAGACCACCAGGAGTTTTTCCAGAAGGCTCAGAAGATTATGCTTGAAGCGGAGCAGGGGAAGTTAAAACTGCTTGTTGCTCCAATCACGATTGCAGAGGTTGTATGGACTTTAGAGTCGTTTTATAAGATACCAAGGAAGGAGATAGCTGATATTTTGAGTGCTTTCATATGCTCTGATGGTATTGAAGCAGAAGAAGGTGATGTTGTTCTTTTTGCACTCAAAAGTTACAAAGAAAGCAATGTTGATTTCATTGATGCATATCTTTCTCATCACATGGCAAAGTTGGGGAACAACAAGATATTCACTTTTTATAAAAAACATTTTTCACGACTTGACGTAGAAATTTTGAGTAAAGATTAAGAATAGTAAAAATGGTTCCCATGGAACCAACCCCAGCACCCTTAAATAAACTCGATGATTTCTTTGGAGTAAGCATAAATTATCTGCTGTACAGGACTGATGTGCGTGTCTCAGAAAAGCAAGATACAAAAAACAGTCAACTGCAAACTCCAGCAGATGCAAACAAAGAAACTGCCACTGACGATATAAAAGAGTTGTTGCTGCTGGTTCAAAATCTTCAGGAGGAAGATTTGAAGCTATTAAAGCAAATAGCAAGAAGGCTAAGTAGGTAGACAGGAATTTTAGGCGCAGAACACGATTAACGAATTGTTAAAACTTTTATTTGGCAAGCAAAGAATTTATAGAAAATGTGAGAAGATTAGTGTATAATCTTGAGTAATGGTATTAGTTTTAGGAGGAATTATTTTGCTTGAACAGGAGTTAGCTAATTACTTGATTCAAACCAAAAAAGCAATCCTTGAAAAACAAATTGTTTTTCCTATGGTAGATAGTTCGTTAACTTTAAACGTAGTTTGTTTAGATAATATTTCGGAAAGACTATTAATAGATATTAATAGAAAGGGTACGTTTAAACTAACACGTTGTACATACAACGAAAGATATCAGACAGTTATAACCTTAGTAAGATTGGATATTGATACAAAACCTCACAGGAACCCAGATGGAACAGTTATTGGACCTAACCACATACATATATACAAAGAAGGATATGGAGATAAGTGGGCTTATCCATTAGAGGACTTTAAGTGTTTCAAAAATCCTAAAGACCTAATACAAATATTTGTAGATTTTTGTAGATTTTGTAATATCGTAGAAATTCCTACCGTTCAGGCGGTGATGACATAGATGAGTGAAGTGTTAGAAGCAAAATTTTTTATCGATTCTTATTTAAAATGGTTAAAAGAGAATACTGATATAAAAAAATTAGAGAATAATGTTTTTGAACTGACTACTCCATTTCTTGACAGACACAACGACTATATCCAAATTTATGTGATAAAAGAAGGTGACAAACTGACCTTGACCGACGATGGATATACGCTAAATGATTTAACCATGTCAGGAATGGAAATGAACACAGAAAGAAGGAAACAAATTCTAAAAACTATTTTAAATGGCTTTGGTATTAGTCTAGAAAAGGAAGCGTTGGTAGTTAAGTGCGATTTAAAGACTTTTCCTTTGTACAAGCATAACTTAATACAGGCAATATTAGCAATCAATGATATGTTCATGTTGTCGCGCCAGAATGTAATGTCGATATTTTTAGAAGATGTAGAGAATTTTCTAAAAGCAAATGATATTAGGTATGTCCCAGGTTTTAGCTTAATTGGAAAAAGTGGTTTTAATTATAGATTTGATTTTGTTATACCATATTCTAAAAATGCTCCGGAGAGGTTTATAAAAGCTGTAAATAATCCTACCAAAGACATTACAAAGTCAATAATATTTGCATGGAATGATACAAAGGTAACACGAACTGGTGAAACAAAATTGTATACAATCTTAAACGATGAAGACAACGATGTTTCATCAGATATAATAAGAGCTTTTTTGGAGTATGAGATAACACCTATAAAATGGACAGAAAGAAGGAAGTATATAGATGAGTTAGCAGCATAACTTAGTGTAAAATATTTATAGGATTTGAGATAGAAAAATAGCTCCCTCCTCTTGGTAGAAAAGAAAGAATGATATAAAATAATGTGGTGAAAATAAAAAAACTAAAAGGAAAACGGACCAAATGAGGGAGCAAAATAATTGATAAATATTATAGCAAAGATAGAGAAACTTTCAAATATGTTTGGAGAAGGCATAGTGGAGATAGCAAGTTATAAGAAAGATATAGCGAAGTATTCAATGGAATTGAAGAGACTTGTCAAAATATTGTGTTTCCACATCAATAGCGCATATTGTAGAGCTGCAATATATTGTAACTACATTTTTTAAGAGTAGGTACTCCATTTTCACCTTAACCCGATGTAAGTTTTCTTTTTGTGAATAGATATTTGTTTCTAAAACTTCTACAGTCTGAAAATAAGCTCCTAAGTTATTTTTATTTTTTCAATATATACTGGTAACACTTTCTACTGCATTGGTAGTATAGATATGCTTTCTTAAATCTTCAGGATACTTCATATGTGCAAGATAAAGTTTGGCTTTTTCGCAAATACCCTTTATGAATCTGGGGGCATTTTGAGGAATATTGATTACAAAGATCTTTAAATTTAAAACTGCTTCCTCAAAATCAGAAGAAGAAGTTCTTATTTTATCCAGCTCTTTGGTGAAAACAGAAGCATCATCTCAAGGCTATTGTTTTCTAACGTTGCGTTGAAGGTGAACAAAAAAGCTTATGGTCGGCAAGGGGATAAGCGAGCCGAGCAGCATCGATTATGCCTGGGAAATCATCGCTTACAACTATTAAGTTTAAGACCTCTTGTAATTAAGTCGTCAAAGACTCTCATCCAATCAGCTTTGTTTTCCTTACTTCCAACAGGTGTTGCAGGTCTTCTCTCATAGAAGCCATTGCCTTTGTCATTGTCTTTTTTAGCAAGGTAAACAGTTCTTTCTGATAACATAAAGCAATCGAGCAAGTTTTACTTTTAGCTGTTTTAGAGCTGGGCGAGTAGGGTCGTCTTTGGAATAATACATATTTAGCACTTGTTTATTAGCCATATTTCTAGTAGTTTCTAAAAATGAATTTTTATTTATAGTCGTAACCCCACTTTTTCAATGTTTTTTGATTTAATTATATAGTGGACACAATTTTATTTTAACTGCCGCAAAGGCTATTGAGTGAAGAAAGCAGAGAAATTTATGAAAAAAGAAAGATAGAAGGGGAAACAGTATTTGGTATAATAAAGAACAATAAAGGATTTAGGAGATTCCTACTCAGGGGTATGAAGGGTGTAAAGCTTGAGTGGGGTTTGGTTTGTATTGCCTATAACATAGAAAAATTAGCAAAAATAATAATAGAAAGCTTGGGTAAAACTGCTACCCAACCCTCCTTTTGTTTGCTGTATAATTCAATCTTGACATTTAATGGCATCAAATGCCCGATTCTGATTATTAAAAATTATTGCTTTGGGTCAGCCCCTTGTATATTCATTCAGATCTGAATTCCTTATTTTAATCTTTACTTAATGTGCAGGTGTCAATTAGGTGTCAAAATTAAACCTGGAAAAGACTTTACAAAGGGTGAATATAGATTTTATCTGGCACGCCCGGGGGGAGTCGAACCCCCGACCACAGGATTCGAAGTCCAATAATTTACGCCCTTAGCACTTAATTCCTCTTCACAAGCTGCTTCCACCAATTTGACCTCGAAAATTGCCTGCAGGATTTTTAAATTTTCGCAAAATCCTTACATTGTAAATCCTATACCTTGCCATCTTGTCATTATTATAGCCAACAATTACTATTTACTCAACTCCAAACTTTTGTTTCTTATGCATGTAAACAAATTTGCAATTAGAGTGCACGACAAGAATTTTCTGCTTTTTGTCTGTTTTATCACGTTCGGAAAGCCACCTGAAAGCCCCTACAACGCACGAAAAACGGTTAGGGGATATAAAAATATGCCTCGACCTTTGGATATGGCTTATACGCGACGGTAGAAATGGGAAAGCTGGCAGGTTTTAGGCAAAGCAAATTTGCAACCTCGCAAAATTTTTGGCTTGACAATTAGCGTGTGCACGTTTCAACCGCACAAAGCACGTTGCAAGCCTTTGAAATTGGTTGCTTTGCCGTTGTCTTTTGGGCCGATACACAACAGTTATAGAAAACAAACGTTCTTTCAACTTTTGTACAACTTTTACCCCTGCCATATGTTCTTGACCGTTCGGTAACTCACTTGTAAGTTAGGACATCGCACAAAAACAATGTCCTTTTTCACACTTTCTATCTCTCTTTTGCCACTAAAACCTTGAAAAAACCAAATATTTCACCCTGTGAAATCCTTTATTTTTTTCTCCAGCGATTCCTTTACAAGCATTTTTTCAAATTCACTTACTACCATTTGTTTACGACTTTCCAAAGCAAGCTTTTCTAAAATCCTTTCTGGGTCTATTTCTCCAATTTCGCCCAAATTCGCTTTATCCAAACCAGCAATCTTTAAAACTTCCAATGCAGTTTTAACACTGCCTTTGTCTAAAGCCTTATCAACAACGTCCAATGCTTTTAGCACCATGCAACGTATCTTTTCAATTGCTGTACTCCATATCTCCTGCCGACGCTTGTTCAATTCAGCCTGAAAATAAGGGTCATACAGTCGCCATTGGGTAACTGTAACCCTATTCACGCCAACAATTTCAGCGACTTCCTTATCAGTTTTGCCCATTACAAGCAAATCAATTGCGTTTTGCTGTTCAATTGTTAAACCGTGTTGCCTTTTGTATTCCTTTGCCATCATGATACCCCCTTACTGTTTTTCGTATTTTTCTTGCTTTTCTCAACAACTTGTGATAATTAATTCCCAGTGCTTCACACATCAACTCACAATAGCTTGAAAGCAAAAATTCCTCGGCTGTCTTTCTGTAATAGCTATTAGCCGACCGCAAGTCTAACAAGGCACGATGGATGATTGCAGCCGCCAACCTGCGGATTGCTGTAATTTCTACTCTATCCACATTCGACACCTACCACACCCATAATACAACACCACGCAGGCTATTTTCAAGTGTACATCCAGCATACCCTAATACCCTATCTGAAACCGATTTCTTTTGAACGCAAAATGAAAGGGACATATTTTTATATGTCCCGACATTTTTCTGTGTGTTTTAAAAGCCTTCTGTGCAATTTCTCGCTAACTTTCTGTTGGCAAAGCTTCTTCACCCAACCTTCCCATTCATCGCTTTTAACCCATTTGAAAGATTCACCGCAGCGTGTACACAAACTGTTAGGGATGAGTCTTCCTGTCCCTAACGTTATGCGGTTTTTCCACTCTGGCACATCATTTCCAATTGATACACAAGCTACAAACTCAACCCTGCCTGTCTCTTTCAAACACGGCAAACACACAAAACCTTTTTCCTGCCCTTTCTCGGCAAATTCAAAATCCTTGCTGCCGCATACAGGACACTTTGCATTTAGGGAAGATTGCAGCTTTTCAATTTCCCATTCACGCTGTGCACATTTTACAAACTTTGTGTAAAGCTGCAAATCAAGTTCATTTGGATTCTTCTTTGCAAACTCTTGTGATAACCTTTCCAGCATAGCCCAAAAATGACCTTCTTTACTGCAAAGTTGCTTGTCATAAGCCTTCTTTTTCAGCTTTGCAAAGTAGGAAGGCTTTTGACTTTTCGCAAATTCCCTTATCTCAAGGTCGGTCATAAGCCTTATTGTGCGGTTAACTTGCTTATTTGCAATTTTTATTGGATTAACTTGGTTAACCAGCGTTGTAGCTGCCTTATCCATTACAATAGTAGCAACCGATGGACAACCAGCAACGGCACCTGCATTGTTTGCAACATTTTTTGACTCTTCAATTAGGGAAAGCCAATCCCATGGTCGCATGAAGTGCACCTCCTGTCATGGTTTGCAATTTCATTCAAGCAGGGGAAAAGCATAAGTGTAATTTTTATTCATCCAATTAGGGAAGGTGTAAACCTTCCCTATTTAACTTTAAGTTTAAAAGGGAAAAGTTCAGAATTTTCAAGGCTTTGCGACCCCTAAAGGGTAGGTAATTACTGTCGCTTTTCGAAGGTAAATACTGTCGGTTTTCATAGGTAATTACTGTCGGTTATCTTGGTGTCCTACTGCATAATTATGCATCTCAAGCTGCATATTTATAACATCCAAATGTTTTTGTGCTTCCTCGGTTATTTGCAAGATGATATTGTCTTTTAGGTCAAAGTGGTAGCTAATCACTCCTAACTGATGCAGCAACGACAAAGCTTGCATAACCAAAGGTCTTGCTTGGTCTAATGGCTTTTCTGGGATTATGTCATTTATGAATGCTGCTTTGTTGCGTTTGTGGACATTGTTTTTGCGACAACGACTTAGGCAGTAATAGTACATTCGCTTTGCTACTTGATTTTTGTTGATTTTTTCAATTACTCGATAATCGCCGAAAATTAAATAGCGTAAATTGATGTTTTCGTTAATAGAAGGCGGAATGCTAACTTTAACCTTCTTGACGTATTTCCCTTCTTGGGTAGGCAACCAATTATCATTTTCTCCCATTTTGCGTTCCTCTTCTTTGCCTTCTTTTAGAACTTTGTAACAGTAACTCAAAGAAGTCAGCAGATAGAAGCTTTCTTTTTTCCTCTCTCCATTAGGGTGGTAAAACTCCTCTATTTGGATTCCAGTTTGAAAAAGGGTAAAAAGGGTTTCAAACAGCTTTTGCTTGTTTGCTTCACAAACTTTAAGCCCTTTCTTTCGTAAAAGGTAGGTCAAGGGAATTTCAAAAGTGTTGTCGATAATACCATTCTCGACCTTATAGGTGAGAATAGCGAAGTAAATTTCTCGGTCAAATTCTGTTAGGGCACGTGTACTCATGCCTTTTATAATACCGCCTTCTTTTGTTTTGCTTTCCCAGAAGACTTTGCCATTTTGCAAAGTCGCTATTCCTCTAAAAGGTACAATTGGATTGATTGCAAGGTTAATCTCTGCTCTAAACTTACTTGTCAAAGCTTGGCTTTCTTTCATTGCTTTCAACCTCCTCAAACAAGTAAATCCCACCCCAAAATCGCATTGTGATATTGTCCCCTATACTGCCATATCTGTTCTTGACACATTTGAAGTAAATTGTATAGCCGTTTCCTTTGTAGCTATCGTGAACAACTCGGTCGTCATCTCTTTGCATCAAGAAAGCAGCCGCAACGTCATATTCAATGTCGCCACTTTCCTTAAAAGCGTCTAAACCTGTTTTCCCATAGCCAGATCTGTTTAGGCTGCTGATAACTACAATTGGGATGTTAAAATCGTCTTTGATTTCAAAAATTTCTTCAAGCACCATATCCACTCGCTGTTTTTCACTTTGATAGTTTGCTTGCGGTTTCAAAAGCTGTAAATAATCAATGAAAAGCACAGGATTGTTTAGGTATTGCAATGTGTATTTAACCTCTTCTAATTTGCTGCTTTTGATAATGTGAAGTTTGTCGTGATACTTCTTTGTATAATCAACGACCACTTGCCAATAATCTTGCTTTTCCTCTTGGGTTGCTGTATTTGTACGCAGTTTTCTGTAGAAGTCATATGCTGCAACTTTGTGTCCAATTTTCTTTTTGGCTAATTCTCTACAAAAAATCCTCGTTAACAACTCTTCAATGGACATTTCAGCACTCAAAATAACGCATTCCAAGCCTTGTTGCAGCAAATTGTCCACTAATTGCAAGATAAAAGTAGTTTTTCCGACGCTTGGTTCTGCACCAAAAGCATATATATTGGCTGGCACCAGTCCACCATTTAATACCTCGTCTAACTGCTTAAAACCTGTAGGAACAGTCTTTGATTTTTCGCCTTCAATATAAGCTTTGTAATCGTCCATCAAAACGATTAAGGAATGTGGCTTGAAAGCAACCTTTAGCTGCCATTTTAAAAACTTTGTACACTCTTCAGGGTTACTTGTCCAAAATTCGTTTATGTCTTTGTAGGGCAGATTACCTTCCCATTTACAAATAGCCACTTTGTACTGGTTTTTCATCTTGTCAAAAAGCTGTTTTGCAGCTTTGCAGCCTGCCTCGTCATTGTCAAACAAGATGTAAAAATTTTTGTCTTTTGGTTTGTTTTGATTAAGCACTTGCAAAAACTCTTTTTGGTTTTCACACCCATTCAAAGCTATTGCAGATTGTCCTATTGCTGCTTCAATTGTTAGTGCGTCGAATATACCTTCAGTAATGAAGACATTAGTTTGCTGTTCATCTTTCAATAAGTCAACATTGAATGGTATTGCATTGCTGCCTTTAGGAAATTCATAGCGTGGCTTGTTATCATCAAGATTGCGACGCACATAGCTTATTATCTGCCCACCTTGGAAGATGGGAAGTACAATTGCGTTGTTTTCAATATCAAAGCCTATCTTGTATTTGTCAATTAGGTGAAGGGAAATTCCCCTGTCTGTAAAGTAATTTGTCAGGTTTGCATATTGATAACATGTCTCCACGTATGCTACAATCTTTTCAAGAGAAAGCTTTTCTACTTGCGTATTTTCTTCTGTCTGCTTGCTGCCAATAGACAAGCCTATTTCGTCAGCCAGCATTTTTACCGCCTCCTTGAAGTCTACATTGTGGTATTTCATCGCAAACGTAATAACGTCGCCTTTGGTATCGCAACCAAAACACTTGAAAAACTGTTCGCTGGGCTTGATGTAGAATGATGGGTTTTTATCAGGATGGAAAGGGCACAAAGCTTTGTAGCTGCTA
>Ga0207430_10350_pt1 | contig 9166 bp, 5 predicted proteins | sample YelNatsi3bottle8_FD_187544 | JGI IMG/M metagenome (GOLD analysis project Ga0207430, IMG submission 187544) | Hot spring thermophilic microbial communities from Obsidian Pool, Yellowstone National Park, USA - site 3 bottle 8 (SPAdes) (version 2) | ecosystem: Environmental > Aquatic > Thermal springs...
GGATTTCCTCCATTTCTTTTTGGGATTTGGTTCTCTATATAAATTCGACGAAAGTGGAGGAATTCCTTTGAAAATATATAGCAGAATCCCTTAATCCATAAGGATTTTGGGATTCTGCAAAGACCTATATAGTCTTACTTTTAGGAGGTATATTTGTCCTAATCGCTAACGGTGGAAAAGTTGCTCAACCAATTATTTCAGCTCATTCATTTACTACATCACCAAATCCTGCTTATCAATCAACTATCGCCATGTTTGCATTTTTAGTTTTTGCTATATTTGCATATGGAGGATTGGAAGTAGTAGGAGGACTTGTAGACCAGACAGAAAAGCCAGAAAAGAACTTTCCAAAAGGATTATTGATTTCTGCACTGCTTATTTCTATTGGATATTCAATAGGAATTTTTATGGTAGGAACATTTACTAACTGGAAAGAAGTATTAGGCACTCAAAATGTCAATATGGCAAATGTAGCATATGTAGTAATGCAAAATTTAGGTTACAAAATAGGACAAGGATTAGGACTTAATGAAGCTACATCTCTTACTATAGGTGCTTGGTTTGCAAGGTATGTAGGATTATCAATGTTTTTAGCATTGAGTGGCGCTTTTTTCACTTTATCTTATGCACCTTTAAAACAAATAATAGAAGGAACTCCTGCAGAGTTATGGCCAGGTAAAATGGGTAAAATCGAGGGCGATATTCCTAAAAATGCTATGTGGGTGCAATGTGCAATAGCGGTTGTAATAATTATCCTTGTTTCTTTTGGAGGAGAAGCTGCAGCTAAATTTTTCGCAAAACTCATATTGATGACAAATGTAGCTATGACATTGCCTTATGTATTTTTATCAGGTGCTTTCTACTCCTTTAAGAAAAATAAACAAATCCAAAAACCTTTTGCAATATTTAAAACTGACAGCAGTGCACTTATAGCAACAATAATTGTTACAGCAACAGTGGCTTTCGCTAACTTCTTTACAATAATCCAACCGGCAATTAACGGAGACACAAACTCTACTATCTGGATGATTGTAGGTCCACTATTTTTCTCCATCGTCGCACTTTTAATGTATAGACGTTATGAAAACAGGAAAGAAGCTGCAAAAGGCAAAGCTATTCAGACAAAAATAAGACCAGGACACAGATAAAGAGGGCATTAAAAGCCCTCTTTCTAGTTCTATTTTTTGATATAGATTTATCATAAAAAAGTTTTAATTTTTTTGACGGTGTGGTATAATTATTATGTACCTGTTATATAGCTTTAATAAAAGCAAAAATCTAAATTAATACGGTCTGTTATACACTCTATAAATACCTGTTATATAATAAGATGAAATATTGTATACTGTGCTATATCAGGTACATCCTTCTTTGATTGGTGATTTTTTGACCATTTTATTTAATTATTTAAATAAGGAGAGGAGTAAAGAAATGGCTAAAGTAATGAAGACCATGGATGGTAACACAGCTGCTGCCCATGTGGCTTATGCTTTTACGGAAGTAGCTGCGATTTACCCCATAACTCCATCGTCTCCAATGGCAGAAGTGGTAGATGAATGGAGTGCACATGGAAGAAAGAACATATTTGGTCAGCCGGTAAAAGTTATTGAAATGCAGTCAGAAGCAGGTGCTGCAGGGGCTGTTCACGGATCACTGGCAGCAGGAGCTCTAACAACGACATTTACTGCATCACAAGGACTTCTTTTAATGATTCCCAACATGTACAAAATTGCAGGGGAGCTTTTACCTGGAGTATTCCATGTAAGTGCACGTGCCGTTGCAACACATGCTCTTTCAATTTTCGGTGACCATTCTGACGTTATGGCATGCCGTCAAACAGGTTTTGCTATGCTTGCTTCTGGCAGTGTACAGGAAGTAATGGATTTAGCAAGCGTCGCACACCTTTCTGCAATTAAAGGAAGAGTACCTTTCTTGCACTTCTTTGACGGATTTAGAACATCTCACGAAGTGCAAAAAATCGAAGTTTTAGATTACGAAGATCTCAAAAAACTTGTAGACTATGAAGCTTTAAAAGCATTCAGACAAAGAGCACTAAATCCAGAACATCCTGTAACAAGAGGTACAGCTCAAAACCCAGACATTTTCTTCCAAGGAAGAGAAGCTGCTAATAGATTCTACAATGCTATACCTGAAATCGTAGAATATTACATGAATGAAATAAACAAATTAACAGGCAGAGAATATAAGCTGTTCAACTATTATGGTGCACCAGATGCAGAAAGAATAATAATTGCAATGGGTTCTGTAACAGAAACTATTGAAGAAACAGTAGATTACTTGATGAAAAAAGGAGAAAAAGTAGGTGTCGTAAAAGTACATCTTTATAGGCCTTTCTCTATAAAACACTTCTTAGACGTAATACCAAAGACAGTAAAGAAAATAGCCGTGCTTGACAGAACAAAAGAACCCGGTTCAATTGGCGAACCTTTATATGAAGATGTAAAAACTGCCTTCTTTGATAGTGAATTGCGTCCAGTCATTGTTGGAGGTCGTTATGGTCTTGGCTCAAAAGATACTACACCTGCACAGATCATTGCTGTATTTGACAACCTCAAAGCTGATGAGCCAAAAGACCACTTTACAATAGGAATAATAGATGATGTGACCTTTACATCACTTCCTGTAGGAGAAGAAGTTGACACAGCACCAGAAGGGACAACCAGCTGCAAATTCTGGGGATTTGGTTCTGATGGTACAGTTGGTGCAAACAAGAGCGCTATAAAGATTATAGGCGACAATACAGATTTGTATGTGCAAGCTTACTTCTCTTACGATTCAAAGAAGTCAGGCGGTGTAACAGTATCCCACTTAAGATTTGGTAAAAAGCCAATAAGGTCTACTTATTTAATTAACAAAGCAGACTTCATTGCCTGCCATAAGCAATCTTACGTTTACAACTATGACATATTGGCAGGATTAAAAGATGGCGGTACTTTCCTTCTAAACTGCAATTGGAAAGTTGAAGAATTAGACAAAAAATTGCCTGCTTCAATCAAAAGATATTTAGCTAAACATAACATTAACTTCTACATCATCAACGCTGTAGACATCGCAAAAGAAATAGGTTTAGGCGGAAGAATTAACATGATAATGCAATCTGCTTTCTTCAAACTCACAAACATAATACCAATTGAAGAGGCAGTAAAACACTTAAAAGAAGCTATCGTAAAAGAATACGGACATAAAGGCGAAAAGATAGTACAGATGAACTACGAGGCTGTAGATAGAGGTATAAATTCTTTAGTCAAAGTAGAAGTACCTGCTTCTTGGGCAGATGCTGAAGATGAGCCAAAAGAAGAAAGACAAGCACCTGATTTTGTAAAAAATGTTGCCGATGTAATGAATAGATTGGAAGGAGACAAACTTCCTGTAAGTGCCTTCCTCGGAAGAGAAGATGGTACATTTCCACCAGGTACTGCAGCTTATGAAAAACGTGGAATTGCTGTTGACGTACCTGAGTGGCAAATAGATAACTGTATACAATGTAACCAATGCGCTTTTGTATGTCCACATGCTGCAATAAGGCCCTTCTTGCTCACAGAAGAGGAAGTTAAAAACGCACCAGAAGGATTTAAAGTTAAAAAGGCTATTGGAAAAGGCTTTGAAGGACTATACTACAGAATTCAAGTCAGTGTCCTTGACTGTACAGGTTGCGGCGTTTGTGTAAATGAGTGTCCTGCAAAAGAAAAAGCACTTGTAATGAAGCCTTTAGAAACACAAATGGAAGAAGCAAAGAACTGGGAATACGCAATGACTTTATCACCAAAAGAAAACCCAATGAACAAAGAAACAGTAAAAGGAAGCCAGTTCGAAAAGCCTCTGCTTGAATTCTCAGGTGCTTGCGCAGGATGCGGTGAAACACCTTACGCTAAACTTGTCACACAGCTTTTTGGCGATAGAATGATGATAGCGAATGCTACAGGTTGTTCTTCAATTTGGGGAGCAAGTGCACCATCTACACCATATTGTACAAACCATGAAGGAAAAGGACCAGCTTGGGCAAATTCCCTTTTTGAAGACAACGCAGAATTTGGTCTTGGCATGGCATTAGCTGTAAAACAACAAAGAGCAAAATTAGCTGATATAGTAAAAGAACTGTTGGAGCTTAACATCACAGCAGAGCTAAAAGAAGCATTGCAATTCTGGCTTGACAACATGATGGACGGCAAAAAATCAAAAGAAGCTACCATAAAATTGTTACCAATACTTCAAAACTATAAAGCAGCAGACGCAAAAGTAAAAGAGCTTATTAATGAAGTACTTGAAAGAAAAGATTACCTCATTAAGAAGTCTCAATGGATATTTGGTGGCGACGGTTGGGCATACGATATAGGTTATGGCGGATTAGATCATGTACTTGCTTCGGGAGAAGATATAAACGTCTTAGTATTCGATACAGAAGTTTATTCAAATACAGGTGGACAATCTTCAAAGGCAACACCAGTAGGTGCAGTAGCACAATTTGCAGCAGCAGGTAAACCAATTGGCAAGAAAGACTTAGGAAGAATGGCAATGACATACGGATATGTATATGTAGCACAAGTTGCAATGGGAGCAAGCCAGACACAATTAATTAAGGCATTAGTCGAAGCTGAAAGCTATCCAGGACCATCTCTCATCATAGCCTATGCTCCATGTATCGCTCATGGCATAAAACAAGGTATGAGCTGCAGCCAATTAGAAGAAAAGAAAGCTGTAGAAGCAGGATATTGGGTTCTCTATAGATACAATCCGCTTCTCAAGAAAGAAGGAAAGAATCCATTCATCCTCGATTCTAAGCCGCCAAAACTCTCTGTTAAAGACTTCTTGCAGGGCGAAATCAGATTCTCAGCTCTTGAGAAGACTTTCCCTGAAAAAGCACAAAAGCTCTTTGAAGAAGCTGAGAAGCAAGCTCAAGAGAGGTATAAAATCTACGAAAGATTGGCAAAAGATGAATAAAAAGATGAATAAAAAATGGAGGGAACATTCCCTCCTTTTTTATCTCTGCAAAAGGCATGTGTGTAAAATTTTAGTAGGAAAAATAATATAGCTGACATTATGCACAAAGCGCGCGACCTACAAACTTGTGATACACACTGCAAATGTCTGTAACCATTAATATTAATTCTAATGTGGTATAATATATACGGGTGTTTGTCACTTTTGTAAATATATCATATGTAAAATTATATGCACTAGTATAGCATTCCATTTTATTTTTTGTTATTCTTGCTCATTTAAAATTTCACTCAGAAAGGACGGTATGGTAAATGAATCCTATAGACCAAGCTATCAGTTTTTACAAAGAAGAAGTTGAAGCTGCCGACCTTTATACATACCTCGCGAAAGTTGAGAAAAATCCACAAACTAAAAGTAATTTTGAAGCACTTGCAAAACTAGAGAAAGCTCACGCAAAATTTTGGCATCAATTTTTAAAAGACAGAAATATAGAAATTCCGGAAGAAAAATCTCGTAAATTAAGGCTTTTTACTTATAAAATATTGAGAACTTTATTAGGAAGTAAATTATTCGTCACAATACTTGAGATGAATGAAACAACAAGTACCGAATCCTATTATCGCTATTTTAACGAAGCTTCTCTTACAGAAGAAGAAAAATTAATTCTATCAAAAATCATAGAAGATGAACTTGAACATGAAAAAATGTTTAGCAGACAAAAAGATAAATTCAGCATAGAAAACATAAGAGACTTTATACTTGGAATGAACGATGGTCTTGTGGAAATTTTAGGAACTGTAACGGGACTTTCAGCTGTTTATCCAAAAAGTCCCATCACCGTTGGCACTGCTGGTTTGGTAGTAGGAGTAGCTGGTGCTCTTTCTATGGCAATAGGTGCATACACCTCTGTAAGGTCTCAAAGACAAGTAAATGAGGGTATAAAAAAGAAAATGGAGCTTTTATTTAGAGTCTCAAAAGACAGGGCAAAAGAGGAATTTTTAAATAAACTATCCGAATCCGGTATACCAGAAGATATCGGGAGAGAAATTGTAAACAAACTTAGTGACAATGAAGATGCCATGACAAATCTTTTAACTGAAGAGATTTCTGAAAACGAAATAAAATCTGCTCTATATACTGGTATCGCATACCTTGTAGGACTCGTATTCCCCGTTTTGCCTTACTTTATAATCACTTCATCCTCTTTAGTAGCTCTTGCATTTTCAGTAATTTTTGCAGCAATAGCACTTTCTATAGTAGGAATTATAGTATCTGTCGCTTCAGAAAGTCTGTCTATAAAAGGAAAGGTTTTAGAAATGGTAGCAACAGGCCTTGGAGCAGCAGTTTTATCATATCTCTTTGGAACTCTAGTGCAAAAAGTATTTGGAATAAGTGCATAAAAAATAAGGAGGACGAAAACCCTCCTCATAAACTGTAGACAAAGTATGTTTTTTGATTGGCACTTTGCAAGTCTGCTCCAGCAACAAAGCAGACTAAACTAACGCTCGTTCTCAGACTCAGGCTAATAATCCTCCAAAAAACTTTGAAGAAATAGAACAGTACAATAAAAAACTCATTAAAAAAGATGTTCAGGTAAAGTTACACAATACGGATAGGCGATATATGGCTGTTTTTTTGAACAGTTTATGGCTAAGAGAGAAACTATAAAAGAAGCTATAACCATCTACAGAGGTTATAGCTTTCCTAAATTTTACTTAATTACTTCCCTTTGTTTTACTCTCACTTTTACTTCTTTTCCCCCAATAAAATTAGGATAGTCAATGATTTTTAGTTTAATTGGATTGTCATAAGAAACGTTTGGTATCCTAATTAAAACTTCCTCTACTTTTCCTTCCCTTCCTCCATGAATCTCCTCCCCTAAAAAATGATATTTTTTCATAGATGAATCTTCAAATTCACTGTAAAAAGGACTATAAAGATTATTTGTATTATCTATTTTTTCAAGCGTAAATGTAAGCTGTATATCATTTTTATTGTACACTATATCATTTAACTTCAACTTTTCATCCGGTTTTTTTAAAATCATTTTATTCTTTAAATCTATAATTACCTCCGCCTTATCCTTATCAATTGCTTTAACTTTTGAAAAAGCTACATATAGTTCTTTTGGTTTTTTAAAATAATTACTTTGAAAATAAAGTATTATATTGTTGTCATCTTTTCTTGTGCCAGATACCCCATTACTTATTTGGCCAAATATATCTCCTTTCTCATCCACAATTCCTATATCCGGATAACCAAGTATTTTTTTGCTGTTTAAAGGGTCATAATGAATATAAAGAGCAATACGTGTAGGATAAATAATGACTTTTTCAAAAGTAATTTTTTGACCATCTATTTCCATTGTTCTATTTACAGCATAAACTTCTTTTAATCCCTTAAATTTATTTTTATCTATGTGAATAGAAAAGTTAAATGTATTGTATTTTAGGCCTTTAAATTCGATACTTAAATTTAATACCTCCGGTATGCTATTGTTATCTCCCGAAAAAGCAATATCTATAAAACTTCCTTTTTCTACACTATTATTATCAAAACCACTCCAGCTTAAACTTATTTCTTCTAAAGGTTGATTCTTTTCATTGTATGCTTCTATATTCTTTAGTTCCAGTGATTTTCCAGATTCATTTTTGATGGAATAAAAGATTATAATGTGACTTTCATCAACGATAATTCCTCCTATCGTCACTTTTACTCCATCATATTCTTTTGAAATATTAAGAGGCTGTATAAAATCATTTCTTACTGCTAGATCTAGGCCTTTATCATATCTAATAAGATTTACAATTGCTTCAAAACCCGGTATTTGGCTAACATACGCTGCCACACAGACAAAGGGGACGGTTCCTCTCATCTGAACAATTTAGAATTCAGACAAAAGGAACCGTCCCCTTTGTCTGAGTTTAAAAAATGTTGATATTATCATACATAAATATCTTGTACAATGAAAGTAAGAACAATAAATTTTAACCTCTTCCCGAGGAGGTCAAAACAGTTGGAATTCATAATAAAAAATGATACAATTTCAATTGAGCGATGATGAACGTTATTAACTATAAAAAGTTAAGGAGCTTTATGATATAATCAGAATTACAGTAATAAACTAGGGAAAAGAAAGATTAATGACCCCAACAAAGGGGTGGTAAAAAGCATGATAGTAATACAGGCTAAACTCATTTTTCTAAACCAACAAGACAAACAAATAGTATTAGACTTAATGAGAAGATGGTCCTCCTGCATGAGATTTACATACGGAAGACTCTTACAAGGTTATGATAGAAACACACTAAAAAGAGAGCTTCAAGGGATTTTTAACTTAAACTCAAGATACGTAGATGATGCAATAATGAAAGCAAAAAGCGCATTAGAATCTATCAGAGAATTAGGGAATAACCCAAGAAAAGTCATTTTTGGAGGAAGAGACTTATTTGGGAAACTTCAAAAGCGCCATATAAATGGGAAAGAATATCAAAAGCTAAAAACAAAGTGGCAAGAAAGAAGAAAAGGAAATCTCTATTCAAGAGGAGATAAAAGCAAAAAAGGTAATCTCAATACAAGGATAGAAGCAAAAGAAAATGGCACTTTTTTAAGGATAAATGTAGGGGAAAGAAAATATGTATATGCGAAGATACAGGCAGGATGGAAGAAGAATAAAAACAGAGAAGGGATACTTCAGGAAATTCCCAAATCAAACATACCCTACTCTGTAGAATTAAAACTTAAAAACAGCAGTATATACGCCTATTTTGCTATTGAAGAAAAATATCCAGAGATAAAAATAACAAAAGAAAAAGGAGCAATAGGGATAGATATAAATGCATATCCAGACAACATATCATGGGCAGAAACAGATGAAAAAGGTAATCTAATAAGCTATGATAAAATACCAATGCCAGAACTTGCAAGCGGAAATAAAGACAAAAAAGAATACTTCAGATGGCAGTATGCTCACAAGATAGTAAAAATAGCGAAAGAAAAAGGAAAAGCAATAGTAATTGAAGACTTAGAAATAAAAGAGAAAGGCAAAAGAGGAGATTTTTCAGGGAGAAAATCAAGAAGTGTCAATTCTCAAATTAAATCTCCAAAGATTTTCAAATTATAATGGCATTTTTTAAGTGCATAAAAGTATTTTTTCTCAAATTATTACAGCCTGATTAAAAATTTTTTTCACTTTTTAAGAGCATAA